>Ga0209777_10002965_pt1 | contig 21572 bp, 28 predicted proteins | sample FrelakmetHBP12HB_FD_187147 | JGI IMG/M metagenome (GOLD analysis project Ga0209777, IMG submission 187147) | Freshwater lake sediment microbial communities from the University of Notre Dame, USA, for methane emissions studies -HBP12 HB (SPAdes)... | ecosystem: Environmental > Aquatic >...
GGTTGTCATTTCCTGCCACACTGCAGGATCAACGCCCTGTATTGAAACTGAAGCTTTCTCAGCAAGATAGATTATGTCCGCCCTTCCATCAACCATGCCGCCGATAAATGCTATGCCCTGCACAGACCTAATCGCAGGAATATCTTTTGTTGTGAGGTTCTTTTGGGTTGATGATGATGCCCCCTCTCCGCCTCCTCGGAGCCCTTCAAAGCCAAATCCACCTGCCCTCGAGTAGCCGGAAGTAATGGTTATGGTGTCAGCTCCAAGATTGCCCAACCGCGCGTTAACGCTTGCCTGGGCGCCTTCGCCAATTGAGACAATGGCAACCATTGCAGCTACGCCTATGACAATTCCAAGTATTGTAAGCCAGCTTCTCAGCTTACTGTGAAGCAAAATATTCAAGGCAAGCTTGAGTGATTTTTGGATTTTCATTTTCTCTTGCTTATCAGTGTCTTGGCCCGCTTGTTCATTATCACCACGCAGCCGACAATTACAACTGCGATAATCAGCAGCCAGAAGTATGTGCTGCCAATAAAGCTTGAGGATGAGCTCCGCGAGGTTGTTCCGCCAAGGCTTGTGGTTGTCAGGCCAGATGACCTAAACTGGATTGGCACGGACTTTTCCACGCTCTTCCTCTCGCCGGCTGTGTCAGTGTATTCAATAACAACCTGAAGGTTGTTGCTGCCTTGCCTCTGGGTAAAGTTGCCGTTCATTGGAAACGCCGGGGCGCCCGGCAATGTTGTCTGCGTTGTCCTAGTTGTCGTCGCTGTTGTCCTTCTCTGGCCAGTTGAGCCAGTTGATGAAGCGCCTGTTGTTGCATTAAAAGCCGTAGCAGAGGCAATCTGGAATGAGACAAGGGTATAGTCCCCCTTGGCAAGGTTTCCGATGATAGCGGAATTTGTCCCGGTAACCCTAAATGACGGCTGCTGCGGAATCATTACAGATACTGACTGCGCAGGGTTGTTGCCTATGTTCGCAACTGAAAGCGAGGTAACGCCTGCTGAACTCTCTGAAAAAGCAACGTCAAAGTCAGTCCCGCCTCCCACAAAAACGCCTGCCCGTGTGTTTATTACAGAAGAGGTGTTTGAACTGCCAACTGACTGTGATTTAAGGTTCAGGTTAAGCTGGTACAGGCCCGCATCTGCATTAACATCAGCAATAACTATATAGGTGAGATTCACAGACTTGCCTGTGTCCAGGAATTTCACATATTTCGTGTCGCTTGAATAGACTGGTAATATTACCCCAGTCGGCTCCTGCCATGAGAAAACCATGTTCTGGAGGGGGGCATTGCCCGTATTGGTGATAACAAAAGTCATGTTTGTTTCCTTGCCTGGGTCCAGCCTTGCTTTATCTACATAGCTTATCTGGGCAAATTCCTTGTTTGTTATATCTACAGAGAATAGTACCTGAACCCAGACTCCGTTTGAGTAGCTGTAGTCAAGCTCCAGCTGCCGCTGGCCCTGCAAAACCGCCGGGTCAAGCTTTACTGCATATGCTAAATTCACATAATTTTTGTCAGTCTGATAGGCATCAATGCTGCTGAAGTCCTGCTCGGCTGGCCCGTTGACAACGGTAAAAGGGTAATCCTCAACAAGCTTGACCTTGAAGTTATTCGCAGGCTGGGTGCCTGTATTTTCAATCTTAAAATTCAGGTTTACAACATCCCCTGCTGTTGCGGGGTTTGGGTCCTGGTTCAGCATGGTTATTGTTATTACCGGTTTAGCCGAACCAGTCGAATCTGCCGCATATACAAAACCCGCACTCAGTAGTACCATTAAAAACACGCATAATATTTTATTTTTCATTTTTTCACGCTCCTCTCACTATTTCTCCATCTTTTAGCTGGATTTTTTTGTGCGCCCTGTGCGCGAGATTTATGTCATGGGTGACCATGATTATGGTTTTTCCCTCTTTTTTCCACAATGTCTCCAGAAGGCCAATGACATCATGGCCTGACTTGCTGTCAAGGTTGCCCGTTGGCTCATCCGCAAGCACAACCTCTGGGTCGTTTGACAGTGCCCTGGCAATTGCCACCCTCTGCTGCTGCCCCCCTGACATCTGCGAGGGCAGGTGGTGCATCCTGTCAGCCAGGTCCACCCGCTTAAGCAGCTCTTCTGCCTTTTTTCTTGCAACTAATGTGGACGTGCCCTGGAATTCCAGGGGAAGCATCACATTTTCCAGTGCTGTGAGGTTGGGAATCAGGTTGAACTGCTGGAAGATAAAGCCAATCCTCTGGCCGCGGATCTGCGCAAGGTCTGATTCGTTCATGGTGGAAATGTCCCTGCCATCCAGGAATATTGTCCCCTTGGAAGGGATGTCAAGGCAGCCGACAAGGTTCATCATGGTGCTCTTGCCTGAGCCTGATGCGCCGGTTATTGCCACAAAGTCTCCCTCCATAATATCAAGATTAACGCCGCAGAGAGCATTTACTTCTATCTCGCCCATGTGGTATATTTTCCATACCTCCTTCAGCGTTATAATTGATTTTTTTGCCATTAGTTCACCTTGCAGGAATCCTGTTGTCTGGGTGAGGCCCAAAACCGGGCATTGGGTTCCTGTTCTCAAAGTCCCCGTAAACATCTGTCTGGACATGCTGCAGCACCTCTCCGCTGTTCATATCCACAAGGAACATGTGGGTTGTCTTGCTGCTGTAAAATGTCACCTGCAGTATGCTTTGCTTCTTGCCTTCCCTGTCTATGCTGGGCATTCTGTCTGCCGCAGATATATTATAGTCAGAAGCGTTTAGTCCCAGGGACAGCAGTTTTGCAGTGGCAATAGTTTCTGCGCTCTCAACCTGCGCCTGCGTAGGCTTCACAAAGGATTCCTTAAAATGGCGGGCTTTTAGCGCTCCGCCGATTATCAGCAGGGCAAATGCCACAATGACCACAATCGCCACTATCTTCCACACGATAGATAGCCTTGGCCTTTTTGCGCCTGTTTCCTTTGAAACTTCCACGATTGCTTCCTTTGGAATTATTTTACTAGCCTTAATAGTTTTTGTCTTTTTCATGCTGTTTAGTAAAGCTGAAACCACATATATATTTTTGCTGTAACTGGTTTCATTTTTGTGAAACATTGGAAGATTCCTACCAAAAGTTTATATATATCCACAGCAAAAACTACCACTATGGGGAGGTTTAGCCTATTCATTTCAATTGTGGTGCTTATTGCAGCCATTGTGCTCCTGTTCATGAAGCTGTTTACTCCGGCAACAATCCAGATAACGCTGGCGTCAGGCCAGGAGATAACAGCGACAAAGCCCGAGTATTTCTCCATGGCTGAAGTGCTGCTCATGGTGATTTCAGCATTCATGATTGGCGCTGCATCACTCTTCCTTTATTACAATGCCGAGCGCAGACCAAAAGGGCCAGAGCAAACGCCTGTGCCTGAGAAGTCCTATGATGCCATCCTACCATTACTAAAAGGCGAGGAAAAAAAGGCCATGCTTGCCCTGATTGAGGCAAAGGGCGAGATGCTGCAGAACAAGCTGGTGGCAAGGCTGAACCTTTCAAAGGTCAAGGTAACAAGGGTGCTCCACAGCCTGCAGCAGAAAAACCTCATAATTAAAGAGAGGCACGGGCTGACTAATCTGGTGAGGCTGAAAAAGTAGAAAAAGTTATAAAAATAAGATTATAGCTCAGGCACTGCCTTCTTCTCATCCACATTCTTCCGGACCTTGTCCAGGAAGTCATCGAGCTTCATGCCGAACTTAACCTTGCCATCCAGGGTCCTGACTGCAAGTGTCTTTGCTGCCTCCTCCTTTTCGCCAAGGGTTATGGCAAGCGGAATCCTGTCAACCTGGGCTTCCCTGACTTTCTTGCTCACTGACTCTGTCCTCTCGTCAACCTCAACGCGCAGGCCGGCTTCCCTCATCTTTTCCGCAAGCTCTTTTGCGTAAGGCGCAAACCTGTCAGCAACAGTCATTATTCGGACCTGCACCGGCGCAAGCCACAGCGGGAACCTGCCTGCATAGTGCTCAACCAGGATTCCAAAGAACCTCTCAAGGCTGCCGTAAATCGCCCTGTGGAGCATTGTAACCCTGTGCTTTTTGCCATCCTCTGCAACATAGTTCAGGTCAAACAGCTCAGGCATTGAATAATCAAGCTGGATTGTGCCGCACTGCCAGGTCCTGCCGATTGCATCCTTGAGGTGGAAATCAATCTTCGGGCCGTAGAACGCGCCGTCTCCCGGGTTTAGCTTGTAGGCTATGCCTCTCTTCTTAAGCACCTTTTCAAGCTTTGCCTCTGCGGTCTCAAACCTCTTCTTGTTTTCACCAACCTTTGCAGCATCAGGCATTGTGCTCAGCTCAACCTTGTAGTCAAAGCCATAGGTCCTGTAAATGTAATCAGTTATTTCCATGAGCTCCTCAATCTGCCCCTCAATCTGCTCCTCAGTGCAGTAAACGTGCGCATCATCCTGCGTAAAGCAGCGCACCCTGAAAAGGCCGTTAAGCACGCCTGAAAGCTCGTGCCTGTGCACAAGCCCCATCTCTCCCATCTTTATGGGCATGTCCTTGTAGGAATGCAGCTTCTCTCTGAAAATAAGTATGCCTCCAGGGCAGTTCATTGGCTTCACCGCAAAATCCGCGTTGTCAATCTTGGTAAAATACATTGCCTGCCTGTAGTGGTCCCAGTGGCCTGACTGCTCCCACAGCTTCCTGTTAAGGATTATGGGGGTCTGCACCTCCAGGTAATTGTATTTTGCCAGAGTCTTCCTCATGAAGTCCTTCATGATGTTGATGATGATGAGTCCCTTGTGGTGGAAAAACGGAAAACCCGGCCCCTCTTCATGTATGGAGAACAAATCCAGCTGCTGGCCAAGCTTCTTATGGTCCCTTTTTTCTGCTTCCTCAAGCAAAGTCAGGTAATCCTTAAGCTCTTTCTCTGCCAAAAACGCAGTCCCGTAAATCCTCTGAAGCATCTCGTTTGAAGAATCGCCCCGCCAGTAGGCCCCGGCAATCTTTGTCAGCTTGAATGCCTTAAGCTCTTTTGTTGACTGCACATGCGGGCCTTTGCACAGGTCAACGAAGCCGCCCATTTCATAGACGGAAATTGTGCCCTCTTCAAGGTCATTTATCATCTCAACCTTGAATTTGTTGTCCCTGAAAAGCTTTAGCGCCTCCTGCTTGGAAATAACCTTTTTTACAAACTTCAGGTCCTGCGCCGCAATCTCCCGCATCTTCTTCTCAATCTTCGCAAGGTCTTCAGGATGGAACGGCTCTGCCTGAAAATCATAGTAGAAACCCTCTTCAATAGCGGGGCCGATAGTTGGCTTGGCTGTTGGGAACAGGGACAGCACTGCTGCTGCCATTAGGTGCGATGTGCTATGCCTTAAGGTGTTCAAATCAACCTTGCTCTGGTCAGCTTTTTTGCTTATTGCCATTTTTAACCCTGCAATATTTTACTGAAGCCAAGGGGCAAGGAGATGTTTATAAACATATTGGTTTTTTGCCGAGGGGCAACTGGACGATAACTCTTTATTGTTTCACTAATGATACCACCAATAAGTAGATAAAAACGAAACATTTATAAAGCGCAAATCGTTTTCCGGCGCAGTATGAATGCATTTGAAGACTTCGGCAGGGTTTGGATGGCCGCCAGCCCCTTAACTGAGAGGATTGGGCCAATCAAAAGAAGCATAGATGCCGGCGCAGATACGATTGTGCTCAAAACTGTTACTTCTATTGCTACTGATGCCAAACCAGAAGGCAAAAGGGAGATTGTGTTAAATAGATTTATTGACTATTATGGTGACCGGGAATGCAAAATTCCGTATGTTATCTCATCTTCAGCCACGAGTTTGGATTGCGAAATGCTTACATTCGAAAGGTCCAACCAGCTCCATGATGAGATTAAGGCATATTCTCCTAAAACAAAGGTAATAGCCAGCTTTGCGCCAATAACTGCTGATGATTTTAGCCTTGTTGACAGGCTAAAGGGTGATGCTATTGAAATTAATACAAGATGGTATGACCTAAAGATGGGCATACCTTTTTTTATTGTACAATCCAGCGGTCTTAATGGCGCAGATACCAGCCGTGTCTGGCAAAACCGCAAGAACCCCTCAAAAATAATGGAGAGGATAATCGTTGAGTCAAAGGAATTTGAAGCAAAAAGAAAAGAAAAAGAGAATGCTTTCAGGCAGGGCTTGCAGGAGGTTTATGGCAAACGGCCAATTCTTCTAAAAGTTTCACGGCAGGATTATGAAATGGAAATGAATAGTTATATGGATATGGCTTCCGATGGCATAACCTTTTCAGATTCTCTCAAAGGAGGATTAATAACGCATATTAAAGGAGAAAAAATAACTGTCTTCGGCAAAGGCAGTATCTCAGGCGCACTATTAGCAGAACAGACACTTGCATATGTTCACCCAATCTCTATAATCTATCAGGATAAACATGTCTCAGCCTCAGGAGGAATTATTACTCCAGAAATTGCCAAACTAGCTATATTCTACGGAGCGGGTTCAGTTCAGCTTTGTTCAGCAGTTTATTTTTTTGGTTATAGTGTAATTACCAGCACAGCAAGAATAATCAGTAGGCCTTTGGAGGAATGTGAAATCTGCCATCGCACAGCAATGGATAAAATTATGAGCGACCAATGGAGATGGTTGTTTACAAAGGGTTTAAGTGAAGACCCCATACAGAAAGCCTAATTTGTGCTCGCAGGGGCTCCGTAACCCCAGTTTTAGTTACCACCAATGAGTTAATACAAAAACGAAAGGTTTATATACTCCCTGCATGTAGGGTTGTTGGGAGTGAACCATGAGACTAACTTCAAGCATTGAGGACCTGGTTGTTGATCACCCAATACTGTCAGGAATAGCTACTGGAGGGGCTGCCGCTGTTGCTTGCGGAGTGGATTATTTTGGCCATAGCGACGGAAGCCCCATCTCTCTTGCTATTCACGCTTCTGTCCCAGTAGTCACTGGCATCTTGGCTGGCTATGCTGCTCACAAGGCGAATCATGCTGAGAGGGACGCGCTGACTGGAGTATATAATCTGCGCTGGCTCAAAAAAAGCATAAAGCAAGTTGTCAAAAAAGCAAGAGCAAAAAAAGAGGAGATTGGGTTTTTCTATTTTGATATCAATTATTTCAAAAAGCTTAATGATGAACACGGCCATCAAAGAGGGGACGGTGTTATTCAAGCATTCGCCCGCATGCTGGAGAGCGGAACAAGAAAATCAGATTATGTTGTGAGGATTGGCGGGGACGAGTTCCTTATCGTGGCCTCTAAATCCGGCCGCGATACAAAAAGCAGTACTCTTGACAGGTTACGGCAGAAAGTCACCAATTACAATAATGGAGCTAATCAGGATATTGCCTGGAAACTTGAGTTCGCTGTTGGCTTCGTGCAAATGCCGTATAACAAACCAGACGATTGGAAGTATTCTGTCAATGCTGCTGAGCAAGAGATGAAGATTGACAAGGGCAGTGCTGCTAGATAAATTCCCAAACATCATCCAGCAGCAAACTTTCTGAAAACATTGCCATCTCACTTATTATCTTTGTAATCTGTCCAGTCAACCCAGCCTTCAGAATCCTCTTTAGAATCATCTTCTACTTTGGACTTCTCTTCTTTTTTCTCCTGCTCTGGCTTTGGCTCCTGCCCGGCAGGGACCTCAGCAGCACCCTCAGGGGCTGCCAGCTCTTCCCGTATTTCTTCAATAACATGCTCGTCAATTACTTTAGCAGGCTCTTCCTTTGTATCTTCAGCAGGCTGCTCTTCTGCACTTTCCTGCGCCCTGACCTCTGCTATCTCCTCTTCAATCTCGTGCTTGATTTCCTCGCTGTTCTCCTCTGCATGCGGCTGCTCCCCTGCTTCAGTCTCGCCAAGCAGCTCTGCAATGGTTTTGTCCTCCAGGGTTATGTCATAGTCTTCTGAGGCAGCAGCCATTTCCTTTGGCTCCTCTGCTGTAAGCTCAGCCCTTGCCTTCACCTCCTCCACGCCAAGTATCTCCTCCGCATCCTCCTCAAGGTCAATCCTCTTTTCTTCTTCCGGCCCTTCCCCTGCACTGGGCTCAGCAGCCTCATCAAATAAATTCTTAGCTTCCACCGCCTGCTGCCCGGGCTCATCTGCTGCTTCAGCATTTTCCACCTTTCTTGACTCCTCCAAAGCAACGGGCCTTCCAATAAAGACGTCCTCATCCACCGTCTTCCTTGCCTGCTCCTGGAGCCTTCCCTTTTTATCTCTCCTTATAATATTAGTCGCCATCTCTATGGCTTCGTTTATGTTGGCAGCAAGGTTGTATGCCTTGAGGCTCTTTGCAAGTTTGTTTATCTTCTCAACTTCGTTTAGCTCCATATTGCTCTCCAATCAGTTCATTCCTTTGTTGTTGTGAACTTGTCTCCGCCCATATGGAAGAGCCTTTTATCTTCCTTCTGCTGCTGTGAATGGGCAACTTTGGCTATGAACAGTATGTGGTCGCCTGTGTCAACCTGCTCAACAACCTCGCACTCCAGATGCCCCAGTGCGCCGCCAATTCTCGGGCAGTCAATCTTCTCGCACTCCTCCTTTTCCAAGCCTGCCTGGCTGAACTTGTCAACATGCTCTCCTGAATTCCTCCCGCAGTAGAGCGCAGCCTCCTGCATTGATGTTGGGATAAAATTGACGGCAAAGACCTTGCTTGCGGTTATAATTTTTGATGAAAACCTTGTCTTGCCAAGCGATATACCATACATAAAAGGCTCATGGGAGAGGGGCGTGTGTGAAGTAATGGTTATTATATCGTCCTTTTCCTGCTCCCTGCCAAGAACCTGGGCTTTTCCCCTGCAGGTTACCAGAACAGTCTGCCTTGGGTGGTATATCCCCATTATAATAGGCTTATGGCGTCGCTGGTATAATAATTTTGTGATTATATCAGGTAGATAAAGTCCTTTCCCTCATCCACGATTTCCCTGACCTGAAACATGGATCTTATGAACCAGTCAATCTCTCCTGCCCTGGCACTCTGCTTCAGCACAGTGAGAGCAAACCTCTTGCTGCCAACCCGTTTTATTTCCTCAAGCCCCTTCTCAATGTCAGCAAAATTGTGTATGGCAGTGACTGAGATGACAACATCAAATGACTTGTCCCTGAAAGGCAGCGCCTCTGCAAATGCCTGCACCGGGTGGTGTATTGACTGTTTAAGCAAATCATAGGCAGGGTCAATCCCAACCCTGAAGCAGTCAAAGAAATGCAAAGCAATGCCTGTGCCGCAGCCAACGTCGAGCATCTTGTCATTGCGGTGCACTTTCAGCTTTGCCTTGATTATCTCTACCTTTCTTTTCTGCTCCTCTCCGTGCAGCTCGTTGTAGCCGGCTGCAATGCCGTCGTAGTAAGACATAATGTTACAAATATAATTAGTCCTATTTAAGAATTATTAAAAAAAAGAAAAAAATTGGTGGTTATTTATACACACGACCCAGCTGTACAGACATGACCGGCTGTGCATACGTGTCCGCACGATCCACAGTTGGTCGGGTCATCCTGGACATTAATGCACTGCGTTCCACACTTAGCGTATCCTGCAGCGCAACATATTCCACTCAAACAGTTGTATCCTTGGCTGCATGCGTGTCCACAGGATCCACAGTTGGTCGGGTCATCCTGGACATTAATGCATTGCGTTCCGCACTTAGCATATCCTGCAGCGCAACATGTTCCACTCAAACAGTTGTATCCTGTCGCGCATACTGTTCCACAGGCTCCACAATTGCTATCGTCTGTTTGTAAATTAAAATCTTCATCAACTGCTCCGTCACAGTCATTGTCAGTGCCATCGCAGGTTTCTGTTAAAGGACCTATGTTACCTGTGCATACACCACTCCATTCTCCAGCAACGCAAGTTTCAATTCCTGTTGCGCATTCACCAACATTAGTACCACAAGTTCTTGTAGCACCAGAAATACATGTTACAGAGCCTTCAAGAGCTGCTATCCTGGCTTCAAGTCCCTGGACATAGGCTAATGTAACATCGCAACTGCATGTTCCAATAGCTCCTGTGTCGCCTTTGTCTCCCTTAGATCCTGTGTCTCCTTTTTCTCCTGGGAGGCCATCAAAATAATCTACTCCTTTAATAGGTGTATAACCATTAACACCTGGGGCACCTGGAAGACCATCAGCACCAGGAAGTCCTTGGGGACCTTGGGCGCCGGTATCTCCTTTGTCTCCCTTCTCACCTTGAATACCTTGAGCGCCAGTTGCGCCTGTATCGCCCTTTACTCCTTGAATACCCTGAGGCCCCTGTGGCCCAGGTATTAATTGAATATTTGCAATCTCAGTTTCAAGATGCTTAAACGCATTCAAGAAACTGCTAACGCCAAAATACGAATTTACCTGATTAATTAGGGGTTTGCAGTTATCTACACAAATCTCATAACTGTATGATTTGGTTAAGTCATAAATAGAAGGATTCGGCCCGCATGCATCAATGCATGACTTTAGTGCCATTGGTGTTGTGAGCCAATAGAATTGCCTTATGGTAGTTGTTGTCGTTGTCTTCTTGGTTGTGGTAGTTGAACCAGCTGATGCTGTGCCTGCTATTATTAATAGCACTATAAACAGAACTAATATTTTTTTCATATAAGCACCCCCTGTTATTACTTCAAAATCACTTGTCCTATTTATTGTTTTCGTCCGGATGAGGCATTACCCTATTCCTGGTTCCCTAAATCATATACCTTGAGAGGCAAACTATTTAAATAGCCCAGAACACACGCCTTTTATGTCCCAAAATGCCCTGGATACACTGAAAAAAATTACAGGCATGCAGAACATTGTTCTGACTGACAGGGGCAATAGTGCAATAATGGAAGCCCTGAAAATTGCAAAAGCATCAGGAGTAAAAAAAGTGCTAATCCCTGACCAGGGCGGCTGGTTTACTTATAAAAAATACCCTGCTGAGCTTGGCCTTGAGGTTGTCGAGCTCAGGACTGATTATGGTGTTATCCTGCTGGATGAACTGGAAAAGCATGCTGGCAGGAATGCGGCGCTGCTTTATGCAAACCCCGCAGGCTACTATGCAGAGCAGCCCTGCAAAGAGATTTATTCATTGTGCAGAAAGGCAGGCTGCCTTGTCATCCTTGACGTTACCGGCTGCATTGGCAGGAAAGACTTCAGCAATTGCTGCGACATTATGGTTGGCTCGTTTGGGGAAACCAAGCCAGTCAACCTGGGCTACGGCGGGTTCATTGCATCAAACAAAGAGATAAATGTTGCACAGACCTTTGATGCAGGTTATTCTGACAAACTGAGCCAGCAGATTTCGCTTTTGGATGGTGCATATAAAGCATATGATAAAATAAGAAAAGATATAATCAGCGACCTTTCATCATTCGACATACTTCACAGGGAAAAGCAGGGAATCAATGTAATTGTAAAGTGCAAAGACAAGGCAGAAATGGAAAAGGTTATAAATTACTGTGCCAAGAACAATTTTGAATTCAGGAAATGCCCGTTTTACATAAGGGTAAAGGCAAAGGCAATAAGCATTGAAGTTAAAAGGGTGAAATAATGGCATTGAGAGAACCTGAGAGCATGAGTGAAGTCATTTATTATACTCGAAGAGAGCTTGGCGACAAGGGAAATGTTGTTGTATGGGTCTATAAGCAGAAATGCCCGGTATGCGGCAAAGCTTTGATGGGCAAGCCGACAGACAAAAAGGGAAAGGTTCTCATAAGGGCAAAGGAGTATGTCTGCCCTGAGTGCAAGCACACTGTTGAGAAAAAGGCTTACGAAGAAACTCTCACAGCAAGCGCAAAGTACACCTGCCCCAAGTGCGGCAACAAAGGAGAGATTGAATTCCCGTTCAAGAGAAAGAGCATTGAAGGCGTGCAGACCTTAAGGTTCCAGTGCCAGAAATGCGGCAACAACATAGACGTCACAAAGAAGATGAAAGGATTAGGGGATTCTAGCGACGACGATTAGAGGTCTTCTATATTTATTATTTTCTTTTCCATTCTTAGAGCATCATCATAACCAATCCTGGGGCAGGCTGTGTTGACAAACACCTCGCAGAAGCTGAAGTTCTCCATCTGGCTGAAGTCAATTGTGTCAAACACAATGTAGTAGAACTTTTTGTCCGGAAACTTCTTTTCAAGGCCAAAGGCCTCCTTCCACCTTGCCTGGCCTGGCTTTGTTGAAAGAATCACGCCAACATTGTCTGCGCTGTGGAACTTTGCAAGCGCTGCCTTAACTCTTCCCTGGATTCTCTTGGCTTCGCTGCCATCCATCTGCCTGAACTGTCCTGTATATGGATTAAAAGTAAAGACTGGCTTGTCATTTTTCAGCATCAGCGCCATTGGGTGGAAATTCCCGTCTCCCACATAGAGGAATGCATCAAACCTGCCGCTGAACTTTTCTATGCCGCAGCCCAGCAGCTGGCCCTCATACTTTGAGTGCTTTGGCTTCAGCAGCAAAACCTTTTTCCCGGCCCCTTCAATCTGCTTTTTTATTGCGCCAATAGAATCAATGAACTGCACTGTGGCAAACAGCGCAATCTTTGCAGGCAACTCTTTTACGGCATTGGCTGGCAGCTCAACCCTGGCCTTAAGCCTCGCTTCAACAAAAATTGTTTTCATTGCAGGAAGGAAGAAGCCTGTATTTTAAAAGGTTGTGATTTGAGAGCAGCGCATCTTGCTACCCTGCCCCGGCCTTGCTTTCACAAGGCTTTGATTTTACCTCCCCTCGCCAGGTGCGGGGAGGAAAATCAAGCGGGGCAGGGATGGAAGCAACAACAGAATTGATTTGACAGCAGCCCTATTTCACCACAATATAGTTTACATAATCCTTTTTATACTTATCAGAGAATAAATGGGGATTATGGTAGAGGAAGCTGTAAGAAGCACAGGTGAGCTGAAGAAGACGCTGAGCTATCCTGTCCTGCTTCTCATCATCATCAACTCCATTATCGGCAGCGGCATGTTCTTCCTGCCTGCACTGGGCGCGCAGATAAGCGGCCCCTCCTCAATAATCGCCTGGATTATCCTGTCCATTGTTACTCTGTATGTTGCAGCCTGCTTTGCCGAGCTTGCCGGCATGTTTCCCACAGCAGGAGGAATATATGAGTTCAGCAAGCAGGCCTACGGAAGATTCACGTCATTCATAATCGGCTGGGTTGCCTGGCTGGTGGGAAACATAACAACAGCAATGCTCATCATTGCTGCAGTGAGATACCTGCTGCCCGGGACAGAGGGCGTTGTGAGCATTGGCGGCTTTCCTGTGCCTGTTACCTTCATCAATATTGCATTCTGCATATTCTGGGTGCTGGCATTCAACTTCATGGCCTACAGGGGCATGAAAACAAGCTCGTTCATGCTTGTCACATTCTCGCTAATCACCGTGGCTGTTGTGCTGCTGCTGGCAATCCCTGCGCTGTTCAAGTTTCACATTTCAAACCTCACCCCGTTTTTCATCAAGCCAACCTTCTTTGGCAACTTTACGGCAATAGTCCTGACTGTGTTTGTTATTGCACAAAGTTTCTTCGGCCTGGAGTCAGTGCTGTTCCTGTCAGGAGAGACCAAGGACCCGAAGAAAGTCCTGCCAAAGGCGCTCATAAGGGGAATAATAATAATCGAGGTGCTTACACTGCTGCTTGTTGTTGCTGCCATGGCTGCAATTAACTGGCAGGTGTTCAGCCAGTCAAGGGCGCCGTTTGCAGAACTTGCGGTTGTGCTCTTTGGTCAGTCGGGCAGGATAATCATCAGCATTGCAACCTACCTGGTGATTCTGGGCGCAGCTGCCAGCTGGATTGTTACAGGGCCAAGGCTTGTGCTTGCCCTGGCAGAGGACAGGCTTTTCCTTACCCACTTCAAATACATCCATCCAAAGTATAACACGCCGTCAAAGGCAATCCTGTTCCAGACCGCCGCAACCCTGGTGTTTGTAATCCTCGGCTCAAACTCCGCAGGCTATGAGACCCTGCTGCAGCTGCTCGTCCCCATAGTAATACTCATGCTCATAGCAGTTTTGCTCTGTGTTGTAGTGCTCAGGAAAAAGCAGCCAAAGGCAGACCGGCCCTTTGTTGCCCCGTTCGGCAAGGCCGGCTCAATTGCCGCTGCGCTTTTCTACCTTTTCCTGCTGGTTATGTGGCTAGTGTCAGAGCCGGGAGCCTTCAGCCTGTTCAAGCTTGCACTTTCCTTCATATTCCTCGGCGTGCCAATATACCTGCTTATCTCAATCTACTATTACCCAAAGATGATTACCGGAATCAGGGATGTGACTGCGCACATCAGCCTGCTGACAGAGCGGCTGACAGTGCCCAGGTTCATAAGAACAGAGGTATTCACGCTGCTCGGCAACATGCGTGGAAAAACCGTGCTGGAATACGGCTGCAGCGTAGGCACCCTTACTCTGCAGCTTGCTGAGGCAGTTGGGCCTGGCGGAAGGGTTTTCGCGCTGGACTCATCACGGAATGACCTGAAGATAACAGCACGCAGGGTTGACATGAAACTGTGGGAGTCCACAAGCCTTGACATGGGCAAGGTGCACACCCTGCACGATGAAGAGCTGGTCAGCAGGATACACCCGGCAGTGCCCTATGCTGACATGGTGGTTTCTGTCGGAATGCTGGCCTACATACAGGACATCAAAAAGGTGCTGAAGGAAATTAATGTAATCATGCCCAATGGCGGCAAAATCTGCTTTGTTGAGTTTGTGGACTTCTTCAGGATTATCCCGAATGTTGAATGGCTTGGAAAGAATCAAATAATCGAGAAAATCTTCCGCGACTGCGGCTTCTCAGTGCAGGTCCTGAGGAAAAAAGGATTATTCTGGAACTACGCCTTTGTTTATGGCATCAAGTCACGCAAGGACGTGGCATATATCTGAGCGAATGCAATCCCAAGAAACAGAAACCCTTAAATAGAACCTTTTCCATAATTTAGTATAGAAAAAAGAGGTGTACTTATGCTTAAAAGAGAGGTGACTAGGCACATAGTTCTAGTTTTATGTCTGGGCCTGCTCGTCTTTTCTGCAGCCTACGCCCTTGAAGAGGTTGCTGCTGGGACAGTCGCAGAATACAACAGCCAGCACAGCAGTGTTGAGGCTGCTGCCATTGCAACAGAGCACGGCACAATCAGCGCGGGCTTTGCATCCTGCTTAAGCACAGGCGAAATTTCTTAAAGCATTTATTCATCGTATTGTTCTCCTGGCTGAAAAATGCGATAGGATTATATATCCTTGCCCTAACCTGAGCCTATAAAATAAGAGGGTGATATCATGGACCAGCAATTCGGGCTTACATTAAAGGACAGCAACCTGTTTTTCGCAGAAGAGGTTTTCATGTCTTCGCAGCCGGGCAAGTTCTTCCTTGACTTCAAGAACGTTTCCCCCAGGTCAGACCTGCCAAAGCAGATAAGGACCTGCGTTGAGCACAGTGTTGTGAGGCTTGACCCTTTCCTGGCAAAGAACTTCTGGGAGAAGTTCGGCAACCTCCTGAAAGACTACGAGAAGAAATATGGCAAGATAAAAAGGCCCAGGGAGTTTGAGATTGCAGAGAAGCAGGGCAAAAAGGGCAGGGCGGCACAGGCAGAAGCAGACGAGAAAGTCAAGATGGATTATGTGGGATAAAGTTTTTCCTTTCGGGAAGTAAACTGAGCCTGCAGGGATTCGAACCCTGATTGTCCGGTTTCATCCATTTCATCGGGAGCAAATTGTTTTGCTTGTCCTCATGATGACCGAAGCCGAATGTGTTATCCGTTACACCACAGGCCCAGGATAAAAACTAAAAGTAGACAAATATATAAAGCTAATGAAAGAAATGAAGGCCCTACCGCTTTGTCAGCACAATCTCAATGGTTGATACCCTGACTTCCTTGCCTTCCTTGTTCTGGAACTCCTCGGAGTCAATCTTTATGTCTGTCAACTCTACCTGCCCCTTGAGGAACCTCTTGACCGCAACCTCTGCCACGTCAACAGCCCTGCTGATGAACTTCCCCCTGGCCTTTATGGTGACATCCTTAGCGTCCTTGGTGGTAAACTGCATCACCAGGCCGGTCACGTAGTTCATGAACGGCTTGCCGCCAATAAAGATGTTATTGTCGTTTGTCATTGCCAGCACCCCCTGTTGCTGATTTACTCTGGCTTGTTCTTCACTTGCCTTGTAACGTAGCCTGCTATTGAATTCCTGATTTTCTTGGATGATGTATCTACATACTTGTCAACCAATTTCTTGTTATCGCCGAAGTCTTCCTTACCCTGGTCTCCGTGCGCTTCCATCAGGTCCTGCGTTACTCTCTTTATCAGTTTTGTCTTAATTCTTCCCATGTAATCACCATCATCTAGTGCTGGAGGTGGGGGGTTTATTTATAAAGCTTTCTGAAATACAGGGTATTTCAGAAGCTCTCCAAAGCCTGCTTTGGAGAAGCTTCCGGTAAAACCTGAGAATAATTTAGAGAAGCCAATTTAGCGGCCTTTTACGAAGTTTTTTGTTCTGACCGCCCTGATGCCGGATTTAAAACCAATAAATTCCTCAAAATCCCGTATTGCCCCATTAGTGAAGTGCCTGTTCCACTCCCTCACCTTCAGAATATACTGCGCCTGCTCCCTGTAGCGCTTCTGGTCTTTGTTTATGTCCTGCATTGTCAGCCTGTCTTTGCAGTAAAAGCTCCTGCACCCTGTTGGCCTGTGCATGTAAATTCTGCACTGGTTCCTTCCCTTCAGGAAAGGGCACCTTCCCTGGGCATTATAGATTATCCCAAAGTAAACCTTTCTTGTTTTTCCCTCATGCCTGATTTTGAAGCAGTAGCTTTTGCTGAAGATATTGTTCTTGCCGTAAAGCATCAGGCCAATCCACTCCCCCTTTGGCTTGGCATTCCTTTTTATGCGCACAATCTCGTTTGGATAGAGCGCAATTGGCATATTGGGGTTAGTGCAGCAGTCTGCGCAGCGGGTGCAGTTTTTCATGCTTACATCTCTTCCGGCGCGTCGATTGAGAGCAGCAAGAGCCCATTCTTCAGAACCTGCCTGACACAGTCAGTTAAGAGCAGCCTTGCATCCCTTAATTTTTCCTCCTCCTTGAGGATTGGGCAGGCGTGGTAGAATTCATTGAACATCTGGCTAAGCTCCAGCAGGTAGCGCGCAATAGCATTAGGCCTGTAATGCCCTGCTGCCTCTTCAACAACTGCGGGGAAATCCCCCAGGTGGCTGACAAGATTTGCCTCGTGCTCTGTTTTAAGCAGCGACAGGTCTGCATCCCCGCTGATTTTGCCCTCGAACTTCCTCATGATGCTGCATATCCTTGCATGGGCGTACTGCACATAGGGCCCGGTCTCGCCCTCAAATGAAATTGATTCCTCAGGATGGTAGGTAAAGTCCTTGATCGGGTCGTATTTCAGTATAAAGAACGTGAGCGCTCCCATGCCTATCTGTTTTGCCCTCTTTTCAATCTCCTTTTCATCCAGGTCGGAATGCCTCTTGTTGATTTCATTGCCTGCAAGCCCCACAACCTCCTCCACAAGGTTGTCTGCATCAACCACTGTCCCTTCCCTTGACTTCATCTTGCCTTCAGGCAGGTAAACCATGCCATAGGACAGGTGGAAGAGGCTTTCTGTGTGCCCGAAGCCGAGCATCTCCAGAATCCTGAACAGCTGCCTGAAGTGAAGTATCTGCTCAGAGCCGACAACGTATATGCTCCTGTCCATCTTATAATCGTCATACTTTATCTTCGCAAGGTTGATGTCCTGGGTCATGTAGATGGAGGTGCCATCCGCCCTCAAAAGCACCTTGTCAGGCAGGCCGTATTTCTCCAGCCTTGCAACCACATTGCCGTCGTCATCCTTCTCGAAAATCCCGCGTTTCAGCCCGTCCAAGACAATGTCCTTTGCCGCGAGGTAATGCTCGCTCTCCTTGTAAATTTTGTCAAACTTGACACCGAATGTTTTGTAGGTCTCACTAAAGCCGTCAATGGCCCACTTGTTCATCTTTTTCCAGAGCGCAATTGTTTCCCTGTCGCCCTTTTCCCAAAGCTTGAGCATTGCCTGTATCTCGTTCTCCAGCTCTGGGTTTTCCTTCTCCTTTTTTGAATACATTACGTAGAAGTCCCCGACAAAATGGTCTGTCTTTTTGTCAGGCTCCCTGCTGCTGCCCCACAGTTTGTAGGCCAGCATTGCCTTGCAAATGTGCACGCCCCTGTCATTGTTCAGGTTGACGCGGATAACCTTGCAGCCGAGGAACTCATATATTTTTGCCAAGCTCTCGCCAAGCAGCAAATTCCTCACATGCCCAAGGTGCAGCGGCTTGTTTGTGTTCGGCGCAACATACTCAATCATTATTTTTTCCTTGTGCTTTGCACTGCCGTAGCTGTCCTTCTCCTTTGCTATCTTTGCCAGAACATCTTCTGCAAGCGCATCCTTCTTCACGAAGAAATTCACATACGGACCCTTTGCCTCTGCCTTCTGCACAAGCTTTGAGGGCTTTATCTTTGCCGCAATATCCTTGGCAATAAGCGCCGGGCTTTTTTTCATCTCCTTTGCCAGCAGAAAGCAGGGGAACGCATAGTCGCCGAACTCAGGCTGTGCGGGCTTCTCAAGGCTAATTTCTGCCTGGGTATGTTTCTTAAGCAGATTGCGGATTTCTGTCTCGAATAGGTTCATGGGAGAAGAGGATTAACCTTAATTTATTAATGTTGTGGTTGGCAAAAGTATATAAAGGTGTTTTTAATATCTTATGCCTATGGTGAAAAGGGTTTGGGCATTTCTTGTCCCATGGCTGAGACATAAGGAGAAACCGGGAATCATAATTTACACCTCAGTGGATCGGACTATAGAAAGGAATGCCCGCCCGAAGAATAACAGGCTTTCTTATGTCATGCGGAGAAATGGCAAGAAAGTGGCATCAATTGACGGCTATTTTGGGGAAAGCACGATTTTCTGTATTGATACTGTCTTGGGTCACACAAATGACAGACATGGCTTTTCATACTTATCAGGATTATATCGCACCTTGGAAGCAGACTTGAAAGGCCAGGGTGTGAGCACGCTGCTGGCGAACTGCTGTGAAACGCTCGCCTATATTGCAGAAAAGAGATATGACTTTTGTTTAAGAAATGATTTGTCACTTGACCTTAGAGAGCAGATTGGATTTTATCCATGCCATAGTATTGTACTGGAGAAAAGATTAGTATAACCTTATCTTGCAGAATCCGCCTGCCTTTCAATCTCAAGCTTCTTCTGGATGGCGGTTGAGTTGGGGCTGCAGCTGTAGGCGGCGATAATCTCGTCAGCAAGCGTTGCCGCCATGCCCTTCTTGCTGTTGAACTTTTTCTGGTAGGAGCCCTGCACCATCAGCCTCAGCGAATAGTCAACCCTTCTCTGCGGCGCGCACTCAACTGCCTTGGGATATTTTGCACCGCCGTATTCAATGGTGATAATCTCCTCCCTTGGAGCCGCGTTCTCAATTGCCTTTGCCAGCACCATAATCGGGTTCTTGCCGGTCTTCTGCTCAACAATCCTAAGGACTTCCTCCATTATATTGTAGACCGTGTGGCCCTTGCCAGTGCAGTGGTAAGAAGTAAGCTTGTGCTTCCTTGCCTTGTGGCCCGGCATCATGAGCTTGTTCATGAGCCTTTCCACGATGAAGCTCTTGTTCTTGTGGAACCTGACCTTGACGTTCTTGCCGCCGCTCCTGGGCACAATCCTCGGGTTAAGGTTTATGTAGTTCACCAGCCCGGGGTCATCTATTTTGATGCCCTCTGTGCTCCACCTGTTGAATGCCAAAATCTGACTCATGCGAGGATGGATTAGGCAGGGGTTTATAAACGTTTCTATTGGTTGCCAGGGGCTAAAATCACAAACTTTTTATACTCTCAAACCAATAGTGGGCCTACCATGGAACAAATAAAATACATTGGGATAGACAAGCTGAAGGATGACGAAATCAACACTGTTATGGCGCTCTCTGAAGAGCATTACACAAAGTTATCGCGATACTTGCCAAACATTGCAGGAATGGCTGTGCATATTAAGCTGCACTCTGACAGCGGCCCAACGGACATGAGAAAAGACTATGAGATTACTGTCAAAGCCGAGGCTGCCACAAGGATTTTTACTGCTAGCAGCCAGGGCTGGGTGCTGGAGCTGGTGATGAAGGACGTGTTCAGCAACCTCATCCGCGAGATAGAGCACATGTTCCACGACAAGTAAACTTTTGGGAATTAACTCTAGGAGAAATAATAGAAAAGAAAGATAATAGAAAAGAAAGCTTACTTCTTACTTCCTTGCCTTCTCAAGCTTGCCGTGCAGCAGTGCGCGCAGGCTCTGGTCATTGACCTTTATGACCTGCCACCTGACTCCGGGGATGTCGCCCTTTGCCCTGCCCATCTTTCCGCCAATGCACTCAATGACAACCTCATCGTGCTCGTCAATGAGCTTTGTGGCCCCGTCTCCCGGGCAGAATGCAGTCACCTGCTTGCCGTTCTTAATGAGCTGAACCCTGACGCACTTTCTCATGGCTGAGTTGGGCTGCTTTGCCTCGAGCTGTATCTTTTCAAGCACAAGGCCCTTTGCCTGCGATGCGCCGCCCAGCGGGTCTGACTTCTTCTTCAGGTCAAGCACCCTTCTGACAAACTTCTTATCATGCCACCTTCCGGCTTTCCTTCTCTGCTTAAGTTTATTGCCGGAATTAAGTCCCTTTGATTTGTTTCCCATTTTTACCGAACCATTATTTTTTCAATCTTGAAATACCTTTTGACTATGCCCTCAATGACCTTGAGGTTCTGAGAGTCCCTGCCAATCATCATGCCCCGGGTTCTGGTGTCGCTGCCGAATACAGTCACAACGCCGTTCTCCTCAGCAACGTCCTTTACCTCAAGCGGAGCCACAAGGTTCCTCACAAACTGTTTAATTTCGGGATTAAATTCTACTATTTTAATCTTTCTATTGAGCATTGCGCTGAGCCTTTTGACATTTGAGCCGGCCTTTCCTATGGCCCGGCTTATCTGCGCGGGCTGCACTATGTAAATCAGGTTCTCGTTCTGGTCAATGATGCAGTCCTTGAGCGGGGCATGGGTTACCTTTTCAAACAAGGACATGTAAGCCATCAGCTTATCGTCGTATATGACCTTCAAGCTTCACACCTTAAGCAAGCCTATCACAGAAATCGAGAACGGCTTCTTGCACACCACGCCGAGCTCCTCGTTTGAGAGCCCAAGCTCCGCAACCGCCACATTGGCCAGCTTTGCATAGCGCTCAATGTCCTGCCTGACATCAGCCGGGCAGTTTGAGGTGAGATATACCTTGCTCAGCTTCTCCCGCCTCATGCTTTTTACCGTCATCTCTGTCCCAATCACAAGCTTCTTCTGCTCAAGATTCTTCTTGATCTCATTGGTTAGGTCTTCTTTTGCCATTTTTTATTCCTTCTTGTTTTTTATTTCGCCTGGCCCTGCCCCGGCCTTGCTTTGCAAGGCTTGATTTTTGTCTCCCGCTCATGATGAGGGGAGAAAAAATCAACCCAGCATAGCTGGGCGGGGCAGGGCTTGAATATGATTATTCCTTCTTCTTATTTGGTTTTGTGACCAGCCCAGGCAAGCCTGTGCCCACCGGAACCGGCTGGTTAATCATGACATTTTCAATAACGCTGGCCAGGAAGTC
>Ga0209777_10002966_pt1 | contig 21571 bp, 19 predicted proteins | sample FrelakmetHBP12HB_FD_187147 | JGI IMG/M metagenome (GOLD analysis project Ga0209777, IMG submission 187147) | Freshwater lake sediment microbial communities from the University of Notre Dame, USA, for methane emissions studies -HBP12 HB (SPAdes)... | ecosystem: Environmental > Aquatic >...
GTTGACGCGTCTATGCGTGAAATTTCCTCAATTGCAATGGCATAAGCGATGAAGTCCATACCGCCTCCACCATACTTTTCGGGATACGGCAGACCCATGAGGCCCAATTTACCCATTTCATCAAATATACTTCGGTCAAACAGCTCTTTTTCATCACGCTCCACAATAGTAGGAGCCAATTTCTTTTCTGCAAATTCCCGCACCATTTTGCGGATGCCTTCATTTTCCGGTGTTACAGTAAAATTCATAGATCACCCTCCTCTTAAAATATAATGTTTGTTGTTTTCAAAATTGCGCCGACTTGCAGACTGCGGACGGCGATTACTTTTATTGCTGAAGAATTTCCCTAAATTTCGCGGTCAAGGCCGGCACAACCTCGTACACATCGCCCACTATTCCGTAGGTTGCCACCTTGAAGATGGGAGCATCGGGATCTTTATTAATGGCAATGATGACATCGGATGTCTGCATCCCGGCAAGATGCTGAATGGCGCCGGATATGCCGCAGGCGATATAGATTTTTGGCGCCACCGTTTTTCCTGTTTGACCGACCTGGTGCGGATAAGGCATCCAACCCGCGTCAACAGCAGCACGGGACGATCCGACGGTGCCTTTCAAAACTTGTGCAAGCTCCTCAACCATCCTGAAGCCTTCCGGCTTTCCAAGTCCGCGTCCTCCGGACACGATGATCTCTGCGTCTTCGAGATTGCATGAAAAAGTGCAGACCTTGACGACATCGATAAGTTTTGTTCGAATGTCCTTCTCGTTTATTGCCAACTCTTCCCTGATTATTTTTCCTGTGCGGTTGTAGTCCGGTACGGGCTTCTTGAAGACCTTGGGCCTTACTGTTCCCATCTGCGGACGATTGTCCGGGCAAAAGATCGTCGCCATGATATTGCCGCCAAAAGCAGGTCTTGTCCATGCTACGAGCCTGGTTTCCGGATCTATGGAAAGATGTGTGCAGTCTGCGGTTAGGCCTGTCTTCACCCTGGCGGATACGCGGGGGCCTAAATCGCGTCCGTCATTGGTCGCGCCCAATAATATTACGGACGGCAGATGCTTTCTGATCAGGTACGTAAAGGCGATTGAATACGCGTCCGTCGAATAGTGATGAAAAGCGCTGCCTTCAACCAGGTATACGTTGTCGGCGCCGCTCGCAAAAAGCTCCTTGCTCATTTCCGTCACATTGTCGCCGATAAGGACGGCAGACAGCTCCTCGCCAAGCTCCTGGGCAAGCTTCCTGCCCTCGCCAACGAGTTCCAATGAAACGTTGCGTATACGACCATCACGGTGCTCTATGAATACCCAGACGCCCTTATAGGCGCTGATATCTTGTGCCTCTTCCGCTTTTTCCCGCTCCACCTGGATGGCGGATACGGGGCAGCTGCTCTCGCAAGCGCCGCAGAATGTACAAGCTTCCGTGAGAACAGCTTTATCATCTTTCATGACAATTGCGCCATAAGGACAACTGTCGATGCACGTTTGACAACCAATGCATTCTTCCGATAAAATCTTAACAGACATATCTAACTGCTTCCTCCTCGACTATAGTATCTTGGCCTGCCTCAACTTATCGACAAGCAAATCGACAGCTTCTTTGCTGTCGCCCTGAATAAGTTCACCTTTGCCGCGCCGCTCCGGCGTAAATATGCGCTTTACGAGCGTAGGTGAGCCCTCCAGGCCTGCGGATTTAGGATCGATGGCAATGTCGGCGGCAGTCCACACGGGGACTTCCGTGCGGTATGCCTTCGCCGTGCCTTTCACCGTGGGGAGGCGTGGATCCATGGCTAGTTTTATGATGGTAACCACGAGGGGCGGTTTGGCCTCTATAACATCATATCCCTCATCCTGTTCACGGTGGGCAATGAGCTTTTCGCCGTCAAATTCGATCGTGCTTATGTAAGTCAACTGGGCGATGCCAAGATGTTCCGCCATTTCCGGTCCCACCTGGGCCGTATCTCCATCAATCGCCTGCTTGCCGCAAATGACCAAATCGACGTTGCCTATTTTACGCACTGCCTGAGATAATGTATAGGATGTCGCCAGAGTATCCGAACCCGCAAATGCTCTATCGCTTAAGAGAATGGCTTCATCGGCGCCCATGGCGATACATTCCCGCAGTGCCGCTGCTGCTTGTGGCGGCCCCATGCTGATCACTGTAACCTTTCCTCCGTGTTTATCTCTAAGCTGCAGCGCCATTTCCAGAGCAAATTTGTCGAAGGGATTGACAATGCTCGGCACTCCCTCCCTCACCAACGTATTGGTAACAGGATCAATTTTGACTTCAGTGGTATCAGGTACCTGTTTGACACATACAACAATTTCCATAAAACTTTTCACTCCTGGTTATGTTAAGAGTTATTTCGCATAAAATATACGAGTATGCCTTATCGGTTTCCATTTTCCTGCAGCTGGGCTGACGAATGTGCAGAATGCATCTCGGATGCAGTAAGGCATTATATTTATACAATAACACTTTCTTCTCTTTAATGCACCATTCAGCTACTGAATGATTCACATCTTGCGTCACATTAGAGTATCGTCTGTTCGTACTCCCGCCCGTTCCGTTGGACTGCTAAAATAATTATCGGCAATCCTCGGGGATTGCCCGAACATACTACCAGCCATAATCTTTCAAACAGATTAATCCACATGGCAAAAAAAATTAAGAAAATGGCTGATAGAGAAGCAGTTATGCTCGTGCGTGAGTTAAAAACTCATATCAGTGCATCTCGGGCGGGCGCAGCAAAATACAATCCCTCTCCGGAAAAACATGCCCGGCGGGATAGACTTGCGAATCTTTTTGCTTAGGCTTTTTCAAAGAACAATCAAGGACGTTAACATTAAAGGGGGCATGGGGGCTTCCGATAATAACCGAAACCCACCTATGCCGCGCAATTAGTCTGCCATACCCCCCATGTGGATAATTCGTGCTATTCTTGCGCCTATTTCTTTACGATGATTGGCTTTGAATCCGTTGTGAAGTACATTGCTATGGCGCCTACTACGAGCGATGCCGCACAGAACATAAAGGTTGCCTGGTATGCTTCCACCGGGAATTTGCCGTTAACCTTTCCATAGTAGTCAAGCACAACGCCCATCAATGCCTGATATAAAGCCCCTCCTACAAAGTACCATATATTCAGCATCCCGTTGGATGTCGCCATGAAGCTGGTCGGCTGACCGTCGGCGATGTGTGCATAATTGGGCACATATGCGCCACAGAAAAAGCCCATGACAAATAACAAGGGATAAAACCACGATACGGGGATTGATCCGGTAAAGAAAGCTATCGGTATCCAGGTGGCAACGTAGATAAGCATGCCGTAGAAAGATGTGTTCCTGCGCGATTTCAGAATACGGTCGGAAGCGTAACCGGCCGCAAAGCATCCGAGAGCCATCCCTATTGGCCAGAACATGAGCATGTTGGCCGCCTGCTGCTTGGGCATACCGTATATTTGCTGCGCATAGGGAATGAACCAGAGTCCCTGAAATCCCATGACCGTACCGTAGATCACAAAGGCGTAAAGGGATATCAACCAGTAGTTTTTCATTTTTAGCAGTTTAAAAAAATTCTCTTTAAAGGTCGTCTTCTGCGCGGCAGTCTGTGCCGGGTAGTAATCGATGCCGTCGATCTCTGAAACTGTTGGGTAACCCATGTCGCTCGGTTTATTTCGGACGATAAGGTAGTCAACGATAGATATGAGGACCATAAAAGCGCCCAGCCATAAGAATGAATTCCGCCATCCTACGATACCCACCAGAAACGCAAGCGGTGCGGACGCGAGTATCGCGCCGACATTGCCTAAGGTGAGCATCACACCTGTAAGTGTCGCTAATTCATTCGGCCGGAACCAGTTGTACAGGATCTTCATACAAGGCATCCAAACAACCGCGACGCCGACACCCATTAAAAAGCGGCCGAAGATACACCAGCCGAACGTCTGGGCCAAACCAAACAATGCAGTACCGATTGCCGCTATGACGAAAAACATACTAACCGAAAGCCTGGGGCCGATTTTATCGGATAGGACTCCCGACGGGAATTGCATTGCTGCATAAGGATAAAAGTACATCGATGATAAAATACCGAGGGTCGTTGCTGTGAGACCGAATTCCTTCATCAGTTCCGGCGCAACAACCGCTGGTGAAACACGGTCGAAATACACAAAAATATACGTTAACAAGAACATTCCATAAGTGATCCAGCGATACGTAATCATTTTCCTGGCTTTTACGGGATCAACTCCTGCGGCTACCTTTGCACTCATATAACCCTCCTCCTTAAATTTTTTTATATGCCTCTTTGGTGCAATTAGTTATTATCTCCGGTTTCAATTGACAAAAAAAATTTGTATCCGAACAGCATTCTTTGAAAAGATCGTTTCTTAAAACGATCTTTTCCCTCGCGGCTAAATACCACAAACTCGCCGCAATAGACCTCTTTCCTTTCATTGCAGATTCCGCACGAGCTACGATTGTCGGGGAACCATCCTTAGAATTCCATGTTTTTCCTGATCCGGATGCCCCGCCCTGTGGACGGGGCAATCCAATCCAGATCATTATTTCTTTTTCTTTTCCGGTTCCGGTATTTCCTCAGCTATGCCGGCAATCTTTCTTGCGTATTCGGCGAACTGGTCGACTGGGGTTAGAGACCTGACAACCAGTTTTGCGCCATCAGGGGAACCGCCGCCGTGCATACATCCGGGTACACCAGCGCCGAGCGTCAGCCACTCAGAAAGCCTTGCTGCGCGAGCCCTTGATTCAGCGCTGAACTTGGGGGAGGCCTTCAGGGCCGCTTGAACCATGGCTCCGATCTTCTGGTCATTAAAATCCTTGGAAGACGGGAAACATCCTGTCTCAACGATGCCGCCGCCGATGTCCTGGCAGATGCGCTTTGTTACATAGGGGAGGGTGGCCACGTGTACTTTATTGGCATGAGCGGTCAGGGAATCTGAAACCCACATGCCGCCGGGACCTTTCTTGCCCAGGGCCATCGAACCGATTCCCATACAGTATGTAGTTTCATTATTAACCGCCATCTCTACCATCTTGCCGGCAAATGTGCTTGCTGCTAATCCGTTAGTCCTCGCCATAAGCGCCGCAGCGCCGATCATAACGTCTCCCTGGCCAGCAACACATGCACCAATGCACGCTCGGTAGTTGGCTGTAAAGTATTCTATTATCTTCCCGGTATATTTGGATTCCTTGCACATGAAAACCCTGTCATTAGGGACAAAGCAGTCCTTGAAGAATAGGAAAGCCTGTGTGATGCCCGAGTCCGGAATGTCGAATCCTCCTTCCATCTCTCTCGTATCACTCGGTCTCCGGGCCTCCACGATTGTCAGACCCTTTATGTCCCGCGGTACGACGCAACTTACTGCATAGTCCTGATCCTCTTCCCTGTAGCCACTTCCCGGCAGGATGAATATCTCATTAGAAGCTGCCACTCCGCAGATCATCGCCTTCATGCCGCTGATTACGATACCGTCCTCCCGGACTTCCGTAATATGCACATTACTGTCTGGATTCGCCTGCTGCGACGGTCTCAGGCTCCTGTCGCCTTTGGCGTCTGTAAGAGCCCCCGAAACTACTAGCCCATTCTTCTGGGTGTTGATAATCCACTTCTTGAGCCGCTCCTGGTACTTGGTGCCGAATTCCTTGTCCATAAGCGCCGTGATATTCCACATGACGTTCTGGGCGTTCCAGCCGACACACACCCCACCGCTGCAGCTTCCCGTCAAGCGGTACATCCATCTCTTCATCTTGGAATTGCCCATGACATCTTCAAGAGTTTCCATCATGGAGTTCCACCTGTGGATCTTCTCACCGCTTATAAAAGTGGAGGTAGTAGTAAAATCCTCCGCTAATTTCGAGTCATGCGATGCGTCAAATGCCCTTGCATGGCTTTCGACCACCCTCTTTGTCGCCGGATGAGTTGTTACGTCTTCGATCAGCTCTCCAAATTTGTAGATATTCGGCTTCATAGCCTTTAATGATTTTTTGTATTCCTCTCTCGTTTTCAAAGCCATTTTGTTCTTCTCCTTAAATTATTTTCTTGATCTCAATTTTGATTGCTAAAGTTCCTTCTTCAATATCTCGGGTTTGATGCCCATCGGCCCTTCCTGAAAAAGGCGTGCATCCATCAATTTAACCTTCGGAGCGATGAGGGGCCTGTATTCCATCTGAGACAATACATCCTTCTCCATATCGAGGCCGGGAGCAATTTCCGTCAGCATGACGCCTTCAGGTGTAAGTTTAAAAACGGCCCGCTCCGTCACGTAAAGGACCGTCTGACCGCTTGTCTTTCCGTATTCACCGCTGAACGTGATATGCTCCACCTTCTTGACTAATTTCTTCACCTTGCCTTCTTTTACTACCTTGAGCTTTCCACCGTCGAAGCCAAGCTCAAGACCGCTCGCCGTCAGTGTTCCGCAGAAGACTACCCTCTTTGTACTCTGGGTGATGTTAATAAATCCTCCTGCTCCGGCTATCCTGGGGCCGAACTTACTGACGTTCACGTTGCCGAACTGATCCATTTCCGCCATTCCGAGGACCGCCAGATCGAGCCCGCCGCCGTCATAAAAATCAAACATCAGGGGATGGTCGACCAGGGCTTCCGGATTTATTGCCGATCCGAAATAGAGCTTGCCCCCAGGCACACCACCAATCGCCCCCGGCTCGACCGTCATTGTCATCAATTCAATCAGGTCCTCTTCGGCTGCAACCGCCCCGCAGCCTTCCGGCATGCCTATGCCCATGTTTACGACTGCGTTGGGGATAAGTTCCATGACGCACCTTCGGCAAATTACCTTTCTTTCGCTCATCGGCAGGGGCGCTATGCGGCTCAGAGGGACCCTTGTTTCACCGCAAAGGCTCGGATTATACGGCTCGGCCATAGGAACCTGCCAGTGGTTCTCAGGCTTCGCAACGACAATTGCATCCACCCATACTTTTGGTATCTTGACCATCATCGGATGAAGGGTGCCTGCCTTTGTCACCCTTTCCACCTGCACGATGACTTTACCGCCGGACCCCTTGGCAGCAAGCGCCAATAAGCCAAACTCCAGGGATATGGGTTCTCTTTCAATGGACACATTGCCGTTTTCATCCGCCGTAGTTCCACGCACAATCGCAACATTGATGGGTATGGCTTTATAGAACAGGTATTCCTTGCCATCAATCTCCATTAAGCGGACGTACTCTTCGTGGCTGATACTGTTCAGTTTACCCCCCGTTTCTCGAGGATCCACAAATGTCTTCAGGCCAACATGAGTAATGACGCCCGGCTTCTTGCCGGCAGTGGCTCGAAATACATGGAGAATCACGCCCTGGGGGATATTGTATGCCTCTATCTTGTTAGCAACAGCCATCTTGATTAAATCAGGCTGCAATCCCCAATGGCCTGATACGACCTTCTTCACCAGGCCTTCTTTTGCCCAGCGGTTCAGTCCCCAGTTTGATTTTCCATCATTCTGGCTTGCACCAAACGTAAGCGTTAAGTTGTTCGGTTGACCTGTCTCTAAAAAGCTCTTTTCAACCGCCTTAGAAAGTTCTTCCGGATGACCCATTCCGACGAATCCGGAAGTCGCCACAGTGTCTCCATTCTTGATCAGCTTAATCGCCTCTTCTGCAGTCATAAATTTTGCCACGGTCCACCTCCAATGGTTTTAGATAGATTGGACTATATTCTTCGACTTCGACTATCCCTCCGGGACATACCGCAATTTATATGCCAACGGTCCAATAAGGTACTGAGTGAGGCATATAGTATTACGGCGCGCTTCGTGAGCGACATAAAATAGTAGACGTCATACGGCTCTCTATATATGAAAGTGTCATCTCCAGCATATACGCTGCTCAACATGATCAAGACCGTATAGTGACATTTCTGGATCGCGAACCTTCTCCCGCGTTTAAACTCTATTATGTCTATTATATTATGTCGCCTAGGAGAGAGGATGGCTCTGGAGAGGAAAGAAACGGAGCGTATTGGGGATATTAAATATAGAGATTACCTATGAGCCGGCAGGGAATTAGAGGATTGCAAAATGGGGTCCTTTAAAAAAAGTGATAATAGATAAATAAAAATAATTACTTATCTTTGCGAAACCAGAGACATCCTATGATGCATAACTGCATAGTGCGATGCTCCACTGCATCACTTACTTTCTGATCTGATCACGGTGTGGAGTTTTTCCATGAGGGCGTAATTAGTGCCGATTTTTGACGATATTCGGTCCGTGCTAAAGAGGCTGTGACGGAGGGCGGAGGTTGGATTTGTGACGTCCGGATATCCCCGTGCATCAGAAGGAATTATTTCACTTTGCTTCACTTCTTTAATTCAGAGATGAGCTTCGGCATCACATCATAGATGTCGCCGATGATGCCGAAGTCCGCTGCCTTGAAAATGGGGGCATTCTCATCTTTATTCACGGCGGCGATTACCTTGGTACTGCGTATGCCGGTCAGATGCTGAACCTGGCCCGAAACCCCGACGCCCAGATAGAGATCCGGCTTTACCTGCACACCGGAAAGACCGATACACAGCTCTTCAGACAGCCAGTGAAACTCTTCGGCAATCGGTCTCGTACAGCCTATTGCACCGCCCAAGACTTCCGCCAATTCCCGGGCAACGGTGAGATCTTCCTTCTTCTCCATACCTCTTCCAACGCAGACAACGACCCGTGCTTCGGAGAGGTCTTTCGCCTCCCTTTCTTTCACCTTTCTCTCGATGACTTTAATTGGGGAAGGTGATGGTGGTGGGAGTTCCCGGACGTGCCCTTGTCGCCCCATTTCCCGCATGGTCGTCTCATAGGTTCTCGGCGGTATTGTCGCCATGGCAGGGCGGGCTGAGCATGTTACCTTCTGCACTGCTGCTCCTCCATATGCCAGACGATCCATCACCAGCGTCTTGTTCCCATAGTTGAAATCTATTGCCATGCAACTGCTCACGAGACCTGCATTCAGTTCTTCCGCAATGAGGGCGGCCATATTCTTACCCCTCGGCGTGGCGGCAAAAAGGATCAAATCTGGGTCTCCTTTTCTTGCTTCTTCACTGATAACCGGGACGTAGCTTTCCAGCGACTGTTCGCCACTCAAAGAGGGAAGGAGCATGACCTCATCCGCTCCATAGTTAATGTAGTCCTCTATCTCTTTGCGTTCCTTGTAAAGAAGCGCTGAAACACACGTTCCCATTTTAGCGGCTAACTGTCGACCGATGTTTAAAAGTTCCAGGGCATGCCCACGGTTATCCGAAACAATCCAGACTCCTGCCATGTGATCTCCTTTAACCAATAACGCCTTTCTTGCGCAATGACCCCACAAATCGGGCTATCTCTGCGGTGTCTGTGCCAAACCTCTCGCAGCTCCGTTCCATCTTCGAAGCCTTGAAGCTGATGGTGCGAAGCGGGGGCTCACCTATAGGCGGGAGTTCATCCTTCGAAATCTTCACTGTAGGCTTCTTACCCGCCATCAGGGTATCCCTTACTCCAGGGATCCTGGGGACATTGATATCAGGGAGAACTGTCACCAGGGCAGGGAGGGGCGCTGTTATCACCTCGACCCCTTCCTCGACGCGCCGCTCTGCGATGAGTTGGCTATTTTCAATGAGAAACTTCTCTATAAATGAAATGCAGGGTATTCCAAGTTTTACTGCCAGGCGGGGACCAACCTGCTGGGCATAAAAGTCACTCGACCCCTCGCCACAGATGATTAGATCATATTCTCTTATCCTGGCGCGGATGACCTCAGCCAGGATGAGTGCGGTTTGGGAAGAATCTAGATTGCCGAAAGAACTGTCGGCTATAAAATAGGCCTCGTCAGCTCCACGGGAGAGGGCATCTTTGACACCCTTCGCCGCCTCGGGGAGACCGGCAGTGACGGTGACGGCCTTCCATCCAAGGGTTTCCTTTAGCCGGACGGCTTCCTCGATGGCGTTGCGGTCGTACTCGCCGATCTTGAAATCCACGGAGGAGAAGTCCAAATCACCCGATGGGCCTCTCCTGATGTAGGCTTCATCGACAACCCATTTGAAACAGGCAATAGCTGAAGGCATAAACTTGCACCTTTTGCGGTCTTTCCGTATAAATATTTTCAAGCAGGCTTCATATTCCAGATGCTCAGCGGAGCACAGCACCAGAGATGACCATCCGCTGCGCCTCTGACGTACCCTCATATATCTCCGTAATCTTGGCGTCACGCATCAACCGCTCCACCTTGGCGCCTTTGCAGTAGCCGTATCCGCCATGTATCTGGACCGCCTTTACGGTATGACGCATGGCTGCCTCCGATGCATAGAGCTTAGCCATGGCGGCTTCCTTGCTGAATGGCAGTTTTTGGTCTTTCAGCCAGGCTGCGTGGTAGGCAAGGAATCGGGTAGCGGAAAGATCCGTGGCCATGTCTGCTATCATCCAGGCTATGGCCTGGTTGCGGGCTATGGGGGAACCGAATTGCACTCTCTCCTTGGAATAGCGGATAGATTCGTCAAGAGCCGCCTGGAGGATTCCGATGCATTGAGCGGCAATTCCTATGCGGCCTCCGTCAAAGCCGGCCATGGCCATCTGGAGCCCCGCTCCTTCCTTTCCGAGAAGATTATTTTTCGGCACGCGGCAGTCCTTGAAGATCATTTCCGATGTCTGTGAAGACCGGAGGCCCATCTTCTTGAAGTGCTCGCCCACTCTGAGACCGGGGGCTTCTCTGGGGACGATGAATGTGCTCATGCCTTTGCGACCGGCCGATTTGTCCGTCCACGCGAAGACCAGGTATGTCCCTGCAGTGGGGCCATTGGACGTGAAGGTCTTGATTCCATTAATGACATAATCATTGCCGTCTAGAACTGCGGCAGTAGTGACTGCCATTACGTCCGTACCTGCACCGGGTTCAGTCAAAGCGAAAGCCCCCAATTGCTTGCCTTCAGCCATGGGGGTCAGGTAAATCTTCTTCTGCTCCTCCGTCCCGAATAAAAGTACCATCGTGCATACGATGCCTGCGTGAGTCGATATTGTAAACCCTGTGGAGGCGCATGACCTGGAAAGTTCTTCCACGACAATGATACTGGTTAAAAAGTCCGCCCCGGCGCCCCCGTATTCCTGCGGAATGGGTATGCCCATCCAGCCCCCGCGAGCGAGTTTTTCAAACAGCTCGGCGGGATGGCGGCTGTTCTCATCGATTTCGGCGGCGATGGGTTCCACGTTTTTCTCGCAGAATTCTCTCACATTCTTACGGATCAATTCCTGTTCTTCAGTAAATTTGAAATCCATAACATTCATCCCTTCGATTTTATTGTCCAGACGGTCGTTTCGGCCAAGAGGCCTCTCCGCATTGACATGGACTAAAAAAACTTCAACGCTATAGTTGGAGTTGCTTAACAAAAAAAATGCAGTGCTAGCCGAAACGATACTGCACACCCATTCCCCCTGGCGGATAATTCCAATCCAGAATATCCGTGCCGCAGATGAGCCGGCAAGTGCCGCACTCGAGACATCCGTCTATAGTGAGGACGATCTCACCTTTTTCATTCTCGCTGTAGAGGCCGGCCGGACAGACACGGATAGCCGGTTTCAGACGTAAATTTCTTTCCATGCCCTGTCTTATCCTGATGTGGGGTTCGCCCGCAGGCTTGAACACATCGAGCCCCAGTTTAGCCTTCAAGTCCAGCCTCTCACTCATATCTTCATTACCCCTTTCAGGTCCATAAATAGGGTCCATAATTCGGGTAGAGTCAGATGTTCTCTAATAGTCTGGTATAACCTTTCTTTGTGACCTGCGGGAACGGAGTAGACATCTCTCATGATTGCTCCGACTAGCTCCGGGTAATGGTTAAAGAACCGCGGATTTCCGATCACAGCAGGCGTTTCCTGGAAGTTTCTTAAATCCTTCAGAACGAAACTGTCTTCGAGGAACCTCCTGTACATGCCAAGGGTCGGAACATCAAATTTCCCGGCTAGCTTCGCCTTCATGACAGTCTGTGCGGCGAAGTGGCCTGAAGCCAGCGCAAATTCCATGCCCCTCACCGTGAAACCGATGTTCAGCGCGAGGCCGGCAGCGTCACCCGCGACGAGGATGCCGTTTCCGTACAGGTTACCAATTGCCTTGAAACCGCCCTCCGGTATTATGTGCGCCGAATACTCTAGCGTACTTCCTCCGCTGATCAGCGGGGCGATCTCCGGCCGCTCCTTGAATGCGTCCAGGAGGGCGGGCACTTCGATGGGAAGCCTGTCCTCTGCAGCATCGTCGATGCCGAAGACAATTCCCAGACTGACGCTCTCCCGGTTTGTGTAGAGAAAACCACCTCCGAATCTCCCGCGGGTTACTTCTCCCACAAAGAGGCGCGCCGCACCTTCGTCGTTAGCTAGATTGAAACGTTGATTGATGACTCCGGGATCCAGGGAGATTACCTCCTTGATGCCGAGGGCGAAGTTGCCAGGCGCCTCGGGTGATCGCAGGCCTGCTTTTTCGGAGATGAGAGATAATACGCCGTCACAAGCAAGCACAACGTCGGCGCGCAGTTCATCAGCACCTGCAAGGACGCCGACGATTCTTCCGTCATCCTTGATGACATCATCGACCCTGATCTTGGATAACATGGCAACCCCTTTTTCTTCCACCCGTTCCGAGAGCCATCTGTCGAACTTCGACCGGAGGATACTGTAGCTTTGATGGGGTTCGTGCCGGAGTTCATTGCCGGAATAGTGGAGTGTCACCGAGCGGTCCTTTGCCATGATTGATATTCCTTCATGGGCTATAAAGCGCTCGAGAGGGGCATTTTCAAATAGGTTGGGAAACAGATTGCGAACGGGGTTCAAATAAAGACGGCCGCCAGTCATGTTTTTTGCGCCGGGATAGTCCCCCCGCTCCAGAACCAGCACCTCAAGACCGCTCCCTGCGAGCGTATACGCCGCCCCGAGGCCAGCGAGTCCAGCGCCCACTATGATCACATCGAACTTATCCATTTTCCGGATGGCCCTCTTGGATTTCCATATGATGCTTCTCATTCATCTTTGCAATATCAAAAGGCATCAGAGCGATGAGATACGTTCGAGATCCTCTCTGGTGTTGACGTTCATGAACATCTTCCTTTTTGGATCGAAGGTTTTGATGTCTTCTTCGGGGATCACCATGGTCCTTAATCCCTTATAGAAACCCGTGATTTTCAGGTTGTCCGTATCCATAAGCTTCTTGATCGGATTAAGGCACCTCTTCGAATAAATGGCGTGGAGCGGTTGGAGACCGTCAGGAGGTTCCGGCACTACAATGTCATATTTGTCCACGCATTTAATCATATGCTCTATGAACGACCTGTTTAAGAAGGGCATATCGCAGGCAGACACAAAGACATGATCGTGAGAGGCATAGAAAAGTCCTGTATAGATACCTCCCAGCGCGCCCTTATTCTTGACTATATCGGAGGCAACAATACAGTCCTGATCAAGATAATCCAGAGGGGAATTGGTTACGAGGATCACTTCCCGGAACATGTCGCGGAACATCAACATGATTCTATCGACGAGCCGCGTACCTTCAATCTCGAGAAAAGCCTTGTTCGTTCCCATTCTCGCGCTTTTCCCGCCGGACAAAATAACGCCTGTCATAGAGCTCATAAATTCCAGTCTAATAATTTTCCGCCAATACTTCGTAGTATGATCGCGGATGTTTGCAAGCTGGACATTCAGCCGGCGCTTCGGTTCCTTCAAAGATATAGCCGCAGTTCATGCAGTGCCATTTTACAGGCGTTTCTTTCTTGAATACTTCTTTGTTCTCGAGATTCTTTATGAGTTTTCTGTATCTCTCTTCATGAAACATTTCCACCTTCGCAATCTGGGCAAAGGAGTTTGAGATTTCAGGGAACCCTTCATCTCTCGCAATCTGGGCAAAGTCGCGATAAAGAGTGGACCACTCCAGCTTCTCACCGGATGCCGCCTCCAAGAGATTGGCCCTTGTATCTGCTATGACGCCCGCTGGATAGGAGGCAATAATCTCAACATCACCTCCCTCAAGATGCTTGAAGAATACCTTGGCGTGTTCTTTTTCGTTTTCCGCCGTTTCCAAAAAAATGTGCGCAATTTGTTCAAAACACTCTTTTCTTGCGGCACTGGCGAAATAGGTATATCTGTTTCTTGCCTGCGACTCACCGGCGAAGGCTGCCAGCAGATTTTTTTCTGTCCTGGATCCTTTAATTGACTTTCCCATGCTCCTCTAATCCCTCCTCATGATCTATCTTCTGCACTATAATTATGATGTATTTTTTCTACTTGACTGTACTTCTTAAAGCAAGACCTTTTTTGTTTTGCAGACATGCCTGTTTTTAGCCGCGCGGATGCTGAGGTCAAATATATGAGCAATGCAAAGGGCAAAAATATCTTGATAAAATTTGAAACGAATTGTAGGAGTGACATCAAGAGCTAAGGTTGGAGGCGTCAAATGTATTGGGATAAAGATATTGAAATTATGGATCGGGAAAGGCTTGAGGCCTTGCAGCTCGAAAGATTCAAGAAGACGGTAAAAAAGGCGCAGAAATCCGTCTATTATGACAGGTTGTTCAAGAGGATTGGCTTGGATGCTGATCTTGTTAAATCTCTCGACGATGTCAAGAATTTTCCTTTTACCACGAAAGACGATTTGAGAGAGCACTGGCCTTATGGTTTTATCGCTGTTCCAAAGGACGAGCTGATCAGGATGCATGCATCCTCAGGTACCACCGGTCGGGCTATTGTCGTATTTCATACGGCCGCTGACGTTCAGGCGTGGACGGATGTCCTCGCGCGCTGCATATATATGGCAGGCATGAGAAAGACGGACGTCTTCCAGAACATGATGACCTACGGCCTTTTTACAGGCGGGCTCGGTTTTCACTACGCCGCAGAAAAAGTGGGCGCCCTGGTAATACCGGCAGGTGCTGGCAACAGCAAACGTCAGATTCAATTGATGCGCGATTTTGATACAACAGCCATCCACATAATTCCAAGCTACGCCATCCACCTCTCCAAGGTTTTTGAGGAATTAAAGGTCGATCCCGTAAGGGATACCAAACTTCGGATTGCCTTTGTTGGCGCAGAGCCGCACTCGGAACGGATGAGAAAAAAAATCGAAGAGTATTATGGTTTCAAGGCTTACAATTCCTACGGGCTCTCGGAAATGAATGGGCCGGGCGTATCTTTTGAATGCCCCTGTCAGGAAGGAATGCACATCTGGGAAGACCATTATTTCGTAGAAATCGTAGATCCAAAGACCCTCACGCCCGTGTCCGATGGCGAAGAGGGGGAACTTGTCATGACTACACTCCTGAGGGAGGGCATGCCCATAATCAGGTATCGGACAAAGGACCTGACACGCATTGTCCCAGGAACGTGTGCGTGCGGCAGAACTCACAGAAGGATTGAGCGCATCAAAGGTCGGACAGACGACATGATGATTATCAAGGGGGTCAATATATTCCCTATCCAGATTGAAAAGAAGCTGATGGAAATACCTGGTGTCGGCGATAACTTTGTGATTATTCTAGAAAGAGAAGGTTATGATGATTACATGACCGTGAAGGTAGAGGTGCAGAATGAGGTCTTTACCGGTGATCTGAAGCCCCTTGAAAACCTGAGGAAAAGGGTTATTGATGAATTGAAGGCTGACATTCTGATCACACCAAGAGTGAAATTAGTCGAACCTGGCAGCATTCCCGCCACTGAAGGAAAGGCAATTCGCGTCATCGACAACCGAAAAGAATAGCTGGAGCAGGTACCATTTCCGCAAGAATAACCAAAATCGGAGAACACAAAAATGACACATGGAGACAGAGGAAACTATAAGGCTAAGCATTCGTCGACAAGCAGATTGGATCAGAAGATTGCCCGGGCCCTGGAGAAAAGAACTGCCGATGGCAAAATTACCTGCACCGATGCAAGTAATATTGCCGATGAGTTGGGCGCGACTATGAAGGAAGTCGGCCTCGCTATCGATCTCATGGAGGTTCAGATAAGCAAATGTCAACTGGGACTTTTCGGTTATAGTCCCCAAAAGATGGTTGTCAAACCTGCAGAAGCCGTTCAGGCTAATCTGGAGAAGGCCATACGTGGCGCTCTTGTCAACGACCGTCTTCCCTGCGCCGTTGCCTGGGGTATTGCCAAAACATTCGGCATTCCGAAAATGGCGGTTTCCTCAGCGTGCGAGACCCTAAAGATCAAGGTAAAGCCCTGCCAACTAGGGGCATTTTAATGCTAGCCTCTCTGCTCTTCGTACCGTGCGAGCACAAATAGCATATCTGCCAATCTGTTGAGATACCTGTTAATTTCGACATTGCGAAGGAGTCCTTCATTCTTGAGGCTAGCAGCTTTTCTCTCGGCCCTCCTTATGATGGTTCTTCCCACATCTATCTCGGCCGATACTGGAGTTTCCCCAGGGTAGATAAATTCGTTTTTCAAGGTGATGTATTTCTGCAGTTCATCAATTATTTCATCCAGGCGCTTAACGTCTTCTTCCCCGATCCTGCGCGTCAGCTTTTGGATATCTTCCGGCACGCTGGAAAGCTCCGCTCCCATGATGAGCAGATCTTTCTGCACGCTCAATATAATGTCTTTAATCTTCTGGTTATTAGTTGTGGCTCTGGCCACCCCGAGTGCGGAGCTTGCTTCGTCTAATACCCCGTAGGTCTCTGGCCTGGGATCGTATTTAGGGACTCTCTGCCCGCCTAATAGGCTTGTCTCTCCCCCGTCCCCTCTTGTGGAAAATTTCATCATTTTCTCCTTTCCATGTATCTCGTGACTATTTTTAACACTACAGCAGCATTTCTCCGGGCATGCTGAAGTATTTCATCCACCGTCAATTCTCTTGCTCCTAGGCCATTCGCATAGTTATCCACGGAGCATAAGGACGCATATGATAGTCCCAATTCCTGCGCAATGACTGCCTCACTCGCCATAGTCATTCCGACCACATCGGCAAACTGGGACATCATTCTAATTTCCGCCTTCGTCTCAAATCTGGGGCCTTTCGTTTGCCAGTATACTCCTCCATTTACGACATCAATTCCACAATCTCTTGCTGCGGTCAACCACTCTTGCCGGACTTCTTCGTCCAGTCTTGGTGTGATGTGGAATGCCCGTCCGCCCACTGTGGTAGGCGTCTCTGTAAGCATGAGGAAGTCGTCAGGTACGACAAATGTACCGGGCGCCAGATTTCTCTTTAGGGATCCCGTAGAATTGACGCTGATGACCTCTTTGACGCCGACATCCTTCAGCGCCTTGAGATTGGCCTGGTGATTAATTAAGTGGGGAAGGATATGATGACGTCGGTCTTTACCGTGTCTGGGTATGAATGCGATGGCATCCGAAGAGAAGACGAGGGCCTTGCCAAATTCAGTCGCCACTTCCCTTTCTTCCAGATTATCGAAGATACCCGTGCCCTGCAGAATAATTATGCCAGATATGATACCCAGAGGTGCCACTTGATTCTCCCAGAGATTCCTGTCATAGATGATGAGTCTTTATATCAGATTCATTTATGTATGTCAAAATGCGCGATAATAAATTGCATTTGACATCCTTTGCCGCAATATAGTAATAGGATCCAACAAAGTTGTCGAGGAGGATGCAGCATGGCTAAAGAGGAATCTCTGGCTCAATTTACGGATGCCAATTTCGAACAGGAGGTGCTCAAAGCGGAAAAGCCCGTGCTCGTCGATTTCTGGGCGCCATGGTGCGGTCCCTGCAGGGCCGTCGGGCCTATTGTGGAAGACCTTGCAGAGGCGTATAAGGACCGCGTCAAAGTAGGAAAGATAAATATTGATGACAACCCTAAAACAGCCACGGCCTATGGTGTAATGAGCATACCGACCCTCATCCTGTTTAATAAAGGCGATATCATGGATAAGCTCATAGGCCTCTCTCCAAAGGACCGTCTTGAAGGGTTGATCAAAAAGGCTCTGTGATCAATGGCTGAAAAAATGCGCAGGAAAAATACAGTTTTAATTCTTGTCATAATCGCGGTATTTTCTCTTTCCGGATGCGGCCTGTGGACTCATATTACGCATCTGTGGGAGAAGCCAGACAGGACAAAAGGCACACCTGAACAGATTTATCAGAAGGGATATGAGGCGTATCAGGATGGCTGGTACAAGAGGGCAATTGAATATTTCCAAAAGGTGAGGGATCAGTATCCTCTCAGCAAGCTTGCCCTCCTCGCGGAGCTGGGGATAGCCGATTCGCAGTTCAGTGATCAGGAGTATGGTGAGGCTGAGCTGGCCTACAATGACTTCATAAACCTCCATCCAACGAATGAGAATGTGCCTTATGCGATTTATCAGCTGGGCATGTGTCACTATAAGCAGATGTATAGCCTAGACCGTGATCAGACCGAAACAAACAAAGCCAGAAAAGAATTTGAAAGACTTATCGCACGCTTTCCTAACAGTAAATTTTCCTTGATGGCGGAGAAGACACTTCGTGAATGTAAAAAGAATCTTGCAGAACACGAATTCTACGTAGGTCACTTCTACTTCAAGAAAAAGCAGTATAAATCCGCCATGAAAAGATTTGAGATAATTGCGAAGGATTATGCAAATCTTGGTTTGGACTATAAGTTATCTTACTTCATCGGCGAAACAAGGAAGAAACTTGCCGAGGAAGAGGCGAGCAAGAAAGAATCAAAAAATACAAAATAACCCTCCCGGGTTTCCTAACCTCATAAAAAATCAACTGAGAGCAAAACTGCGATTAAGACCCCAAGGGGAAGTTCTTTATTTTTTGCAGGGCCTTATACGTGCATGCCTCCGGTGTGAGAGAGGTATCGATAATGATATGCGATTTTTCCGGTATTTCGGTGATTCTATCGAAGGTTTCCTTCTGTGCCAGGTAAATTTCCCAGCGCCCGTCAGATGCCTCTCCTCTATCAGACATCCGTAGATCGAGCCTCTCCTTGATAATATTCTCCGGGCATATACACTCGATGATGAAGAAATCAACCTTTAGTCTTGCTGCCGCCGCAAGAGCCCTTTGACGATCCCTGCGACTCTTGTAGGATGCATCGATGATGACCGACTTTCCCTCTGCCAGTTTCTCTGATGCCAGTTCGAGCGCCCTGTCATAGGTTTTCCGCGTGATCTCATCTTCATATATGCCTTTGCTAAAGGCTTCAGGATGTCTATCCGTAGGCGCCATTTGCAACATCTCTTTTCGCAGGATATCGCTTCGAATGATCTCGGCACCGATGCGGGGGGCAAGGGAGTTCGCGCGGACACTCTTTCCTGTTCCCGTAAGTCCCGCCATCAGGATGATGGTCGGCTTTTCCAATCTTCCTGAATATGTATAGGCGAGATCGAAATACCTTGAGGCTATACTTGTTTCTTCCTCACGATCATCCTGGCTGATGGAGCTATCGCCCAGCCTGAAACTTATGACCTTGCCCCGCACATAAGCATAGTAGCATTTATAGAAATTCTGCAGGCTTCCGATTTCACGATCACCTGAATGTCCGATGTAGGCCGATACAAAAGTATCTGCATAATCTGGATATCCGTTGTAATCGAGGTCCATAGCCAAGAAGGCCACTTCAGAGGCGACATCCTCATAACGGAACCTTTCGTTGAATTCAATGCAATCAAATATGATGATATCGTCCGGAGAATAAAGATTGCTTAGTCCGCTTGCTTGTCTAAGCCGCGTGCCGGCATCTATAATGCAGATGTGTTCCAGGTGCAGGTCACCGTGGCAGTCCCTGATCTTATGGTCTTGCACCCTTTTCACAAGGAGAACCTGATGCCTATCCATGAAATCGTACGCGTAATATTTTATGAATAGGTACTGATATTCCGGGATGGTTGTGTTTATGTAATTTCGTGTCTCCTCGAAATTTTCATCGTGGTTCCTGTGTATTGTCTCCACACCTCCGATTTCATCGATCTTGCCGCCTGTTGCAGCATGCGTATGGAAATCAACCAGCTTCCTGGCAACAGCATCCATAACCGCACGGTCAGCTTTCCCCTGTTGAAGCAATATTTGAAGCATCCTGTCCTGGGGCAGCTTCTTCATAAGAACGGCATAATCTACGACCCGTTCCCCCTTTCCCAGCACTATGTTGCCTCTTGCATCTTCACCGATTTCAAGGACATCCAGATACACATCCGGGGCAAGTCTCCTGTTCAATCGGAGCTCTTCGTTGCAGTAAAATCTTCTCCTGTCGATTGTAGTGAAATCGAGAAAGTCGAAATCAACAGCTTTCTTGACCTTATATACGTAATCTCCGGCGATGAAAATATAGGATATGTGGGTCTGGATAAATTCGACATGTTCCGGCCGGTGGGGATAGAATTCCGGCCGGAACATCGCTTCAACCAGTCTGGGATGTGTCATCTTTTAGATAATGCCCTTGCCCCCCAGTTCTTTGAGCTTCACCGGGCCATATCCAAAATACTTGAGGTATATAAATCCATTGTCGTAGCCAATGGGTCGACAAGCCCATTTTGTTCTCGGCGGTGTCTCTGTTGCCTTCCACTGGGCCTGGGCACATAGAACAGGGCCGTAAACAGGATCCTGCACCACCGTGAACATGCCCCGGTCCAGCCAGTTTTCATCGTGCATCGCCTTCCATGGCGATACGATTTCCGCTACGACGGGAGTGATGGGCGCCAGCCTGCCGCTTTTTGCATACTCAACAGATTTCTTTGTGAGTTCCTCGCTTGTGTACTGTGAAGTCAGCGGATCGATCATGGACTGATACTTGAGCTGCGAGTCTTTTTTCATGAAGGGCGCCAGGGTTGTCCATTCTTCAGCCTTCCACTCGTCGTATTTTCCGATCATGTCCACGAAGGCCTTCCACATCTCCAAACGGAGGCCGCCGAGGAAGACGCCGCCGTCCTTCGTCGGATAGAAGCCATACAGCCATAAAGCTGTATCAAGGCTGCCGAAGCGCTCATTGATCACGCCTGCCTCACCGTACCACATGAGCTGATAGTCATTCAGACGACCGTAAGCCTCTGGCGTGGAAACGTCAATTGCTTGGCCTTCGCCTGTTATGTCCCTGTGGTAAAGGGCGGCCAGGATGCCCATGGCTGCGAAAGTGCCGGAGACTGCCCATGCAATCCATGGCCCGGCCTTTGTCGGAACTGCGTACGGTACATCTTTGGGGGTTTTCCCTTCAGGCAGGACCTCGCCGGTCGCATACTGTACGCTGGAGCGTGCCTGGGAGACGTTGTCATAATCATACTGCTTTCTCTTGCTCTCCGGGCCGAACTGGCCGAATGTGGTGACGGACGCGAAGATGAGGCGGGGATTTATCTCTGAGAGCTTGTCGTATCCCAGTCCCCATTTATCCATCGTTCCAGCGGGATAGGTCTCTATGAGAACATCCGCATAGCCGACGAGGGATTTTAGTATGTCTCTTCCTTCTTCCGTCTCAAGGTTAAGAGTTATGTGATACTTGTTTCGCCCCTCCTGGAGATAAGCGAGCCCCGTATCCTTTACCATTATCCCATTGGGGGAGTAGGTCCTGACCAGGTCGCCTCCCGGCGGTTCAATGCGAATCGTCTCCGCGCCGAGCTCTGACAGCATGGAAGAGCAGTAACATCCTGCCATACTCCGCGAACTCA
>Ga0209777_10002967_pt1 | contig 21569 bp, 19 predicted proteins | sample FrelakmetHBP12HB_FD_187147 | JGI IMG/M metagenome (GOLD analysis project Ga0209777, IMG submission 187147) | Freshwater lake sediment microbial communities from the University of Notre Dame, USA, for methane emissions studies -HBP12 HB (SPAdes)... | ecosystem: Environmental > Aquatic >...
ATCAATGCAAGATAAATATGCGATATTACATGGGTACATATTGCAACCCATGAAAACCCGGATCTACAGGGCCTTCAAGACCTTACAAGGAAAATGGCGTTCAAAAGAGCGGGAACTTCGGGCTAGGAGGCGGACGGCTTCTCGCCGGCTGCAGGCTTCCTCAGCTTGCGGATTTCTTCACGGCGCCTGAGCTTGCGCTTGCGCTCGCGGTGATGGCGTGCTTTATCTCCGTTGTTTGCCGACATGGATCTCCAGCGTACCAGAAACGCGGAAGAGAGAGACCGGGCCGTCCCGACGGGGTGGTCTTGACGGAGCGAGGACGAGCCCGTACGCTCGTGAAGTGACCACCGCCGGACTCTGCAACCAGGAGCTTTCACACTACACGTGCTACCGCGCCACGGGGCCGATCACCATTGACGGCAAGTTGAGCGAGCCGGACTGGCTGGCGGCGCCCAAGTCGGAGCCGTTCGTCGATATCGTGACCGGCGCACCGGCATGGTTCGACACGCGCGTCGCAATTCTGTGGGATGACAAGAACCTCTACTTCGGGTTCAGCGCCGAGGAAACGGATGTCTGGGCTACGCTCACCGAGCGCGACTCGAAGATCTGGGAGGATAACGACCTGGAGCTATTCATTGCCGGCCGCGACGCCTACTACGAGTTCGAGATCAACGCCCTCAACACGATTTATGAAGTGTTCTGGGTCTGGAAGGACATGTACTATCCGGGGAGCCCCTACAACGTGCCGGAGTGGGACCCGGCGGGACGGAAGCTCCTGGTGATCAACGGCATTGGCGGGCACGTGCATCCGCGCGGCGAGCGTAACGGGTTTTTGGATTGGGATTTCCCGGGGCTGCAGCACGCGGTCCACGTGGATGGCACGTTGAACAGTCGCAAGGGAACGGACCGAGGTTGGAGCGCTGAGATCGCATTTCCGTGGGAAGGGTTGACGTGGCTGGCAGACGGGCGAAGCCTTCCCCCGAACGGCGGCGACATGTGGCGGATCGACTGCTCGCGTTTCCAGCAGATCGGCCGGAAGGGAGAGCGCATCGACCCCGCGGCCGGCTGGACCTGGAACCGGCACGGCCACTACGATTCCCACATTCCGGAGACGTTTACGTACGTGCACCTCTCGCCAAAACCCGTGCGTTGACGCCCGGCGCTACCGTTTATGCCGCTTGCGCGGCGGCAGGGCGCCGTGTGCGGCGATGCCGAAAGCCACCAGAAGATACACGAGGCTGGCCGCCGCCGCGGCGCCGCACATCCACTGCAGCGGCGTGGGACGGTGGTCGAGTTCGGAGTCTGTGCGCCGGGACATGAGGGCCTGGTTCCGCTCGACGGCGACGGCAACGAGAAGCGCGACGATGAGGACGACAGCGGCGGCCATGGTTACGTACAGCCACCGGCTGTCCCGCTGCCATCCGCCGTTGCCGTGCGCGATGTAATAGCGCCGGACCTCGCGACGCGTTGTGATAGCGAACTCACCCTTTCAGGCCGAATGCCTAGCGCAGATAATGCTATACAACTTCCCGGCGGCAACACAAGGCGGTGCGGAGCTTGAGCCCGGCGGCGCCGCTCAGGAGTGCGGGTGATCCTCGTAGTGCCGCTCAAGGAGGTCGAGCCCGAAATCCGACTGGAAGTCCCTCCACACGGAGTGGATGTGGTTGGCGTCGTTCTGGGTGTTGTCGTACTCGATCAGAAAAGAGGGCGCCTGGATGCGGTAGTAGTGCGGCCGGCCGCGTTCCAGCCCTCCGGCCCAGGCGAAGCAGAGCGTATTCGCGGCCGCTTTGGCCCGCTCCATTCTTGCCAGCGCCAGATCCCCGGCCAGGTTGGTCGCATACTCCGCCACAATGTTGTCGAGCAGTTGGCGCTGCCCCGGCTGAAGGCCCGCGGCGGGCAGTCCGTTCGGCTGCCCGGCGAGTGCAGCCTTGCGCGAGGCCGCGGTCAGAATGTCGTGGCAGGCCTCCCGGTCCACTATCGCGGCCAGGCGCTGGTCGCCATTAAGCGACTCCATGAAAGCGCGCGCCAGATCCTCTTCGCGCGCCAGAGTGCGCAGGCCCTTTTTCGGGCCGTGCCTGACCTCGGCCGGGTTGGCGCCGAGAAAAGTCGGTGCCGCGGCGATAGTGCCGCCGGCCAGCGTGAAGTTGAGACTGAGGTGGTGGCCCTCTATGCGGTAGCCCCACGGCTCGCCACCGGAAGGCGCGCCGAAAATGGAAAAGTAATACTTCAGGGGATCCCGGACCTGCCGGTTGTCATTCTCGAGTTCGCGGAGGATATCCTCGAGACGGAAAATCGTTTCCGCTTTCGTGTAGCCGGCGCCGCTGAGCCCAGCCTTGAGCAGCGCCTCGGCAAGCCGGCGCTGCTTCGCGTCCATCCGGGCGAACGGCAGCCCTTTGCGGGGCATAGGAATGTAGTGCCAATGGAAGCGTTCCTCGTCCGGGAGGGCGAACTGTGCCTCAGCGCGCTGCTCCGGTGCGAGCCCCGCGCGGAACTCTTTCGCCGCCCGCGCCATTGTGGCACCGACGTCCGCTGTTTGCGCCGCCCGGGCGCCTATCTGTACGGCTGCTCCGAGCAGAATATCTCTTCGGGTCATGCTCCCCTCCGCCGACGGAAGTCAGCCCCTCTCTATCCGCAGATTCTAGCAGGAGAGCTATGGCGATGCCGCGCAGGTTCACGCGGGTTCGTTTCCCCGAAGCCAGCGGAACATTTCGGCCAGCGCGCGGCCGCGATGGCTGACCAGGAGCTTCCGCTCCGGGCTGAGCTCGGCAAAGGTGCGGCCAAATGGCGGGTAGTAGAACAGAGGGTCGTAGCCGAAGCCGTTCGAGCCCCGGGGCGCCTCGAGGATCCGCCCGTCCACGACGCCGCGAAATGCGCGGACGAACGTGCCCTTCTTCGCGAGGGCGGCCACGCAGACGTACCTGCCGGCGCGCGGCTTAATGCCCTCGAGCTTCGCGAGAAGGAGACGGTTGTTATCGTCGTCGGTCGCGCCCGGCCCGGCGAAACGGGCTGAGTGCACACCCGGCGCGCCGGCGAGCGCGAGCGATTCGATGCCCGAGTCCTCGGCGAAGAGCAGGCCCGAAGCGTGGCGGCTGTAGCAGAGAGCCTTGATGACCGCGTTTTCTTCGAAGGTGGCGCCGTTCTCTTCAGGTGGTGTGACGGCAGCCATGCCCGGCGCGGGCTCGATCTCGAAACCACGCCAGCCGAGTCTCTCCGCCGCCAGGCGGAACTCGCGGAGCTTCCCCGGGTTGGTTGTGGCGCACCAGAGTTTCACGCGCGCAGCGCCTCCTGCTGAGCCGCGATGAGCCCGGTGATTCCCGCGCGCGCGAGCGCGAGTAATTCCGCGAGCTCGCCGTCGCCGAAGGTGTTTCGCTCCCCGGTGGCCTGCAACTCGACGAAACGTCCGGACCCCGTCATGACGACGTTCATGTCCACTTCGGCCCGGGAATCTTCGTCGTATGCCAGGTCCAGCATCGGCCGCCCACCGACGATACCGACGCTCACGGCGGCGACGGAATCGCGAATCGGCAAGGTCTTCAGCGCGCCGAACTGCACCAATTGGCGCAGGGCGATCGAGAGCGCGACGTAGGCGCCCGTGATGGCGGCCGTGCGCGTGCCACCGTCGGCCTGGAGCACGTCGCAATCGAGGACAACCGTGCGCTCACCGAGCGCGGTCATGTCCACCACGGACCTGAGCGAGCGGCCGATGAGTCGCTGGATCTCCTGCGTGCGGCCGGACGGCCGCAGGTTCTCGCGCGGCGTTCGCGTGACCGTCGCGCGGGGGAGCATCGAATACTCGGCCGTCACCCATCCTTTCCCGCTGCCGCGCAGGAACTGGGGGACCGTCTGCTCCACCGAAGCGGCACAGAGGACGCGTGTATTGCCCACCTCGATGAGGGCGGAGCCCTCAGCGGTCAGCAAGTACCCCGTCTGAATGCGGACCGGACGCATCCGGTCGGCGACACGCCCGTTGGTACGCATCATCAACCTCGGAGAGCGAGCGCGAACAGGATCGTCAGCAGCGCCATAATGCCGACCACGAGGATTATGCAAGGCACCGCGCCCCGCGGCTTTCCCGAGGCGCCGCGCGTCGATTTCGGCTTGGCCAGTTTGAACTTCGCCATGGGATTCCTTCAATACCTGCCCGGCTTCAGACACGCCGCCGCGCGGCGGAAAAAGCCGGCGAGCGCCTCAAGAGCAGGCTCCTCCAGGTTCCGCAGGAGAATTGCCACTACCGGCCTGCCGCGTTCGGCCAACGCGATTTGTGTGGCCAGGAACTGGGCCATGTGATAGTCGGGAGCGTAACGCGCCTCGGGCAATTGCTCCTGCCGCTCGGAAAGCAACACGGTGGAAAAGCAGCGCCCATGGCCGATGATCATCTCGTGATACGAGTGATTCATCGCGGGCCCCTCATAGACGTCGGCAGGCATGTTCAGGCGGCGCTCAAAGAGCGATTCTGCGGCTCGATCGAGTTTTTTGCGCACGGCAGCGCCGCGGGCCGAGTAGCGCGTGTCGCCGAAGAAGGTCAGCTCGCCGTACTCGATGCGCCGCCCGGCCGCCAGCTTCTTGAGGATTGCGGCGTAAATCTCCGGTGCGCCGGCTCCCTCCGGTTCCCAGCCGTCGGGAAGGCGGTCATAAAACAGGGTGAGGGCGCCGCAGAAGGAGGCCTGCCGCGGGGAGCCCGTCATCGCCCTCCACTCCACCGTCCGGTCAGTCCCTCCCGCCACGGACGCCTCCGCGAAGATGCGCGCGGCCACCGACTTATACAGCTCCACGTTGGGCTGAGTGACGAAATTCATGCCGCGCAGGTACGCCAGGCCGAAGACGGTGTAGTGCACGAACTGCATGTAAGAGGAAAGGCTCGAACGGCCCGGGAGCATGAGCGAGGCGACGGGATACCCTGAGCGCCGGAGCAAGGCGATCTTCGCGGCGTCGGGACGGGGCGAGCCTTTGAGGCCGGCCGCGAGAAAGACGCGGTCCTGCCGCGGATCGCGCGGCGAGCGGTAGTTGGCCAGGCGCGGCTTGAAGGAAGGCAGGATCTTAATACCTCTATCCTCGCTTTTTCCGAGGCTTTCTTCAAAGTCCTGCTTGGTCCAGGCGCCGGCGCCGGCCCACTGCTTCGGCAGCAGGAGGGTGACCTTGTCCCTGCCGACCTCGGATTGCGCCTCGAGAAAAGACGCGAGCATCCACGCCGTGCGGACGTCTTCATCAGACAATTGTGCGCCGCGGAACCAGGCCGGCAGATCAACGCCCGCGAGCGCCAGCGGGTACAGGCTGCCGCGCGTGAGCGGCCCGCTGTGCCGGCCGGCGGTGGTATTGCACCCGTCCAACTGCAGCTCGACGCGGCGGTATCCCCGCTTGCGACCGAAGCCGTCGAGCAGTGAGCCGGGCAGCGTCATGTAGAGGAAGTTGGCGCGGCTATCGATGTGGTGGCGGTCGTAAAGGTTGGCAAGCTTCTCGAGGTTGAGCACAGGCTCGTAGGACGTCATGCCCATAGCCATGCCCACCACCAGAGTGGAGCGCAGGACTGCGCTCACCGGCAGCCCGTGCCTCCGATCGATGTCCTCGAGGATCGCCTTGAGCTTGGCCGGATCGGCGGAATCGAGCACGTAGCATCGCGGACCGCGCTTGAGCAGGCCGGCAGCGGCGTACATCGATTTGTCCTCGGCCGAACCGCCCATGCCGGCCCAGATCAGGAATCGCAGGGGGCAGCGGTGCCGTTTCAGGATCTCCGCCCGAAGCTCGGCTACTTCGCTCGCGATGGTTTCCGCCCACTCCGGGTGCCGTGCCGCCTGCCAGGCCAGGTTGAAAACGCCGTAGCGGTTCCTGGTTGCCCGGCCCGCGTCGTCGCAATCCATGCCGATCCGGACGAGTGGATCGCGCGGATCGACACTCGATAGCCCTTCGCGCTCTATTCTTTCATCCAACTCTCGCAAGCTCCGCAGCACCCGCTCCGCCTGGAAACGCTCGAAGAGCGCAGCGGTGCGTGGGGCGGTGGAGTCGTTGGAGAGCGAAAGAAGCACCTACTCGTTGTAGCATTTGACGATGGCGCGTGGGGGCAAGAGCGCGGCGCTGGTTTTTGCGGCGTCGAGTGCGCCTTCCAGAGCTTTCGCCTCGCGCGGGAGCTCACGGGACCGCGGTTGTTAGAATAGGAGGATGGGTTGGCGGAAACGGGTAAGCCGTGCGCCCGGCGCAGCCGTAACTCCCCCGCCGGCGGCCGCTCCCGTGGACCGCTACTTCGAGCTTTGCGTGCTCGGTGTGGTTACGAGCGGGTACCTCGCGGTGCTCGGCTCGGGCTACCTGGATCTTCCCACCGCAATCGCAACCGCAGTGGGACTCGCCGTGCGCGCGCTAATCGTCACCGGCCTCATTCACCTGCGGGTGTCGGCGAAGGTGACCACTGCGGCCACAATCGCGTACATCGGTTTCTACCCGCTCGACTACCTCTATGTGTCGCGCGATTTCGTCACGGCGACGGTGCACCTGGTGTTCTTCCTCGCCGTAGTAAAAGTGCTGACCGCGCACGCGACTCGCGACTACGTCTTTCTCGGCATCGTGGGCTTTCTCGAACTCCTTTCCGCGGCCGTGCTTTCGTCGAACCTGACGTTTTTCATGTTCCTCGCGCTGTTTCTTGTCTTTGCGATCGGATCCTTCGCCGGCGCGGAAATCCGGCGTTCGATCCGACAGCCGAGACGGCTCGCGCGCGCCGGGCTGCGCAGGTTCGCCTGGCGCTTCAGCGTTCTGACTCTCGCCATGTCGCTGGGAATCCTGGTGCTCACCGCGGGCCTGTTCTTCCTGCTCCCGCGGACGGCGCAGGCGGCATTCCGCCACCTTGCGCCCCAGCACGGCCACCTCCCCGGCTTTTCCAACGAGATGGCGCTGGGAGAAATCGGGGAAATCCAGCAGCGGCGAACCGCTGTGATGCATGTGCGTATTGAGAACTCCAGCCATCCGGCAGGTTTGAAATGGCGCGGGACCGCACTGGCGAGCTTCGACGGGCGGCGCTGGTTCAATCCGCCGGAGGCCGGGGCGCTGCTGAATGTCAGAGATGGCCTGCTGGAACTGGCGGATCCGACCCAGCGGCGCCGGATCGGCGCACGGGTCAACTACGAGGTCCAGGCGAGCACGGAACTGTCGGACGTGGTCTTTCTGGCAGGGCTGCCCGAGTTCATCCGCGTCAACGCGCCCGCCGTCTTTCGCACCTCGACCGGAGCTTACCGGGTGAGCGGCTCGGGTTCGACAGGGCTTCGCTATGGCGCCTACTGCTTTCTCGAGGAGCGCGCAGCCGCTCCGGACCCGGCCGAAGAACTGGGCGCAACAGCCCGAATCGATTACCTGCAGTTGCCGCCGCTCGATCCCAGGATTCCCGCCCTCGCTCACGGTTTGGGCGCACGGGCGGTTACGGATGCGGCACGCGCACGCGTAGTCGAGCAGTACCTCCAGCGTGGTTTCGCGTACACAACGACGCTTCTCGACCGGCAGGTTCCCGATCCGCTTGCGAATTTCCTCTTTGAGCGCCGGGCGGGCCATTGCGAGTACTTCGCCTCCGCGATGACGGTCATGCTCAGGGTGCTCGGCATTCCTTCCCGTGTGGCCACAGGCTTCCAAACCGGCGTATTCAATCCGGTCAGCGGTTGGTACGTAGTCCGCGCCTCCGATGCGCATAGCTGGGTGGAGGCCTGGCTCCCCGGGCGAGGTTGGGCCACATTTGACCCGACCCCGCCCTCCGCCGAGGCGGGCACTGCTTCGCTCTGGACGCGGCTCGGCTTTTACCTGGACGCGGCCGATACTTTCTGGCAGGACTGGGTTTTGAATTACAACCTGGACCAGCAGTTGACGCTCGCCTCGCGCATGGAGAACTCGAGCCGCACCTTCGGCTCGGAGTGGCTCACGCGGCTGCGCCTGGCCACGGCCCGGTGGACGAGGCCCGCTCTTCTCAAACCGCTGGGAGCGGCGGTGCTTCTGGCCGGCGGCATCGCCGTCGCTTTGTGGCTGTCAGTACCGCCTCTGGCCGCGTGGTGGAGAACACGCGCCCGGGTCCGGCTGGTGCAGCAGGGATACGCGTCATCGTCCGATGCCACTCTCCTCTACGGCCGGATGCTGCGGATCCTGACCCGCCGCGGCCTGCGCAAGCCCGCCTGGGTCACGCCGGCCGAGTTCGCAGGCGGGCTTCCGGTATCGCGGACAGCGGAACTGGTCCGCGAGTTCACGGCCGCGTATAACGACCTGAGGTTCGGCGGCAAAGCGCAGGCGGCGCCGCAGATGATGGCGCTGCTCGAACGAATCGAGCGGCAGCCCTCAGGCCGCTGACGCCGCAAAGCGGGCGCGTCCCCCCTTCGATGGGGTGCGAATTTCCCGAGCCGCGGCCCACTACTCCTGGGAAGGGCTTGTCGGCTGGCGGATCCTCGCCGGGCCGCGCTGTTTGAGACAGGCCCTCGGGAGGACGGGCGCCGCGGTGTGGGCCATCGACAGCATCATCGCGGTATGCCTCCCTGCGCTTGCCATCTGGATCCTGATCAGCGGCCTCGATGACCTGGCGCTGGACGCGGTATTGTTCGGCAACTGGCTCGTGACCCGCCGGCGCCGGAGCGGAGAAGAACTCCCCCCTGCGGAGCCCGAAAAGCCGATTGCGGTGTTCATCCCTCTCTGGCGCGAAGCGCACGTGATCCGCCGGATGGTGGAGCACAACCTGGCCGCAATCCGGTACGACGACTTCCGCTTTTTCATCGGCGCGTACCCGAACGACGAGCCGACTCTCGAGGCCGTCCGCGAGCTTGCCGCGCGCTTTCCGAACGTGCACCTGGCGCTCTGCCCGCATGCGGGCCCAACCTCGAAAGCAGACTGCCTGAACTGGGTTTACCGGCGGATGCTGCGCTACGAGCAGGACAGCGGGACGCGCTTCGCCATAGTTGTCACCCATGATGCCGAGGACCTCATCCATCCGCTGGAGTTGCGCTGGCTCAATCACTACTGCGGCCGTTTCGGCATGGTCCAGTTGCCGGTCCTCCCGCTGCGGATGCCGTTTCTGAACCTCACACACGGTGTGTACTGCGACGAATTCGCGGAGTATCAGACCAAGGACCTGCCGGTCAGAGGACTGCTGGGCGGCTTCATTCCATCCAATGGGGTTGGAACCGGCTACGCGCGGTGGGCGGTCGAGGCCCTGGCGGCGAGACACGACAATTCCATCTTCGATCCCGCATCGCTCACCGAAGACTACGAAAACGGCTTCCGCCTGCACGAACTCGGCTGCCCGCAATTGTTCGTGAGAATCCAGTTGCTCGGCGGAGAGCCCGTCGCCACTCGCGAGTACTTCCCGGCGCGATTCCGCCAGGCGTTGCGCCAGCGCACGCGCTGGGTGATGGGTAACTCGCTGCAGGCCTGGCAGCGCCACGGATGGCATGGCGGGCTGCGCCAGATCTATTGGTTTTGGCGCGACCGCAAAGGACTGGTCGGCAACCCGGTGAGCGCCGCGGCAAACCTGATCCTGACCTGTGGCCTGGGGACGCTGGCTTGGAGCCGTCTCTCCGGGACTCCCTGGGCAATCGGCCGGATCTCCGGCGCGCTGCCCGCGTGGGCCTTGCTTTACGGCACCTTCTTCCTGCAACTCGAGCGCGTGGCAATCCGCTCGGCGTGTGTGGCGCGGATCTACGGCTGGCGATTCGCCCTGGGTGTCCCGGCGAGAGTGCTCTGCGCCAACTGGATCAACTTCTTCGCCACCGTTTCCGCGCTTGCTCAGTACGCGCATGCCCGCGTCCTGCGCCGCCCGCTGGCGTGGCGAAAGACGGAGCACAGCTACCCGTCACAGGCCGCGCTGGCCGGTAAAAAGCGGCCTCTGGGCGAGGTATTGCTACGGCGGGGCCTGCTGGATGCGGCTCGCCTGGCGCACGCGCTCGACTCCCAGCCGCCGGGGCTGCGGCTCGGCGAGTACCTGATCGAGCTTGGACACCTGACAGCCGGCGAGGTTTATGAAGCTCTCGGCCAGCAGAACAACATTCCGTTCGAGACACTGGCGAGCGCTTCCGTGCCGGTCCGCATTGCCCGCGCGCTGCCCGCGGCTGTAGCACGCCGCTGGCGCGTGCTGCCGTTCCGTGTGGAAGCGGGGACTCTGTTCATTGCCGGACCTGAGCTGCCCGGCGATGAGATCCACACGGACCTTCGCAGGTTCACCAGCCTCGAGGTGCGTTTCCACCTCATCACGCCAGCGAATTTCGAGGCGCTGGCGGACGATCTTCTCGGCCGCGTAAAGCAGTAGAACCCGGAGGCCGCTGCTATTTCCGCATCAACTCCAGCACGGCGGCGGCTGTCGCGACAACGCCCGCGCGAATCGACGGCTCCGGCGCCGGCGCGAACAGGCTCGAATGCAGGGAAGGCAGCGCCTGCCCCGTGCGGCGGGACTCGGCGATCTTCCCGGGATCGACCGCGCCCAGCCACATCAGGAACGTTGGAATGCGGTGGTTCTCCAGCCCGAACAGGCCGAAATCCTCGCTGCCCATCACCGCATGGCCTTCCAGAACGTTGCCGTCGCCGAGAGCCGCGGTGAATGCTCCTTTCAAACGCGCCGCCAGCGCAGGGTCGTTGTAGGTGGCGGACACGCCCTCGGTTATGCGAACGACTGGAGAGCGATCTGCCGGCACGCCCGCAGTGAGAGCGATGCCTCGCGCCGTGCGGTCGATGGCGGAGAGGATTTTCTCCCGCACTTCTTCGCGGAACGCGCGAATGGAGAGCTGCAGGCGCACTTCGTCGGGAATGATGTTGTGCTTGGTGCCGCCGTGGATAGAACCCACGGTCACCACCGCCGGATCCTGCGGCGCGATCTGACGGCTCACTATGGTCTGCAGCGCCAGAACGAACTCCGCGGCCATGACGATGGGGTCTTTGGTGGTCTCCGGCCAGGCGCCGTGCCCGCCCATGCCGCGGATGGTTACGTCAACCGCCGTGGCGCTCGCCATTGCCGCACCGCTGACGAGCGCGACTTTTCCGGCTTCGATGTCGGGCTTGTCGTGCAGCGCGAAGGCGTAGTCGGGCGTGCCGAACCTGTCGTAGAGGCCGTCGCGCAGCATCGCCGCCGCGCCGTCGATGGTTTCTTCCGAAGGCTGCCCGATCAACATCAGGGTTCCGTGCCAGCGGTCTTTGAGCTTCGCGAGCAGGCGGGCCGTGCCGAGGAATGACGTCATGTGCAAGTCGTGCCCGCAGGCATGCATCACCCCCGTATCCTGGCCGGCATCGGTCTTAGTGCGGACGTGGCTCGCATACGGCAGTCCCGTGCGCTCCTCCACCGGCAGCGCGTCCATATCGGTGCGAACCAGCACCGCCGGCCCCGCGCCATTGCGCAGTAGGGCCACGATGCCCCACGCGCGGCTGCCGTCGGCGTACTTGCCAACGCGCTCGGTTACTTCGTAGCCCGCCTTGCGCAGCTCACCGGCAAGGAAGGCCGAGGTGTGCTCCTCGTGATGGGAGAGCTCGGGGCTCGCGTGCAGGTCGCGGTAGGTAGCGGCTAGAGCCGCCACCTCCGGCGCGGCGAGCTGCGGAAGTTCGCTGCCGGCAATAACGAGGCCGGCGGCGGAAGCGCACAGAAGCGATGCGTAGATCAGTTTCAAGTTTTCCCCCGTTGGTAGGCAATGCGGCGCTCACGCGAATGGAGTTGAGTATACAGCCGTTGAACGCGCGGCCGTCCGCTCACGGTGACGGGCGAGGCGGCTCGAAGAAAGACAGGGGTTCGATGGCCGTGATGAGCCACTGCCGCTCTTTACGCTCGAGGGTGCAGCGCACCGTCTCATGCCGCCGCTCGCCTGGCGCATCCGGCTGCTTCCCTGTGATCTCGAGAATCCAGTCCAACTCGAGCGTGCCCCGGCCGCCGCTGCCTTCGTCCTTGAGCACGTCGATCGACGAGCCCACCTCATTCTGGTTCACCAGTGCTTCGATGAGGGCGCGGAAGCGCGTGTAACCGGGCATCGAGCGGTCGAAATGCGAAAGAAAGCCGCCCGGGTCTCCGCGGCTCAGAGTCCCGGCCAGACTCGCTGCGATCTTGTCTCCCGGCGGCGCGTCCGTTTGCGCAAACATCGGAAGCGCGGCCCCGGCGGCGAGCAGAGAACGGCGGCTCAGATGGCCTTTCATGCCGGATCCCTGGCCACAGCCTGCCGGCGGCGCACGGTGCGCTTACGTCCGGTAGCTGGCATTGATGTGGACGTACTCCTCAGTGAGATCGCAACCCCAGAACCGCGCGGCGCCTTCGCCGTTTCCGCGGATCACGAACCGGATCACACACTCGTGCGATTCCAGCGACCGCTTGAGTTCGCGCTCGTCGAACTCCGCGACGCGCCCGCCGCGGCACACCGGCACACGCTGGAGTGCGATGTCCACGCGCTCCGGATCAAATGCCACGCCGGCGCAGCCGGCCGCGGAAAGAATGCGACCCCAGTTCGGGTCGCAGCCGGCGACCGCGGTCTTCACCAGCGGCGAGTTCGCGATGGCTCTGCCGATGGCGGCAGCCGCCGAAGCGTCCCGCGCGCCCCGCACGTGGATGGTGATCAGCTTGCGCGCGCCTTCTCCGTCGCGCGCGATCTTCTCAGCGAGGTCTTCCATCACCCAGCAGAGCACTTCCTGGAAAACCAGGCGTTCTTTCTCGTTCGGCTTTATGCCCGAAGCGCCGTTGGCGAGCAGAAGGAGCGTGTCGTTCGTCGAGGTGTCGCCATCAACCGAGAGGCGATGATAGCTGCGTTCGACCGCCGCCGCCAGCATCGGCTTGAGCAGCCGCGGCGCAATCTCCGCATCCGTCATGACGAACCCGAGCATGGTCGCCATATTCGGATGGATCATGCCGGAGCCCTTCGTCATCCCGGCAATGTGGACCACGCCGCGCCGCAGCGGCACTTCTCCGAAGGCCATCTTCGGAACCTGGTCGGTGGTCATGATGGCGCGCGCTGCGTCGGCGAAGCCATCGTCGGAGAGGCGATCGAAGAGGCGCGGCAAGGCATCGGTGATCCGGCTCGCATCGAGTTCCACGCCGATGACCCCGGTCGAGGCCGGCAAGACAGTGCGCACCGGGGCCTTGAGCGCCTTCGCGACGGCGCGGCAGGTGGCCAGCGCCACCCGATCGCCGGTGCGCGTCGCGCAGTTGGCATTGCCCGCGTTGACGATGATGGCTTGCGCGATGCCGCGCGACGCTCGCAGATGCTCGCGCGCCAGTTTCACGGGCGCAGCCTGCACGAGGTTGCGCGTGAACATCCCGGCAGCCGCAGCGGGCCGCTCCGAGAGGATAAGCGCCACGTCGTCGCGGCTCTCCTTTCGGATTCCGGCGTAACTTGATGCGTAACGATAACCAGCGGGCAGCTTCACGCCTTCATATCTCCCAGCACCTCATTCTCTACCAGATGATAGCCGTTCAGGAAAGCCGCCGCCGGCATCCGCTTGCGCCCTTCCGGTTGTACCTCTAGAAGTTCGAGCGCGGCGCCGCCGGCGCAGACAACCTCGAGGCGGTTGCGATGGACGCGCACTATACCGGGAGCGCCTGCCGCGCTCTCCGGCGCGACGGACGCCTTCCACACCTGCAGGGTCCCGCCGCGGAATTGCGTAAAGCAGCCGGGCCACGGCAGGAAGCCGCGCACACGGTTGAAGATCTCGCGCGCGGGGCGGCGCCAGTCGATCTGGCCGTCTTCCTTCTTCAGCACGGGAGCGAAACTCGCCTGCGAGGAATCCTGGGGCCGAGGTGCGATCGTTCCGTTGAGAAGACCCTCCAGCGTCTCGACGAGCAGGCCGGCGCCCATTATTGCGAGCCGCGCACCGAGTTCGACCGCCGTCTCGTGCGGGCCGATCCCGGTTTCTCCGGCCAGTAGAATGTCGCCGGTGTCCAGACCGGCATCGATTCTCATCGTGGTGACGCCTGTGCGCGTTTCCCCCTGCGCGATGGCCCACTGCACGGGCGCGGCGCCGCGGTATTTCGGCAGCAGCGACGCGTGCACGTTGATGATGCCGCACTGCGGAATATCGATGATCGCCTGAGGAATGATCTTGCCGTATCCCACCACGACCATGGCCTCCGGCGCGAGGCTCGCGAATAAGCCGATGACTTCTGGCGTGCGGATGCGTTCCGGTTGATGAACAGGCAGCCCGAGCCGCTGGGCTGTTTGTTTCACCGGAGGCGCCGCCAACTGCTGCCCGCGGCCCTTGGCGCGGTCGGGTTGCGTGAATACGGCTGCGATCTCGTGGCCTGCTCCGGCGATGCGCTCCAGGGTGGGGACGGCGAATTCGGGCGTTCCTAAGAAAACGATGCGCACGAGGTCAGGACCATTCCCCAGCTTTTTGCATCTTCCGGATGCGCCTGCGGATGAGGTCACGCTTCAGGACGCTGATGTGGCTGATGTAGAGCCTGCCTTTCAGGTGGTCGGTCTCATGCAAGAACGCCCGGGCGACCAGATCTTCGCCCGTTATTTCGAAGAATTCGCCCCTGGCGTTTTGCGCACGCAGGGTGACCTTCTGCCCGCGCTTCACCTGTTCGCGGAAACCGGGGATGCTGAGGCAGCCTTCCTCCGCTACCTGCGCGCCTTCCACTTTCACGATTTCCGGATTGATGAGAACGAGGCGCTTCGAGGGATCCTCTCCGGCCGAAGTGTCGATGACGGCGATACGCCGTCCGATGCCGATTTGCGGCGCGGCCAGCCCGACACCTTTGGCCGCGTACATCGATTCGAACATGTCGTCGAGCAGCTTGTTGAGCTCGGGGGTGTCGAACTCTCCCACTGTTTCGGCCGGGTTCTCGAGCACCGGGTTGCTGTATTTGACGATCGGGTAAATCATCCGCGGGTCCTCACTGCGCGGGGCGGCCTGTTCTCAACACGCTCGGCTTGCCCATCAGAACTCTCTAAGCTGCTGCAGATAGCCTTCGTAGTTGCGGCGGATTTCGTGGAGCGCGTCTCCGCCGAATTTCTCGAGGAACGCCTGCGCGAGCACGAGCGCAACCATCGCCTCGCCGATCACGCCGGCCGCGGGCGCGACGCAAACATCGCTGCGCTCGTAGGCGGCCAGGGCGGGCTCCCGGGTGGCGAAGTCCACAGACTCGAGCGGGCGCCGCAGCGTCGAGATCGGTTTCAGCAGCCCTCGAACGACGACGTCTTCTCCGTTCGTAATGCCGCCTTCAAGTCCGCCCGCCCGGTTCGACCCGCGAACGAACGCCTTCGAATCGGCATTGTAACGGATTGTGTCCTGCACACGCGAACCGAAGTTAGCCGTGGCCTCGAACGCGTCTCCGATCTCCACGCCTTTTACGGCCTGAATCGAAACAACAGCGGCCGCGAGCCTGGCGTCGAGCCGGGTATCCCAGGCGATATGCGAGCCGAGTCCGGGCGGCAGGCCGTGCGCAACGACCTCAAACACTCCGCCGACCGTATCTCCCGTGCGGTACGCCTCGTCCACCTCTTCCTTCATGCGCTGCTCGGTCGCGGCATCGATGCAGCCGAGTAGAATGTCGGCCCGGCTGTTCAACGCCACGACTTCGTCCCAGGACACCTTCCTCGCGAGCCGCACACGGCCGATCGCCACCACATGGCTCAGAACCTGCCCGCCGAACTGGCACAGGAAGGCCTTCGCCAGCGCTCCCGCTGCGACGCGAGCGGCGGTTTCCCTGGCGCTGGCCCGCTCGAGGATGTAACGCGCGTCGTGAAATCCGTACTTCAGCGAACCCGCAAGGTCCGCATGCCCGGGCCGCGGCCGCAGCACCGGCTTCTTCTTATCCTCGTCGCCGGGAAAACTCTCGACAGGAAGCGACTCGGTCCAGTTCTGCCAGTCGCGGTTCCTGATGAGAACTGCGACGGGAGAACCAATCGTGCGAGAGTGGCGAACTCCCGCGACGATCTCGGCGTGGTCAGTCTCGATCTTCATGCGGCCGCCGCGTCCGTAGCCTTGCTGCCGTCTTCGAAGCTCGCGATCGATGTCGCCAGCGGTCACCGGCACGCCAGCCGGGAGTCCGGTCACTGTCGCGACCAGGTACTCGCCATGAGATTCGCCCGCAGTCTCGAATCGGAGCATAAGGATCCGCGCGACGCTCGGCGCCGCCGGAATTCCATCGTAGCGGAAACTGAACAACATCATCAAGTTGGAGCGAATCAGGAGCCGCTGGCGTCTTCGGGGCGATTCGGAAGCGGTGCGCACGACGAGCACGTCCCCGCAAAAGGGACCAGCGAAGCCGCAGAAGCCACAGAAGAATTTTTCCGAAGCGCCCGTTTTTCGGATAGACTTGCTGCAGCGAGTGGTTGTGCCACCGGCTATGGCCCGTCGCCGGCGACTCTTCATGTGCTCTCAAACAACGCGGAGGAGTGTTGGACAAGCTGGAACGAATCGCAGGCCGAATGGCTCGCGCCGTCGGTCAAATCGAGGGTAGCCCCGAGGAGATGCTGTCCTCGGCCGGTCTTTTCGCGGAGCTCGCGGGAGAACTGGAGTTGTGCCGTGCGCGCGATGACGTATCGCCGGAAGTCCAGCGGGAGGAGTCCGGGTCTGCCGAGCGGGTGCGAACGATCCTCGTTGTTGAACCCGATGCCGACGAGCGCGACGACATCTGCCGCATCGTGCAGGAGCTTGGACACAGCGTAATCGAGGCCGCCGATGCCGGCGAGGCTCTCGAGATCTGCCGTCTGCACGGAGGCGGCATCGACACGCTGCTGACCGAACTGCTGCTGCCCGAGTTGAGCGGCCGCGAACTGGCCGAGCTGGCCGCGCTGCTGCGTCCCAACCTCGATGTCATCTACTTCTCCGCGCATGCGGCAAGCGAGCTGACCGCCTACGGGTTGCTGGCGCCGTCGGCGGTGTCCCTCGCAAAGCCGTTGTCCGCCGCGGACCTCGCCGCCGCACTAGTCCAACCCGAACCCGCCTGTCCGGAAGGGCCGGTTCGTTCCTAGTCCGCTTCTCTCACACGGTTTCGTCGTGAGACCGAGGAGATGCCCGTGAATACGAGGGGCGCGAAGGGAGCCGCCCGGAGGCGTACTTGAACAGTACGTCGAGCACGGCGACCGAGCGCAACGAAGTAGACATGGGCATATTGTGCGTCGCAACAGACAGCGTGTGAGAGATGCGGACCAGTCCGGCCGGACGTAAAATTTTCAACGAGGGCAACGGGGGGCGCATCTACCCCTGTAGGCGGCTGCGTCCATATGCCAGAGAACCAGAATTTCCCGCTTCCGTCGCGCGTTTTGCGTTTTTGGCCAGGAAAGTGCTTGTGAACTTGTGAATACACCGCTGCCGGCATTCCACCGGGAGGGCCGCCGGCGCTCGGGTGCGGGAAAGCAGGGTGGACCTCTAGTGGGAACGCGCGCAGTGGACGATCTGATCCGGCGAGCCCGCCGACGGCAGCTCAAGCAACTGGTGCTGCGGCAGAGCATCCGATCCGCGTCGGCCGCCATGGCCGGCGCCGTGCTTCTGTTGGTTCTCGGAACGCAAGTATTGGACTGGCCTTGGCTCGCAGCGCTGGCCGCCGCTTCTCTCGCCGCCGGCCTCTTCCGATTTCGTGACGGGTTGTCTTCCGACTATGCGATGGCGAGGCGCATTGACCGCCGCATGGACCTGCACGATGGCCTTTCCACCGCCCTTTTCTACCAGCGGTACGCCGCCGGGCGGCGAGCTTCGGACGAGGTTCGTGATGCGCAGCGCGCACAAGCCGAGCGTTCAGCCGCGCAAGTGTCCGTCGTAGCAGCCGTCCCCTTCACAGTTCCTCGCTCGCTCTACGGGCTGGCGCTACTCGCCCTGGTGGCCTCCAGTTTGTTTGCGTTCCGTTACGCGATCTCTCGCAGCCTGGACCTCCACCCCCCGCTCATTTCTTTGGTCATCGACGCATTTCACCTTGCTCCCGCGCGGCTCCCCGAGCACCCGCTCAAGAAGAAACAGGACGCACGCCGCCGCCTGCCAAAGGGCCTGGAAGAGTTCGGCGTGACGCCGGAAGACGAGACCGGAGCGGCGACGCAGAACCGCAACGGGGCCGAGGGCCCGTCGAGCGACTCGAAGCAGCCGGGCGCCGGCGCGCGCGGGCAGGGGACGAAAACCAGCACCGATCAGGCCTCGGTCGAAAACTTGACCGAGCAGCAGCGAGCAGCGGCGGAGCAGCGCGACGGCTCCGGCGAAGAGGCCGCCGGTTCATCGCGTCCCGGCGCCGAACAGCCGCGCGATGGCGGCGGCTCCGAGCGAGAACAGGCGTCAGGCTCCAGGCGATCTTCCGGGGAGCCCAACGAAAGCGACAGCCTGGTGGACCGCTTCCGCGATGCCATGGCCAACCTGCTCTCGCGCTTGAAACCGCAGCCGGATAGCGGGCAGGGCCGCAGCCTGGCCTCTAACTCAGGCGAGCGGCGTCAGAGCGGGACAGGCCGCGAGTCGGGCCGGAACGGTTCGCAGGCCGCGAACCGCAACGCGGCCGGCTCGCGCTCGAGCGAGGGACAGGGCGATCAGCAGGGCGAGGGCGCGCAGCAGGCGCAACGCGGGCCCGGGAAATCGGGGGCTGGTAAGGATGAGGCCTCCAGGCAGGGACAAAGCGGCATCGGAAGCGAAGACGGCGACAAAGAAATCCGCGCGGCGGAGCAGTTGGCCGCCTTGGGCAAGATCAGCGAGATCATCGGCCGCCGCTCGCAAAACCTCAGTGGCGACATGACCGTCGAGGTGGCCTCAGGGCCGCAGCAGCTCAAGACCCCTTACACGCACCAGGGCGCTTCTCACGCCGAAGCGGGCGGCGAAGTTCATCGGGACGAGATTCCGTTCGCCTACCAGCGGTACGTCGAGCAGTATTTCGACGAAGTTCGGAAGCCTGCCACGCGCAAGCCGCAGCAGTAAGCCGCCTGCCCGCAGGCTCTTCTTCTACTTCCCCTTTGCTTCGAGAATTTTCGCAGCCAGGTAGTTCACCACGCGCGCTTCGTTCCGCGCCACCTCGTAGTAGGCGTTGCGAAGCAACTGGTCCTTGCGGCTGCGCAATCCCTCGCGGATGGTCTGCTGCACTCGGGGGTCGTTCAGGTCGCGCTGGCCGGCCGGTTCCTTCGAGAGCACCTTAAGAATGCGGAAGGCCTGCTGGCTCGGGATCACCGGCGATACCTGGCCGGGCTGCATGGAACCGATCAGCTTCTTGACCTCCGGGCTCGATCCGTCGAATGCGGAGACGGGCACGAAACCGAGATCGCCGCCATTGGGCGCGGAATTCGGGTCCTCCGAATAGTTCTCCGCGATCATGGCGAAGTCCTCGCCCTGCTTGATGCGCGCGTCGATCATCTGGATCTTCCTGCGGGCCTGCTCCTCGTTGGCGGCTTTGTCGTTCTTCAGGTTGCGCACATTGGGATCGGGCACGCCGGTCACCAGGATCTGCGCCAGGTGAATCGCCGGCTCCACGCGGTTGAAGCTGGGCTTGTTGGCTTCGTAGAACTCGGCGATCTCCTTCTCGGAGACCGAGATGTTCGAAGTGATCTCTTTGTTAACGAGTTTCTGCACACTCAGGTCGCGCCGCAGTTGCGCCTTGAGATCGCTCATCGTCATCTTCCGGGTGTTGAGCTGCTTCTGGAACTCCTCCTGGGTATAGGGCGCCTTTAACTCGCTGTACTTGGCATCCACCTCCGAGTCGGTGGCCATGAGGCCCATCTTCTCCGCGCGCTGCAGCATGATCTCGTTTTCGATCAGGCTCCGGAGCACCTCGAGTTTCTGAATCTGGGCCAGATCGTCGTTGGTGCGGTCTCCCGGCGACGAGAGCTGGGACTGGTAGATGCGATCCACTTCGTCGTAGGTGATGGGCCGGTCGTTTACCGTGGCGGCGACATTCGCCGGCGGAGCTTTGTGACAGGCCGTTAACGCGCACAGCAAGGCAGCGGGGAAGATGACTCTGCGGAAAACCATAACAACGTTACATTGTAGCTGCTTATGGGCGGGGCGGTTTGCACGCAACGCCATTGGGTGCGCGACTTGAAAGTGGCGAGACTCCGAATTCCGAAGGAAAACGCGGGTATCTGAGCGTAGTGGTACGCAAGGACGCTACACCAGCCCGGAGGGCGACAGAGAGTAGCCCATGGCGTAAGCCATGGGAAAAGCGGCGTGTCCGGAAAAGCCCCCGGAGGGGGCGGAAGATGGCGACGTCGCGATCCTTCGCCCCGTGCCGGGGCTTGGTGAATCTGGCGACTCCCCATGGCTCACGCCATGGGTTACTCTCTTGCGCTCTTACGAGCTTTGATTTGGACACTACAGAATCCCCACTTTCTTGTCGCACGCGCAACGCCATTTGCTCAGGGCGCGCCGACTTGCCGGCCTCTCCCGGTTCGGGCAGTTGTCTCCCGCTCAGGTGCGCGAAACCGCATCCGCAGCCTCGCCGAACCGCACGCCCTTAAGCGCCGGGTCTATGCTGCGCAGCATCCCCGTCAGGACGCCGCCCGCACCCGTTTCGATGAAGCGCTCGACGCCTCGCGCGGCGAGACACCGGATCGAATCCGCCCATCGCACGGGACTCGAGACCTGGTCGATGAGCCCCTGGCGCGCCTCGGCCCCGCTACGCACTTCGCGAGCGCCCACGTTGTTGATGAGCGGCCACCGGAGATCGTGGAACAACGTGTTGTTCAGGTCCACGGCCAGCCGGTCCTGCGCGGGCTTCATCAGAGGGCAGTGGAACGGCGCGCTCACGGGAAGCATCACGGTCCGCTTGGCACCCGCCGCCCTGGCCAGGGTCGCGGCGCGTTCGACCGCCCCCGCGTGACCGGCGATCACCACCTGGTCCGGCGAGTTCAGGTTCGCCGCCGTCACGACCTCGCCCTGCGCCGCCTCGGCCAGAATGCCCTCGAGCCGGCCCTCTGGAAGCCGCAGCAACGCCGCCATTGCGCCCACGCCGGAAGGAACCGCTTCCCGCATGTACCGCCCGCGCTTGCGCACGAGCTGAAGCGCATCGGCAAAGGCCAGGCTGCCCGCCGCCACCAGCGCCGAGTACTCGCCCAGGCTGTGCCCGGCCACGTACGCCGGCTCGATGCCCTTCTCGCGGAGCACGGTGAAGGCTGCCACCGAAACCGTCAGCAGCGCGGGTTGCGTGTTCTCGGTCATCTTCAAGGCTTGTTCCGGTCCGTTGAAGCACATTTCGGAAAGTGCGAAGCCGAGCGTCCGGTCCGCCTCCTCAAAGACCGCGCGAGCGGACGGGAACTCGGCGGCGAGACTCTTGCCCATGCCCGGAAACTGCGAGCCTTGACCCGGGAATAGAAGTGCGATGTTCATAGCAAAGGGACTATTGTACGATGCGGGTTCACCGCGGCCCGCGGGGGGCTCGCGACACAAGAATGGAATTCGGTGGCCAGTTTTGTATCAGGGCACGGCTTCAGCCGTGCCGCAGGAATGGAAATCGAAGGCTTTAGCCTCTGGCTTCCCGGCATCGAAAACCGGCGCCCCGGCCGGGGTTGTCAATTCCATGAACCGCACCGTAGGGTTCAGAGGGCTGCCCTGGTTTTGGCGTGCCGTCTCCGCAGGGGCTGAAGCGTGTGCCCCAAAGGGGCAGATTACCAGTGGGGGAAGGACCCACTCGAACAGTTGATGGTTAGATTCGATAGCTGGCGAGCGGTTCGGTCGGGAAACTGGCCGGGCTGGAACCT
>Ga0209777_10002968_pt1 | contig 21564 bp, 20 predicted proteins | sample FrelakmetHBP12HB_FD_187147 | JGI IMG/M metagenome (GOLD analysis project Ga0209777, IMG submission 187147) | Freshwater lake sediment microbial communities from the University of Notre Dame, USA, for methane emissions studies -HBP12 HB (SPAdes)... | ecosystem: Environmental > Aquatic >...
ATTGCGCAAAAGCAACGGACGGCCCTACAATCGAGAGAATCACCAAGGTTGCCAAAACAGCAGAAAAGAGTTTTTTGCTGACCATTTTTCACCTCCAATATAAAGTTAGCTTTCTATACGTGATTAGCGTATGCAATAAGCTTTATTTTTTTCAACGAATCCGCCTCTAATAGTCTCAAGAGGTTCTCCATTGCCCCCAACTCGCCTTATCAGCGTTCAGTGGCTTTGAAGTCTCTTCTCTTGAGCGAGACGTCATTTGATAAGGAATCTGAAGCAATAAAATCTTTTTGGTTAGCGCGTAAATAGGCAAACAGATCTTTTTTGTGCGTTTTTCTGAAATATGGGATAATGCCTATTTTCGTTCTCCCTCACTCAACGCAGAATTGCTTTGGATAAAGAAACGTTCAATGAATGGCATATAACCAAAAATAGCATATTGTTTTATATCTGCACCGAGAAAAGAACAGCGGAGAAGTTGACATGTCTTGGAGGGAAATAAGCCCGTTGAGTAATATTCGCAGCAAGATGGATGGGCTCTTAGAGGATACTGATATCGACGATTATGCAGGGCCAATCACCGCAACGCCACCCGTCGACCTAATAGATCTCCCTGGAGAAATCGTTGTTTTAGTGGATCTACCAGGAGTTAGCAAGGACGACGTGAAGCTTGAAGGCAGCAGCGACTTGGTAGAAATCACTGCGGAACGGACTTCAAAATACGACAATGATGAACATCTCATAAGAGAACGCGCGCCACGTGAGTATTACCGATCTATCAAACTCCCGACGACTATCGATGATGCTGCCGCACGCGCAAGCTTCTTCAACGGCGTGCTCGAAGTTCACCTGCCAAAGATTGGAATAGCTGACAAGAAGCTCATCTCTATTGAGTAATCCAGCTTATCGCTGAAGCAGATTGACGGCATCAGACAGGTTCGCTCCTCATCTTGTGCTCAGTGGGGGTAACTCTCATCATCGCCGTCATATTGAGATATTGACCATTTAGACGATAAATATTCCTTCTAGGCTCCGAAGGTGCTCACGCAAGCCACTTGTGATTCGCTTGAGAACTGAAGCATTTACAGTGAATAGTATCCCTCTCATAAAACAGGGAGACGATCTGACAGATTTTTTGCGGGATGTCGTCCTTCAAGACGGAGATATCGTTGTCATTGCTTCAACGATAGTGTCGAAGGCCGAAGGATTGATGCGGAGTTTGGAAAGTTTTACTCCAAGCGAGCGGGCTCGCAGGATCGCTGCGGGACTTCAAGAGGATCCGCGCTTCATTGAAGCTGTGCTTGGCCAATCCACTGAAATCCTGATTGAGAATCCATTCTTGCTAGTTGAAAGCAAATTTGGTCAGGTGTGCGTCAACTCAGGGTTGGACCGGTCAAACGTCGAAGAAGGTTTTGTCTTACTCCTTCCGGATGATCCCTCTCAGAGCGCTTGGCTGATCCGCACGCGAATAAACGAGCGCTATGGCAAGAACGTGGCGGTGATAATCACCGATACTTGTGGTCGGTCGTTTCGAGAGGGGCAAACTGGCGTTGGCATAGGCTTTGCTGGAATTGCTTCTATGAAGGACTGGCGCGGCTCGAAAGACCTCGAAGGGAAAACGCTAGAAATTACCGATGAGGGCGTAGGCGATGAGATAGCGGGTCTGGCTAATCTAATGATGGGGGAAGGAGCAGGCGGCACCCCGATTGTGATCGTGCGAGGTATCACCTATGAGGACTGCGAGTGTCAGGTGTTTCGCTCAAAGGAAACGGATGTGATAAGGAAAGCCATCAACGACGCAAATAAACAAGGTCACGCGTAGGTTATGCGGGATCTCTCTAATCTCTTTTTGTATTTTTCGAGACTATCGGCATCAGTGGAAATAGCGCACGCGCGGCGTGCTCATGTTTGCGATTTGCTAGCAAAATTTGGCGGGAGGATGCAGATTTGGAATCAAGTCACAAGTCACAACGAGATGCTGTGGCAATACGAGAAGCTGTAAAAGACGATTTATCAGGTATTCTAGATCTCTATGCCCAGCTCTTCTCAAATACAGATCAAGCTTCGCTGAATAGCAAAGAGCTACTGCCTGCACACTATGAGGCATTTTTGGAAATCGAACAGAGCCCGAACTGTGATCTATTTGTAGCCGAACGGGCCGGAGTTGTCATTGGGACGCTCGCGATCACAATTATCCCAAACGTGTCTCATTGCGGCAGACATTGGGCAGTGATCGAAAACGTCGTAGTGGATGAACGAGCTCGAGAATCGAGCGTTGGGACCGCAATGATGCAGCACGCAATCGCTCTTGCTCGAGCGCAAGGGTGTTTCCGTGTAGTTCTCTCAAGCAGTGTGCACAGAGCGGGCAGCCACAAGTTCTACAACAGCCTTGGATTAGAGGCCTTTGGCTACAGCTTCAGCGTGTTTTTGCCATAAGATAAGAAGAAATAAACCTAGCTTGAAACCTAAACGCTAACAGGTTGAGCCGTTCTGCTTGGAACCACTTTCGCGGTCGTTCTCTCGTACAGGCCGCTGCAGTGTGTATTCTAAGCAGGAATAGAGCGTCCCGGCCGGGATTTGAACCCGAGTCTTGAGCTCCGCAGGCTCATAGGATATCCACTACCCCACCAGGACTCGCGTATTTCTATATCTCTAACGGTATAAATCGGTTGTTCAATCAAAGTGTTACCTGGTTAGTCTGCCTGACGTATCTCGTTATGTCGGTACCGACCTCCGATGTGGTCGAGCTCCCCCCTAGGTCGAACGTTCTCACTTTGCGGGCGCGCAGATTGCACTCGATTGCCTGCATAACGCCGCTCGCAGCTTGAGTCGCACCGAGACTCTCAAGGAGCATTGCCCCGGCCCAGATTGTCGCAATCGGGTTGACCTTGTTTAAGCCCTTATATTTTGGAGCCGAACCGTGTATCGGTTCAAACATTGACGTTCCGTTCGGGTTTATGTTGCCACCTGGAGCAAGTCCAAGTCCACCTTGCACCATAGCCCCGAGATCCGTAATAATGTCTCCGAACAAGTTCGGAGCGACAACGACGTCAAACCATTCCGGGTTTTTAACGAGCCACATAGTCATTGCATCGACGAGATTGAAATCTGTTGTTACGTCTTGGTAACCTGCGGCGGTTTTGCTGAATATCTCACGCCAGAAGCTGTAAATGTCCGTCATGGCATTCATCTTGTCGACGCTCGACACATGTTTCTTCCTTGTTATGGCCAAGTCAAAAGCGTACTGCATGACGCGCTGCGTTCCCTCAGCTGAGATAAGCCCGACTTGATACGCTATTTCGTCACTGTCAGAGTCGATATCGAGGCCAAACTTGACGTTATAAAGGTTGCGGATTACTTCTGCATCGCGATGCACGCGGCCTCTTTTGGTGCGACCGCCAACGCCTATATAGAGGTCTTCGGAGTTTTCGCGCACTACAACATAATTGATATCTTCGGGGCCTTTGTTTCGAATTGGCGTCTCTACGCCCTCCAGAAGCCGAATAGGGCGGAGATTTATGTACTGATCGAAATAGAACCTCAGCGCGAATAGCACGCCGCGCTCGAGCACTCCCGGTGGAATACGCGCATCTCCGACTGAGCCAAGGTATACCGCGTCGTAGTTGCTCAGCTCTTTGAGTGCGTCTTCTGAGATAAGCTCTCCAGTAGAGAGATAGTGTTCTGCTCCATATGGGTACTCTTTCCACTCTATGTTGAATCCGTAGCTGTCGCCAGCGGCTTCGAGAACTTTTTTTCCTTCTGCAATGACCTCAGGGCCGACGCCGTCTCCAGCGATAACAGGGATCTTAAACGTCTTCATTTCCACCTCACCACGCAGTATTCAGCAAATCGCTGTTACAGTAATCACTATAAATACCTAGTCCATCTCGAGTTCGCGCGGCTCTCGACTTTCAAGCTGCGCAGCGTTTTTTATGTACTGAACGAGGCCCCCCGCATCTATGATGTTCTTAATAAACGGCGGAAAAGGAGTTATCGGGATCTCCTTATTCTGTGTCTTGTTGTGGATGTTGCCCCTCTCTAAATCAACATAGACGATATCCCCATCCTCAATTTCGGTCGTATCGCATTCAACAACCGGCAGTCCAATGTCTATGGCATTTCGAAAAAAGATTCGCGCAAACGAACGTGCGAGCACGACGCCGACATTGTCTTTTAGAGCTAGAGGAGCATGCTCTCTTGAGGAGCCGCAACCGAAATTCTCTCCGCCGACGACGACATCACCTTTGATGACCTGACTCGCAAAGTTAGGTCGTACGTTTTCGAAAGCGTGCTTTGCGAGATCTTTTGATGAGTTGAGCACGAGATACTTGCCTGGGATAATTGCATCTGTATCGACGTTATCTTCAAACTTCCACACTCTGCCTGCGATATGTGCCTTTGATCTCGCCATGTTCCATCCCTAATGCGTTCTCGGATCAGCTATTACCCCGTCGACAGCAGACGCCGCTGCGGTCGCAGGGGAACATAGGTATACGGCAGCCATCGGGCTTCCTTGCCTGCCAACGAAGTTGCGGTTTGACGTGCTGAGACCAACCTCACCAGGACCGAGTATGCCAAACGATCCACCCATACATGGGCCGCAACAAGGAGCTTCAACAAGAGCGCCGCTTTCGGTAAAGATATCGATAAGACCTGTTTTTAACGCCCTCTGATACTCGGTTCTTGAAGCGGGAATCACAATCATTCGCACCCCTCGCGCAACTGTCTCTCCCTCTAATAGCTCAGCTGCTGCTTTAAGATCTTCATACCGCCCGTTTGTACACGAACCGATGAATACTTGGTCTATGTGATAGCCTTCAACGTCCGTGACTGGGACCACGTTATCGACCTGATGGGGTTTTGCAACCGTGGGGACCATTTCGCTCGCGTTGTAGCGACGCAACACTTTCGTTGCATCTTCGTCTGAGTTCAGCGTGAAGTCTCCGTCGACGGAGCGCTCCTCTAAAAAGGCGGCCGTCGCTTTGTCGGGTGCTACAATCCCCGTTTTTCCTCCCATCTCGATGGTCATATTGCAGAGAGTCATCCGGCTGGGAATGTCCATGTGAGCAACGGTTTCCCCACCGAATTCACACGCCTTGTAAGTGGCACCATTTACGCCGACGTCGCCTATTATTGTGAGTATCATGTCTTTAGCATAAACGCGTCGTCCGAGTTTTCCATCAATATCGAACGCGATGGTATCGGGGACTTTGAACCAAAGCTTTCCTGAAGCGAGGGCTGCCCCCATATCTGTCGAGCCAACGCCGGTGGCGAACGCCCCCACAGCCCCGTACGTGCAAGTGTGTGAATCGGCGCCTATTACGAGCTCTCTCGGAAGCACGTGCCCCTTTTCAACCATGACTTGATGGCACACTCCTTCTTGCACATCGTAGTTTAGGATCCCCTCTCGTTTTGCAAACTTGCGAAGCTCTATGTGGTTGACTGCGGCGTCGATCGAGTCAGCAGGCACCTGATGGTCAAAAAGCATGATTACCTTGGTGCGATCCCACACCCGATCGGTTATCTCATAGAGCGTTTTTACGGCCAGAGGGCCCGTAATATCGTGAATCATGGCGACGTCTATCGCTGCTTCGACAAACTCACCTGCTGTTACGACTCTTCCAGCTGAATTCGAGAATATCTTCTCGGCAATAGTTTGTCCCATTCTCGGCTGCCCCTTAACCAAAAACAGCGTACAGGTCGCTGTCATAACACGACAAAGAAGTATAAAAAATATTTCATTGCAAAGAAGGGGATCGCTTGCGACAACTGTGAATGCAGTAAAGCCCATAAATTCTCAAAATTTCAAAGACTCTTGCTGGGGTCGAACGGGTTCATACTCTCCGCGCCCTTTTGACAAAGTTATTAAGATAAGGGGTTATTCTATTGAAGGTGCAAGGAAACTCAAGTCACCTTTCTGACGACGTGGCGAGCATTTACGAGCGCCTGGCCAATACGATCTCGAGAGAGGAGTTTGTTGAAAGGGTCAATCAAAAGGTGCAGGACATGTCAGGCTTGTGTGATGACAAGACGGCAGCCTTGCTCGTCGCTCACGAGCTTGGCATCGATACGATCGTGCAAATCGGACAAATCGATGGACAAACGAGAGCTATCGCGTTTGTGGGGAAGCTTTCGCGCATCTCGCCGACGAGAGAATTCTCCCGCAACGGCGATGTAGGACATGTTGCCAATCTCGTCGTTTCAGACGAGACGGGGACAATTCGCGTAGTCTTATGGAACGATCTTGCAACACATGTTGAAGAGCTTCAAATTGGACAGACCCTTAAGATTGCGGGAGTCGTTAAGGAAGGGCCATATGGCTTAGAAGTAAACGCACGAGAAATTGAAGTCGATGAATCAGTGCCAAAAACTGAGGTAACCCCCTCCAAGGACAAAGAGACGATCGCTGACCTTATGGCAGGACTCAATGCGGTCGAGATAAGTGGTGTCATACTCGACGTCGGACCCGCACGTACTTTTTCAAAGCGCGATGGCTCGGTAGGAAAAGTCTCGAACATAACGATAGGTGATGAAACGGGAAGGGTGCGAGTAACGCTTTGGGACGAAATGGCTGAGAAGGCTGTTGATTTTGTCTCTGGAGATGTGGTTGACATCACCGACGGGTATACACGAGAGCGTTACGGACGGCTCGAAGTGCACGTGGGCAGTCGCGGATCGCTCCTAAAAGGGGCACGAAGTATTGAATTCATTGAGCAAATCATCCCTATTAGTGAGGTCAAAGCGGACGTCCCGTGCACGGTTAAGGGGGCAATCGAGAACGTTGGCTCTCTCCGGGAATTTACTAGAAATAATGGCAGCGCTGGGCAAGTGAGAAACGTCGTGCTAAAGGACGATACTGGCGAGATAAGAGCGGCCCTCTGGGGCGACAAAGCACTCGTAATAACCGAGGATGATACGCACAGTAATGTCACTTTGCGCGATTGCACCCCGAAAGCCGGCTTTGACAATCAACTCGAACTGAGCGTTGACTGGAGAAGCGGTCTTAGTTTAGCAGGCAAGGTGGACCAGGCACCAAGCCAAAATACCGTGCCGCAAGAAAGTACTGATTTGGGGATTACCGGTACAGTGATTTCATCGGCGGCGTCGGTGTGCGTCGACAATGGAATCGACTACGTGACTTTTGACAAAGCATTCAGCAGTGTGGCGCTGGACGTTGGAGATGAGGTTACCGTTGTTGGTACCAGAACGAAGGACAAGTTTGCGGCTAAAAGCATATCAAAAACGCCGCAGGACGCGGCCCCTCGAAAACTTGCGGCAATCAAGAGAAGACTCGATGAGCTTCCGTCCGCGATGCAGAAGGCGGATGTGCGATAAACACTTTCGCTCTGCACTCCTCAAAAGCCTTTATAGGGCACAAGTGATTAGCTTGTACGACTCTCCACGGGTTGCGACAAAAAGAGGGGGGTGGGTATATGGAAGAAGTAGAAGAAATCGATGGTTTTAGTATCGAAGACCTGCCAGGTGTAGGCCCTGCTACCGCAGAGAAGATGAAGGAAGCTGGTTTTAACTCAGTGGAAGCGGTTGCCGTAGCATCCCCTTCGGAGTTATCAAACGCAGCAGATCTCGGTGAGGCAACCGCCTCCAAGATCATAATAGCGGCGCGCCAAGCTGCAGACATCGGCGGTTTTGAGACCGGCGATGTCATTCTTGAAAGAAGGCGACACGTAGGCAAACTTAAGACCGGAAGCGAGGCTTTTAATGAGCTGCTCGGAGGGGGTATGGAAACCCAAGCGATCACCGAGCTCTACGGAGAATTTGGCTCTGGAAAGACCCAAGTAGCACATCAGCTTGCGGTCAATGTCCAGCTCGGGCACGAACGCGGTGGTCTTGACGGATCGTGCATATTAATTGACACCGAGAACACCTTTAGGCCGGAACGCATCAGCCAGATCGCAGGAGGTCTCGATCTCGATCCTGAAGGCGTGTTAAGAAATATCCACGTCGCGCGGGCACATAATTCCAATCACCAAATATTGTTAGTCGAAGCGGCAAGGGAGCTGTCGGAACAGCTTAAGGCGACGGAGCGCCCTGTAAGACTCCTTATCGTAGATTCGCTTACTGCCCATTTTAGGGCGGAGTATGTCGGACGAGGTACGCTTGCAGACAGACAACAAAAGTTAAACAAGCATCTGCACGACCTCATGCGCTTTGGAACGTTAAACAATGCAGTCGTGCTCGTTACTAATCAAGTTCAATCAAAACCTGATGCCTTTTTTGGCGATCCAACACGACCGATCGGTGGCCACATATTAGGCCATACCGCAACTTTCAGGTTGTATTTGAGAAAATCGAAAGGAGGCAAACGCATAGCACGCCTTGTAGACTCTCCAAACCTTGCTGAAGGCGAAGCGATATTTTCGGTAGAGTCAGAGGGAATACGCGACTAAACGAGAGGAAGCTCTAGTATTTCTAGTCGTCCTGAGCCACCGTGAAAGTGGTACCTTGACTAAAGCTGTTGCGTTTGATATAGACGGCACGTTAACCTTTCCTGACCGGTCACTAGAGCTTACTGTTGTTAGAGCCATTCGACAGTTGACAGTTCCTATTGTTTTAGCGACCGGCAACGTTTTGTGTTTTGCAAATGCGCTAGCGGCTAGCATCGGTAAAATTTCAGGCGTAATCGCTGAAAATGGAGGGATCGTCGCTGTCGGTAAATCGAAGCTTGTTAATGGGGATATTGCTGCCTGCCGTCGAGCGGCTCAAGAAATCGAAGGCAGTGGTAAGTTCACTCTTCAGCGGATCGACTCTAGTGAGCGCGTTAGTGAGATTGCCTACAGCAAAGATAACCTATCGACCTCTGACGTCGAAACGCTTCGTAAGATGGTGGCCCAGTGCTGTGACGGCGTTACCGTCGTCGATTCGGGGTTCGCTCTCCACTTAAAGGGCGCGCGCGTCAACAAGGGCGTCGGCCTAATTGGAGTCGCGCAACTGCTTGGGGTCGCTTTCGACGAATTTGCGGCGTTTGGCGACGCTGAAAATGACGTTGAAATGCTTGAGATAGCGGGGATGGGGATCGCGGTCGGCAACGCAGATCCAAAAGCGCGAGCCGCTGCAAACTATATCGCAGAAGCGCCGTACGGCCTTGGTGTCGTTGAAGGACTCAGATACCTGCGGCTATTGTGATTGCTTGGCCGCACAAGAAACGCGCGATTAGCGGACCATTCCGTTTCTGACAAATAGTGCAAAAAGTCCGGTAAGATACATCGAGTTTGCCTAGGCTTGTGATTCAGAAGTGGGCAAACTCATGTCGCATCTCACTCTACCCGTGCCTCGCAAACCCCGGATCCCAAGAGACGAGCTGTGACATTAGCACCCCTTAAGGCGTGCCGGCGCTGTGTTATCACAGTTCGAAGTACTCCTTGACGATCTTGTAAGCGCAGAACTCGCCGCACATGGTACACGTGTTTGTATCTGAAGGCATTCGTTCCTTACGAATGTTCGCTGCGGCTTGTGGGTCTATTGCCACTTTAAACTGTTTCGCCCAATCGAGTTCGTTGCGCGCGTGCGCCATCTTTAGGTCGTCGTCCCTGTCGCCAAGCTTAATCATGTCTCCAACGTGAGCTGCAATGCGCGCAGACATGACTCCAAGGCGGACGTCTTCTGGATACGGTAAGGCAAGGTGCTCTGCGGGCGTAACATAGCAGATGAAATCAGCACCATAAGAAGACGATAAAGCCGCTCCGATCGCGGCCACTATGTTGTCATAACCTGGTGCTATGTCAGTTACGAGCGGGCCGAGCATATAGAATGGCTTGTCCCTGGTCAACCGCTTTTGGAGCACCACGTTGGCTTGAATCTCGTCAACCGGTATGTGTCCCGGGCCTTCAACGATCGTTTGCACACCAAATTCGTGTGCTTTGTCAGAAAGCTCGGCATTAATTACCAGCTCTTGAATCTGGGCCCTATCGGTAGAATCGTGCACTGCGCCAGCCCGCATGCCGTTTCCCATGCTGAGGGTGACTTCGTGTCGCTTGAGGATTTCAAGCAGGTAGTCAAATTCGCTGAACAGTGGATTTTCTCTCTCGTTGTGAGCCATCCACGCTGACATTAGAGCTCCGCCTCTCGAGCAGAGGCCAGCGTACCTTCCCTGAGCCTTCAGCCTATCGAGTGTCACCCAGTTTATTCCAGTGTGAATTGCCATGAAGTTGGTACCGAGTTTTGCTTGCTCTTCAGTCACTCTAAAGAGATCGTCCTCCCGCATATCAACGATTGAGCCGGACTGCTGTGCAGCTTCAATAAACGCCTGGTAGAGTGGAACGCTCCCAACGGATAGGGAAGTAGCTTCTATTATCCTCTTTCTGATTTCGTAAAAATCACCAGCGGTGGACAGCTCCATTATGGAGTCAGCTCCCGAGGCTTCAGCTACCTTTGTTTTTTCGACTTCGAGATCGACATCCTCAATGTCTGAAGAGGTGCCAACGGAAGCGTTAACCTTGGTCTTAAGCCCTTTGCCTATTCCAATCGGTTTGGTCTCTCGGTATGGACTTATCGGAATTACAATCTGCCCGTTGGCAATTCCGCGACAGATAAATTCGGGGGTAACTCCCTCATCAGAGGCTACAGTTTTCATCTCGTTTGTGATGATTCCTTGCTTTGCACGATCGATTAGGGTCATGATTTACTCCGTGTTCTTTATGTTCAGCTTGTGTCGTGGCGAGGGACAATCTGTTCACTGGCGATTACAGATTTCTTTCACTTAAAAGGTATTGGTCCCCTTATTCTGATTTTAGTTCATGAAGGATCAATTCTGAAAAACTATAAAATGTTTACAATTGCAGTAAAAGTCTTTATTCTAGCTATAGATATTACTTCGTTTCGCAAAAGTGCGATTACTTAGATAAACAAAAGTTGAGCTAAATCAATTTTTAATGATTTCGCTCGCCATCTTTCGTTACACATAAACCAGCTTAGCAAATTCATTAAGGGGCAACCAAACTGGACGTTCGGAGTGCTTCTGTGTGACCATCTGTATTGCCGCCGGCCGAACTTCGAAGAGATTCCCGAGGAAATCTGTCCAGTTTATTATCTCAACAGTGACCGGATCGCTATTTCTTATACTTGCTGAGGAGCGCGAGAGCTTCATCCCAGTTGTAATCATAGATATGCATCGAGTTCCCAACCGTGCACAAAGTCCCCATCTTCAGTCCTGTAGGTTCCAGAAGCTCCTTTTTGACTAGCGAGAGAAACGCATTGATGTTAGCTTCATACGCTTGAAAAACGTCCCAACTGCGATATATAATATGGACGTCGAGTCTCTCATTGCCGTGTAGATAAACCCACACTCTCTGAAAGCACGGTTGGTCTTCGTCCTTTAGGCAGTCAATTTGGGGAATCCACGTAATTGCCTGAATACGCTTCGATCCGACCCTTTTCTTCAATAGCTGGTCTTTCATCCAAGCTAACTGATCAATTCCGTGGCCCTCTACAAGTCGCTCCAGGTAGGTGTATTCGAAGTTGTGTTGATGTAGGTAGGCGCGATCGAACTGTTTTTTATACTCCTCGACTCGAGCCTTCGTACAGAAAGCATCACCTTTATGCCAACCCAGGGTTGGCTTATCGATTTCGATCATACCAAGTAGGATCTGGCGCGCTTTAACTCCGTACTCGGTGTCCACTACGTTGCCAAATTCCATAATGTGTCTGACTGCCTTGTACCACGCCTCAGGAAGAGTCAGCGTTGTTATGGACATCATATTTTTGTATCACCTGAATGTTCCACGCGACGATGTGGACGCCGCTTACCTCAGACGCACACACGCGGTTCCGCTCTGAAGCTTGAGCCGCCTCTACAGATTTGCTACGCGAAGGGAAAAAGCCTCGGGAGGGATTTGAACCCCCGACCTATTGATAACTTGCTCCGCAATTAAGTGCCAGGAGAGGTATTGATGCGCGAGGCGCTTTGCGTATACAGTTACAAGTCAATCGCTCTTCCAGGCTGAGCCACCGAGGCGCCTTAAGGCGATTTTATGTATGCCCACCGATACTTATACGTTTTTAGTGCATCGCTACAAGGCGTTGGCTTCACGAACAGGACGGCTAACGTACTCATTCGAAATCGCTCGCCTCGATGAGCGCCTGAACCCCGGGCAAGCTTTCCCCAGCCAAGAAGTCTATGCAAGCGCCCCCTCCGGTTGATACGTGAGTGATATTCTTGTCAACACCAATGTTTCGTGCTGCAGCCGCGATGTGGCCCCCACCTAATATCGAGAACTTAGATTGAGCCGCCGCTCTTAACGTTTCATTGGTTCCGATCGCAAACGCTTTTTGTTCGAATACTCCGGCGGGGCCGTTAATCACAACGGTACCTGCAGCTTTGAGTTCTGCCGAATACGCCACAATCGTTTCTATGCCGATATCAAATATTGGATAAGCCTTCGGTAGCGCTGAAATTGGCGTCTCTAGACGCTTGCCGTCGTCGCTTAAAGCCACGTCAAGAGGCGTTACAATCTTCCCATCGTAGTTGTCAAGCAGTCCCCTGCAAATCTCGACATAGTTTTCGTATCCAGATGATTTTATTTGATTGAGGCTTGGGGGTCCGATGTCAACTCCCGATGCCGCCAAAAAGATGTTCGCTACGAGGCCTGTAACAAGCACCTTGTCAGCGCGTCCTTTCGAGAGAACGTGTTCAATTACTTTGATGCTGTCATCTGCCTTCGCCCCTCCGAGCATGAACAGTCGTGGCCGCTGAGAGGTGGTAAGCGCCTTAGTGAGCATTTCGACCTCTCGCTCCATCAACTTACCCGCTCCCGAAGTTAAGGCCCGCGGAAAAGCGACAATCGAAGTCTGTGCGCGGTGTGCAGTCCCAAATGCGTCATTAAGATATAGGTCACATAACGGGGAAAGCTGTGTGACGAGATGAGTCTTAGCGAGATCTCCGACGGGGGCCTTGAGCATCTCTTCCGAACTAAACCTTACGTTCTCGAGTAGGATAATACCCCCCATCTCCATTTCTTGTATTGATTTTCGGACGTTACGTCCGTAGATGTCGTCGACATACGTAACGTCTTTTCCTAGAAGCGAGGAGAGCTTCTCGGTATGCCGCTCCATCGTAGTGAAATCCCGCTTCCCTGGCCTGGACTGGTGGGCAAGGAGCACTGTCTTTGCATCGTCCAAGGCTTCAATGGTGGGAATATGACCGCGAAAACGGATGTCATCGAGAATTTCTCCGTTCGGCCCAATCGGTGAATTCAAGTCAACGCGCACTAGGATGGTTCGTCCGCGCGTATCGAGATCATCCATCGTAAGAAATGGCGGCATAGTCAAAGCTTATGTCGAAACGTAAGATATAAGCGTATCTAATTGTGGTTAAAATGGCTTCGAAGCGAGTTTTGCACCCGCTGCGAAGCCCCCAAAGTCTAGCAAGGGGTTCAGGCGGGAAAGAGTGAAACTGTCGGTCAAGCATTCAGCAGGTACCTTACCTAGTGGGGTGATAACAGTGGGAAGCGCGAGCCGCAAGTGTCCGATCCATGGCACGCTAAGTTTTGCTACACCTATTATCCACTCTGGCTTGACTGGTTCGATGGGAGGCGATCCGCCTAAGAGCGATGGTTGATCGTAGTCCTGGTTGTTGTCGCCCTTCGTGATATATCCGGCGTGAACAGCCGTTTGATTGTTTGGCAGACGGTCGCCAGCGTTTACCCAATACATAGCTCGGTGTATGATCGGTGTCGCATGCTCATTGCCATTCGGTCTATAAACAATGACGTCACCGTAGTTGTTGAAGCTCTGGTAATTAGTGGCTTTCCCCTCCTTGTAGGTGACGACTGGCACCCTGTTTAGCCCTCGAATAAGCACGACATCGCCGATGTTTATGTGGGGCTCCATGCTCCCCGATTGTACAGCCACCAGCGGGGTCACAGACCCTGAGTACGCATATACAATCGACACGATCACAGCGACAACGAGAAATGCAACTATTATATCACGCAGGAGCGCCAACCAATAATTGTCAGTCTTCCAGAATTTCTTCGTGCGTTCTCTGATTGGATCTTGCATGTATTTCAGTGAACAAGTGTAAAAACTTTACCGAGTTGGCTGATGTTACGATGATAGTTGCAATTGACGCTTTATATAACCTGCAGACACGCGGTTGGGAATTCGCGACGGCCGCGTCGAGCGCTTCGACGCTCAGGAGTGCAGCTTTTAGCGTAAAGAGTAAGCGGGAAGGAGGATTTTACCGGCGTGAAGTTCCGGCTCACGGTCTTACTGAAGCATCCCGCCGTTCCCTACTATGATCCGAACTGACATAATTCAGAAGTTTACTGAAAGCGGCTTTCTAATTACCAAGGAAGCCGTTGTGATGATTCAGGAGAGCGATCTGCCATTGGCAGTGACCGAGCAGGTTCTGAGAAGCGTTGATGAATCGGTACTCGTAGTTGCTCCTACTCACGTCACGGTGGCAAAAGAATCGCTGAACACGCAGAAAAAAAATGTGAAGCCAATGGTTCTGCTAGATCATAACGAAGCAGACAATTCGGACGTTATGGTTCAGAGCCAAGTCAGTGATACGCACATTGCCGGTATGCAGCTACGTCAACGTCAGCCACGGACCATGACGGTTCTTGCTGACATTACCGAGAGCTCTAATTGTGTTGGCACATATGAGGAATTCGTACAATACTTCCGAAATAGGTACGACCGGCTCAGCGAAATCGTAAAAAGGAGGCTTACTTCCCGACCAATCGAGAGCTTGACGTATTACAACCGAAGACGCGAGGCTTGGTTCAACGATGAGTTTGCTACGGTCGGAAAAATCTCCATAGTCGGCATGGTGAATGAGACGCGTGACACCCCTAATGGCCACCGGATTCTCGAGCTAGAGGACCCCACAGGATACTTCAGCGGAATTGCTTTGAAAGATAAAGGCGCATACCACGCAGCCCTTCAAGTGGTGCACGACGAGGTGATTGGCATTACCGGATCTCTCTCGTCCGACGGAAAAGTGCTCTTTATTGATAGTATTACGTGGCCTGAAATCCCTCCTCAAAACCAGCCCACGCACTCAGCAATGGACGTATACGTGGCGCTCACCTCCGATATTCACGTTGGCAGCAAAACGTTCTTAGCAAGCGCGTGGAAGGATTTTGCTGAGTGGATAACGTCGAGCGATGATGAAAGAGCGCAAAAAATAGCTTACGTCGTCGTGGCAGGCGATCTGGTAGATGGTATTGGTGTTTTTCCGAATCAAGAGGAGGAATTAGCCATTGACGACGTCGATGATCAATATGCTGAAGTCGCCTCCCTCTTTGAAATGTTACCATCAGACCTCTCTATCATCGTTTCTCCGGGAAATCACGACGCAGTGCGACAAGCAGAGCCGCAGCCTGCCCTTTCGACCGATTATGCAAAAAGCTTCAGCAACAACGTCACGTGCGTAGGGAATCCTTCGCTTATTGAACTATGCGGCGTCAAAATACTTATCTATCACGGCAGGGCTCTGGATGATATAATTGCGGCAGTTCCGGGCTCCTCTTACAGCAACCCCGACGGTGCGATGAAGGAAATGCTAAAAAGACGGCATCTTTCGCCGGTATATGGGAGTAGGGTCTCCATTGCGCCAGAGAGTACGGATCACTTTGTCATTGAAACGATACCTGACATTCTTCACAGCGGTCACGTTCACACCATAGGTGCATCGCAATACCGAGGCGTCACCGTCGTCAACTCAGGAACGTGGCAAGGCCAAACGAAGTATCAAAGATCACTAAACATTAATCCGAGACCCGGGATTATGCCGGTCTGTAACCTCGCATCGATGGAGACGACATTCATTGATTTCTTGAAACATGAAGGCCGCGAATCCTAATAGACGACCAACAGTTCGACTGATCTCACGCTCGCAGTCGCTTTCTCGTGACCCTCGCTTGCTGACTACTAGGAACGTGTAGTGCTCGTTCGTTTCTTCTGCGCTTGCTAGGGGGAACTATAGAACTTGAGCGCCTGGCTCTGTGTTGTTCATACTGTTCCAATCGGCGGCTTCTAGTAACGTCTGCTGGACCGCAGCTCTGCCAGCGACCTTATATCGAAGCCATTAAATCATCCATCGAATATAAGCCCGGCGGCTGCCTCACTATAAATCGTGTCGCTAACATCGCGCCACTGGCAAACGCCTGTCTGCTGTGAGCCTGATGGCTAATCTCGAGCCGTTCGCCATCACCGATGAACAAGACCGAATGATCGCCAACGATATCCCCTGCGCGTATGGAGTAAGACCCGATCGTCCGTGAACGATCGACCTGTTTGATGATGTCGATTGCTTTCACTGCCGTCCCGCTTGGAGCATCGATTTTGTGCTTGTGATGTGCTTCAATGAGCTCAGCCGCGTAAGCTGCGCTTGGAAGCCCCTCTGACGCATTCTTTATCAACTGAAAGAAGACGTGAACGCCGATCGAAAAATTTGGAGCGAGTATTGCTGCTACCTGGCCTTCAATTGCTTTCTTTGCTTCTGCAAACTGTTCGGGAGTGAATCCCGTTGTTCCGACGACGAGTCGCACTCCAGCACCTGCGGCTGCTTTGATGATTTCGACCGATGAAGAAGCGACGGTGAAATCCACCAAGACGTCGGGTCTCACGCTTTCAAGCGTCTGTGTAAGTTGCGACGCATCTGTGACCTCAGAGGTACAACTCTGTTTGTCAAAAGCGGCTACAAGTGTCATATCCGGCGCTTGTGTAACGTTGTCAATGATCAACCGCCCCATTCGACCACAAGCTCCCGTCATTGCGACCGTTATCTTGTCGTTCGCTGTCATACAGCTCCACCACGTTCTAATCTTAGTTTTCCCTCAGTCTGCGTAGGCTGCGAGCGTCGCTTTGAGTTTCGCGACGTTTGGTTCTGCCATGGTAGTAAGGGGCAATCTGAGCGGTCCGCCAGCAAGTCCGAGCAAATCACACGCTTTTTTGATCGGAATAGGATTCGTTTCGATAAATAGCGCTTTAAGAAGCGGAGCTAGTCGATAATGCACCTCGCGTGCTTTTGTATAGTTGCCGTCGAGGCAGAACTGTGTCAGTTGTCCCATCTGCTTCGGCAAGATATCTGCAGTGACGGAGATCACACCTGTGGCCCCTAGCGCCATCATAGGAAGGGTGAGTCCGTCATCCCCTGAAATGACGCAAAAATCGAGATCTTGGGTGAGCTCTATGATATTTGAAATCTGGCTGAAGTTAGCGCTTGCCTCTTTCACCGCCGCCACATTGCTGTGCTCGTGCGCGATCGTGCTGATCGTTTCAGGATCCATGTTAATACCGGTACGACCAGGAATGTTGTACAAAACGAGCGGAATATCGCACGCTTCTGCGATAGCGCCAAAGTGTTTGATCAATCCGCTTTTCATCGGTTTGTTATAGTAAGGGACGATTTGTAGAGATGCTTCTGCGCCCACATCTTGCGCGTAGCGCGTCAGCTTAATTGCCTCTGAAGTGCTGTTGGATCCTGTCCCAGCAACAACAGGAACGCTTGCCGCGTCAACTGTGACTTCAATTAGTTTCTCGTGCTCGTCGTGCGTCAACGTGGAAGATTCGCCTGTACTACCACATGGTACTAATCCTGCCACGCCCTCCTTCTGGAGATATGCGATGTTGGAACGCATCCCTTCGAAGTCAATTTCGTCTTTGTTCGTAAATGGCGTAACCATAGCACAGTATACGCCCTCGAATTTCATGATTTTCTCCTGTTGCCGATAGCTACTTTGTGCGTAATATATCCGGCAACCCGATTTCGAATATTCTTGCTCTCGATGTTCGTGTACTCCGACACGAGCAGCTTGTTCTTTTCAAAATCAGAGCTGAATATCTCCCGGTGTTTGCGGAGTAGCTCTCCTGATACGCTTTTAATGTATGTTGGTCTGATACTTCCCGTGAAACCCCCTCCGTTCCTTCTTCTTGTTAAGCTGAGATACGTATTAGCTAATTATCTTATCGTCGACGAAATTTTTGCTACCTTTTCGGCCACATGCTGCGCTGAATGGCCCAGTATATACGCTATCGGTTCCTTCTCTGCACTACCGGGGCCGAATATGACGTCGGGGACGCCCCCGCCGTGTTTCAAGCTACTTTCTATTGCGCGGGTAGTTCCCCGCTCTTCGATTATTCCCCTAGGTTCGTCCGCTCTATCGAAGCCTTCCACTACGAGGTTGAGTGCTTCGCAGGCTTCGACAACTTCGTCTGAGCACCGCAAGCTCATAGCGCTCTTCATATTGGGGTCGTACTGCAAAGCAGCGAGGACAACACATGCCATATGACGACTCGCTCCAAATGTCACACATCCGACTGGCGTGATGGCACCCTCAACTTTCACTATTTGTCCCTTCACTGCTGCCACATCTGCTAGCTTCTTAGCGCGTGAAATTGCCATCGCTAAGTTGCTGCCGACCTCAGGTATAAGGTTGGGGTTTATAGTCTTAATGGTGCGGAGCCCCGCGTCTACATCCAACAACGTGAGGTAACGCTCGGCCATATCTAACGTCGCTGCGACTTGGTTTACCACTCCGGGCCCAGACCCGATACTTTCGCTGTGTTTTATTGCTTCGGTGACAAATGTCTTAGCCATCAAAGCACTTTCGCTTACGGGGTGACCTTGAGCGAGAAAGGCAGCGACGGCCGCTGAGAACGTACATCCTACACCGTGGGTTCCCCCTTCAATTAGCTTGCCGCGGAGCAGCTCAAAATCGCCGTCATACAGCACGTCAGTCCCAGACAAATGGCCTCCAGTCACGACGACTGATTTGGGGCCGAGGGCATAGATTTCGTGCGCGGCCCGCTTCATATCGTCGAGGCTATGTATAGCGACGCCGGATAGCGCTTCTGCCTCTCGTATGTTCGGCGTCACGACTTCCGCTACAGGTAGGAGTCGCGCAAGGCCGTCTTTTAGCCCCCCTATTATCAGCTTACCTCCGGCTTCGGCGGCCATGACCGGGTCAACCACGATCGGAACCTCTTGCCGCGAAAGCATGTCAACGACGGCTTCTGCAATCTCGACGGTCGCGAGCATGCCCGTCTTGACGGATCGAATATCGATGTCGGAGAGCACCGCACTCATTTGCGCAACGACGACCTTAGCGGGCAGATTATACACGTCAAGGACGCCGAGTGTGTTTTGTGCAGTAATCGCCGTAACAATGGAGGTTCCGAACACCCCGAGAGCAGCAAAGGTGCGCGCGTCTGCTTGTACGCCAGCTCCGCTTCCTGAGTCCGATCCTGCGATCGTCATTACTGCGAGCATCTACAGTGGTAATGCATTAGCACTTATATATTTATAATCCAAATCCCTTCTGTTGCGGTAAAAATCAAAAATAGCGCACAGATGAACGTTTTTATGTTCGTAAATTTGGTTCCACTGGAAATGAAGGGGTTTGTGTGTTTATGTCCGAAGATGGGATACAAGCACCTTTAGAAACCATGAAGAAGATCTGGGACGAGCAGTATATGTTGCGCCCCACGTGGTGGAAAGGTCCGTACGATCTCTCCCCAATAATGCATTGGCTCGCGCTAGGCGCTGACGTGCTCGACGTTGGCTGTGGCGCTGGGAAGCATCTCGTGCCGCTTGTCAGGAACGGTTTCAGAGCAGTTGGGGCTGACCTTTCCGAGCAAGCATTGGCGTTGCTCGATCCGCAGTACCCGCGCGTAGTTGCAGACATCCAGCGGCTTCCGTTCTCAGATCGTAGTTTCGATGCCGTCATGTGCTATGGGGTGCTCCAACATCTTGCGCTAGCTGGGCAAGTGAAGGCAGTCGGTGAGCTGTTTCGAGTTTTGCGGCGTCAAGGCTTAGTGTTTGTCGAAGTTGTCGGACGGCTTGATATGCGCTATGGCCGCGGCAAGCGGATAGCTGCGGATACCTTTGTTCGAGAGGGGATCCCAAATCACTATTTTACTCAGTCTGAGCTGTGCGAGCTCTTTCATTCAGCAGGGTTTGCGGTTCTGACGCTCGAAGACAAAGTTACAAAAAAGCAGTATAACGACGCGCTTCGCCGAAGGCATCGTATATTCACGGCGATGGTGAAGATCTAGAGTCGTTCGATCATGTCACAAGGATGTAGCAGTAGAAACACAGGGAAGCTATTGACCCTTGAACAGCACGCCCTATGCGATAAGTGTAAGCATCTGTCTTGCGACAGTTTCGCGAACTAACTCATCTATGAGAGCTAAGTTTATTTACAATCGGACATATTTCAACGCGGCGATTCAATGCGGGGAATTACACAACGCTATCCCTCGGATAGCTTTTCAGCTAAGATTGACTACTACCGCGGTCAGGTAGACGCGGCCATGAACGCTGAGCTGCATCAGCGTCGTAAGTCTCCTTTTTTTGCCCCGTTTACAGACGCGTTCATTGGTGGCAAGCGCTTGCGACCGATCCTGCTCCTTCTTGCATATGACAGCGTGCGTGGGCGAGACGGTGACCCTCTTCCTGCTGCCGTCGCCGTAGAGCTTGCACATATGGAGTCTATCATCCACGACGACATTATCGACGGAGATGGGGTGCGCCGCGACGCCACAGCCTTTCATGCAAGATATGGCCAGGAGATGGCGCTTTTGAGTGCTGATTTTATCCTTTCTATGATCTTGAGCATAGCGGCCCGGTATCCAGATCCCCGTATCATGAGTGCGCTGGCCACAGCAACTGCACGGATGTGCGAGGGTGAACTCACGGAACGACTTGTCAGCGAGACGAACAAGGCAGTGCGCCCAGCCGTATATCAGCACATTGTGTTGAAAAAAACGGCCTCCCTCTTTGAGGCCGCGGCCACTATAGGGGCGTTGATCGCTGGAGCGACGGCTCCAGATTTAAGCGCACTGACAGCCTATGGAAGAGCCGTTGGCGTAGCATATCAGATCCACGATGATATCACTGATTGGGCGCAGAGCCGAACGATTACGCTCGAGCTGAAGGACGCACACCCCTCCCAAAGCGAATTTCTACTCGAGACGGCGAAAACATTCACCAAAGAAGCGGTAGAAAGCTTGCGACCGCTCAAATCGAGTGAAGCAAAGCAGACTCTAATTCAGTTGGCAGAACGTGTTGATTCGAGAGCATTCCATCAAGCGTAATAGCAGGCTGTAGCTGCCATCCTACTGCTTTTTTTTTCATGAGGGGACGTTAGCAAAGACAAGGATAATAATCGTTGCCACGGACACGCCAGGCGCCACACTTCCGGCGCTGCATGTCCTTGTACGATCAAAAATGCCCCCCCACATCAGGTCTGGGCTGCTTGGAGAATGTGAGGAGTTTATGAGTCTTCTCGAATCGCCTGCGACTACTACGATGTTTTTAGAACGCTATACTAGCAACTTCGAAAGACTTGGTTCACGATTTGAAAATGGACACACCGGGGACTCGTTCCACGGCGCAGAGTAGCATCGGTAGCTCAAAAAGTCCGAAGGGAGAACCCCAGCGTACACGTGTCTTACGTGGAAAGAGCGTAGCTAACATGTTATTCAGCGGTATAGAGATTCCGGCGCATACTTTCAATAAATATGTGCTCATCAAATCTGCTCGCATTCTTCTTACAAGCTTTTTCGTATCGTTGCGGTTCTTCTGAAACCCGCTGGATC
>Ga0209777_10002969_pt1 | contig 21556 bp, 15 predicted proteins | sample FrelakmetHBP12HB_FD_187147 | JGI IMG/M metagenome (GOLD analysis project Ga0209777, IMG submission 187147) | Freshwater lake sediment microbial communities from the University of Notre Dame, USA, for methane emissions studies -HBP12 HB (SPAdes)... | ecosystem: Environmental > Aquatic >...
CTATCGGCGGTTATCGGGCGCAAAGTTGGTTAGCAAATGATCTGAACTCGCCAACATAGACACCGGACGTGCCCCTGAGCCTTTCCGATTCTCGTCGTGCGAATGCAGTTTTCGTGGATGGGAAACGCCACAACCCCGTGGGTCCGTTACCCTTGCGGCGGCGTGAGAACCCGAACTCCAAGCGCAAGCGCGGGGTCTATCAGAGCCGAAAGCGGAAGCGTCCGGGCCGTGGCGTCGCGGTTCATCTGCGGCGCAATCAGTAGCGCGATCCCGGCGCGCCGGGAGAGCGGTCCAGTCAGAGCCGGAAGCGGAAGCGACCGGACCGTTTATGGCTTTCGACGACGCAGCACGGCAGCCGCCCCGCCCAGCACAAGCAACGAAATCGTCGCCGGTTCAGGGACCGGTGTGAGAAAATCCTGCGAGGTGGGGTTGGTGAGCAACATCAAAGGGATGCGGCTGGTCCACTCGCCGCCCTCGATGTTGTTCACCCACTGCTGGGTCTGGGCGAGCACGCCGGCGGTGAACGGATCGCCGCCGTTGAGGCGGAAGGAGTCGGCGGTCAAATTGACGTTGCCGTCGCGAACGGCCTCCCAAACGATCATTTGAAAGGCGGCGGCCTTTTCGCGGCTTGTCTGCGAATCGGTGAAGGCGTTGGCCCAGAGCGTTTCAATGAGGTTCTGGTCAGCGGGAGTCAGTCCGGGGCACTGGTCGAGGGTGGTGAGTTCATAAGGTATTCCGACTGCCCCGCCGTTATTCATACCGAAACCGATGCCTTCGTCAGGCTGCAGGCAGTAAGTACGCAAGGGCACCCATCCCGCGCCGTAGTCAGCGTCAAAGGCGTATGTGCCCCCGCGGAGATCGCCGAACGAACCATTGTTGAAGGTGCCGCTGGAGATGCTCCCGGTTCCGGTGAGGAAATACCAGCCGGGTTCGCCGGTGGCGCTCTCGCCGCCCACTGCATCGCGGATTTGCACAGTAGTGGCAAGGGCAGGACGTGCGAAACCGAGAATAGCGCAGACGATCCCAGGAACCAGACCGGCGGCCTGTGCAACTCGTTTCATGCTTCGTTCCCCAATCCCCTTCGCGACCGGTCCGTACGATTCCGATCACCACATACATGGACTCATGCATAATAGGAAGTCTCAAGCTTCCGAGGCAATACAATTTCCTGTGATAACGGGGGAAACGCCGGCCATCAGACCGATAACCGCGAACTTCAAGTGATTATGGGAACGTCGGGACGATGAAAGCGTCTGCGGTGAGCGAGATGACGGAAAACCGAATGCACGCCAATCCCCCCCCGGCGTCAGTCGCGGGCGCTCCGGACCTTGAGGTTGTTCAGAGCCGAGTGTCAGCGATCAATCAGTTTGGCCGGAGTCACGGACCGGACATAACGTTGACCATGAGAAAGTGGTCGGCGAGATCCACCAAGCCGCTTCCATCTAAGTCGCCCTGGACGCAGGGATTGGTTCCCCGAACCCGGCGTCCCATGCAACACTGAAACGCGGCATAGTCCGACAAGTCCACCCGACCGTTTCCGTCGAAGTCGCCGGTTCCGGGGGGCAGACAGGCGAATACGGCCATGTCGGAGAGATACCACCCGTCGATCCCAGTGCATCCGTCCTTGCCGAAATCGAAACGTATCTGGACGAAGTCGCCCGGTACGGCGAAGCCGCCTAGATTGACGATCGACGTGCCCCAGTTTGCACCCAGACCTGTGAACGCCGGCTGGCCCGCAATGGGATCAGTGCTGGTGATGTCGATCGTACTATTGTATGGATTAAAGGTAAACGCTGAGGACGGTATGAGGACAAATGGCCCGCCATTGACGCTGATTTTGACGTTGCCGCCGTCAAACCCAAGCTCCGTGGCGACGAAATGGGTGAATGTCAGCATAGGCACGGTGGCATCATTAGCGATAAATATCAGTGGACTGAAAAGCGAGTGTACGGCGGACTCGTCGATGGTCTGACAGTCGCCGATGTTTGGGTCCGCCGCATACCAGCCGATTCCCGACATGCCCATAGGTAAACCGCCGCGCTGCACCCAGTCGTAAGGCGTGGGCGGAGCCGTGTTGGAAACCGTCCAGCCCCCAATCCCACGTTCAAAATCATCCTGGTAGATAGTCTGACGCGACGGGCACAGCACCGGCGGCGTGGGATCGAGAATCGGCTCGATGGCGCCGCACAGGCCCGGCGTGTTCATCTCCACCGCCCGCAACGCGAGGTCCACCTGCGCCGCATCGTGCGCCGTGAACATACTATTGGAAGGGAATCCGGTCCGCGGATCGAGCGGGAACGTGCCCACCAAATCGGATGCCGCCTGGTTGAGCGCCGCGTAAGCGTCCTGGAAGTCCGAGATGATCGTCAGATACGTAGTCAGCCCCCGGTACCAGACGGCGCCGGACTTGATCGGACCGATGCCTTCGACGCCAAAGCCGTTGAAAGAACCGCCGTCAGTGAGCAGTGCGAATGCGTGGTTGGGCACGCCGCTTCCGCTGTGTACGCCGCCGTTGTCGCTTGCGCTGCATGTCTGAAACGGATGATTGGCCCGATCGGGATCGCCTAGACAAGTCGGTTTCCACATGTCGCGGAACGGAGACCCCGTGGGCGTCTCTCCCATTAACCATCGAACACCGCCGTCCGTGCTGTTGGCCCGCATCGTGATCCGCACGGTTTCGCCGCCGGTCAGCGCGGCCTCAATCGGCTGCCCCTCGAACTGGGTCATGGAGACTGTTGGAATCACGATCGATGGGTCGCTTCCAGACATGTTGGGCGCTGAGCCGGCCCGGTTGTTCACGATCAGGACGCCAATAGCCCCGGCGTTTTGGGCGTTGGCCGTCTTGATCACGAAATTGCACGTGCCGCGATCGATGACCGCAATGTTTCCGGAGATTTGCCCCGCGTTGGCCAATGTCACGCACCCCAGCGCCGGGTCAGCCATCACCAGGCCGCCGGTGAGACCGGTCTGAGTCAGAGGCGGACCGAATGCCGCGCTGCCCCCAATGTAAGTTCCGGCCAGCGCCGCCGGCTCGTGAACATCAATCGAAACACCGACTACGCATTCGTCGGTTCGCAGGTTGTTGGGCAGATCGAGTCCCGATCCATCCGGATGTGTCGGCCAGGGCGGACCGTTTGGCGGGCCGGGAAAAGCGACGTCGCCATTGAACAGATCGACAAGCTCGCCGAAGACATCGGCGTATGATTCGTTGAGTTGGCCTGGTTGATTCTGATAGACCATCGCGGCGGTGTATTCAATTACTCCGTGGGTAAGCTCATGGGCCACAACATCGTCCCTGGTCATCCCACTGCAAAACACCGCCTGCGTGCCGTTCCAAAAGGCGTTCGGACAAGTCGGAGCAGTAGAGTTGACGGTCAGGATCAGCTTAAGTCCGTGGCCGTCGAGACTGTCTCGTCCGAACGCGCGTGAATACAGGTCGTAGGCGTCGCCCGAAAAATCAAAGGCGGAGTCGACTTCGATGTTTCCTGTCAGTCCTTGAAACTCTGTGCGCGCCAATGGGCCTGGGATTGCTCCCGACCCCGCGGCATCGTGGATCTCGCGGTTCCGCATCGTTTCCACAAGATTCCAGCGATCGAGCACCGCACCAGAGTTCGCGTCAATGAAAAAAGCGTCGGACGAACCGGCGACTGCATCGGCCACGCGGACGAAGTAGGCTAGGCGCGCCCCTTGAGGCCGGTCGCCATACCATCCCGGATCGACAATCATCAACTCCCCGGCTTGGGCGACTGGCTGGCCTGCATTCATGGCCGAGACCGCAATACGCTCGGCGGCCGCACGATCCAGAACGGGCACGGTGTTGAGCTTGGCGGGCACGGGGAGAAAGAATCCGTTAGCCGCGATAAACTCGCCGCGGTCGTTTTGGTGTGTCTTGAGTACGCCGCCGAAAACAGGCAGGCCTTGGTGCACCTGCTTAAACGTCGAATGTGTTTGTCCGAGTACGTCACGAATCGTCCTGTCCGGACGCAACTGAGCGATTGGATCATCTATTCCGAAGAGAGCGCGGTATTGCGTAAAAAGGTCGAGCGGGGCCGGTGCGGCGTTCGCAACCGTGGAAGCGACCGGAATAGCCCCTCCGTCAGGCATGGTGAGAAAGGTGACGTTGCCCGTGACGCCGGAGCGCTTCACGCTCGGCGCGACCTGCGCGTTTTGCGCCTCGGACGGGCTTGCCAGGATGAGCAGAACCGACACAGACCATATCCCTAAACGCAGCCAAGTCCGCATGATTGACTCCCTATGGCAGGCGTAACATATTCTTGAAGCGTGTTAAGGACCCTCCCCTCCTTAGTGAAGAGGGCCTGGGGGATGATGAGACCTTCAAAAACCGCCGGTTTTCCCCCTCACGCGAGCATCTTCTCCAAGGAAGAGAGAGCTTTTCAAACATTCTCTTAGCAAAAAACCGAGTCCTTGCCAACCGCCGCTCGCCCCAGCCGTTTCAACACTAATGACCGGCACCAGCAAGCCCAGTACCATCTATGATAGGCGGCGAAAATGCCGCTATCTCGTAGTTATGGACCTTGCGAGAAGCCAGACTAAAAACGACAAGTTGCCGCTCGACCACCCAACAAATGATGATGGTTCAAGAGTTCCGCGCGAATTGAAGACCGCGGCTTGAAGACTACTCGGGGGAGCTCTCAGCTCTCGATTTTTTCCACACGAACCTGAAGGTATCGCTGACGGTGGCCCTTCTTAAGGTGATACCCCTTGCGCCGCGCGAACTTCTGGATGATGAGCTTGTCGCCCTTGAGCTCCCCAATGATGGAAGCGGTGACTCTTGCGCCGGGGACAGTCGGCCGCCCGATCTTCGGGCCCTCGGAAAGATCACCGACCATCAAAACGCGGTCGAACTCCAAGGTCTTGGCATCCTCTGGCAGGTCCCGTCGCTGCACCTCGAAGGTCAACCCCTCCTGAACCCGATATTGGAACCCACCGTCGCTGATGATCGCGTACACGAATATTCACTCCGTCTTCGCCTTAGACCACGCAAAGGCAAACTAATCCCACTGTTCTCCGGCGCCACAAGCCGCGCCACCAACCGGAGCCATAGGCCGTCCGAAACGGGACGCCGCGGCTCGAATTCACCATTTTGTGGACTTTCGTTTGCGGCGTCAAGCGTCCGGAATCCAACACTACGACCTCACGGCTTCTCCCGGCCCCCAAACCCCAGACCCCAAGCCCACGACCCCCGAGCGAGGTTCTCGGACTCTCGGCGATGCGTAACAGTGTCGGCCCAAAGGTACCCCCAAGTCTCCGATCTGCCGATGGAACATCCGTTCGAACAAGTTTCGTAAGTTTGCGGAGTCCCGCCCACCAGGTCGGCAGAACCCTGGCGAGTATACCATGATCAAAGACGAACCCGGGATCATTTTGATCGTCGAGGACGACGCGGAACTCCGCTTCATCCTCTCCGTACATCTTCGCGCCGCGGGCTTTGAAGCGATCGAGGCGGTGGAGGGAGAAGAAGCCCTCGACATCATCGCAAAGCGCCATATCGACTTGGTCATCATGGACATCGGTCTGCCGGGCATGGATGGAGTTGCGGCGACACGAATCTTAAAGGCCAACCCCAAGACTGCCGCGATTCCCGTCATCATCCTGACCGCCCGATCCGGAAGCGGTAATGTCGTGCGCGGTCTCGAGGCGGGAGCGCAGGAGTACCTCTTCAAGCCATTCGACGTGGCCGAACTGCTCGCCCGGGTGCGGACTGTTCATCGGCTGACCACCGCGTACAGACACCTTGACTTGTTGAACACTCGGCTCGAGGCGGAGGTGGACGCCAAGACGCGCCGCCTGCGGCTATTGTATGAGTTCATGCGCGACTTGAATCAGGCAGGCGCCCGCGACGAAATTCTCGATCTTCTGATTCAATGCGTCGAACAGACAACGGGCGCAAAAAGGATTTCGTTGCATCTCGTGGAAGCTGCCGGGGAGAGGCTGGTTTGCGAGCGCGCCGTCGGCCTGGATCCCGCCGACGTGCCCACCATGACCGTCAAGGAGGTCAAGGGAATCAGCGCTCAGGTGTTCAGGTGCGGTAAAACGCCGGCCGCAGGAGCCTGCGATCGAGCCGCTCCGGCGGATCAGGACGATTTCAGCGATGCCTTGCCCGGCAGCCCGGTGATCTCGGCCTCGCTGGAGACTCGCGACGGCGTCATCGGGGTACTCAACGTCGCCGATGAGGTCGAAGGTGCCGAGTTCTCCGATGAAGAGATCGGCTGCATCCGCTCTGTTGCGGATGCCGCGGCAATCGCCCTGGACAACACTACCCGCCGGATTCGGCTTGAGCAGTCCGTGAGCGTGCTCCTGCGGACCGTCGGGCGCCTGGCGGAGTATCGCGACGAAGAGACCACCCTGCACCTCGAGCGCGTGTCGAAATTGGCACGGATTATCGCCTGCGAACTCCAGCGCCAAGGATCATACGCATCGACCGTCACGGACGATTTCATCGAATCGCTGGTACAGGCGGCGCCCATGCACGACATCGGAAAAGTGGGCATCCCCGACGAAATCCTCACCAAGCCCGGAAAGCTTACGGACGAGGAGTTCCAGATCATGAAGACGCACGCGGACATCGGGCGGCGGGTGCTTTCGCAGGCATTCGATCCGGCCCATCCCGTCCCCTTGATTAAAATGTGCATCGACATCGCTCATTGCCATCACGAACACTACGACGGGAAGGGGTATCCGCGGCGCATCAGGGGCGGGGAAATCCCGTTGTCCGCCCGCATCATTGCCCTCGTGGACGCCTACGACGCCATAACCAGCCGCCGCCGCTATAAGGAAGCCCAGTCGCATCAACGCGCGGTCGAAATCATTCGCCAGGAATCCGGCCGGCATTTTGACCCCGCCGTTGTCGACGCGTTTCTTCGCTGTGACGAACTGTTCAACAAAGTCCGTGAACGCTTGGACGAAGGCGCCGTCCTGGTCGGTGCGGACGCGCCCTGATTCCAATCGGTTCGGCGGGGCCATTCCAACGCCTCATACCGGCTAATGCCCATGATCAACGGGGCTGTCCGCCGTGGGAGAAGCGTGGACATCGGCATGTGAACCCGGGTGACCGATCAAACTCGTCAGCCACATCACCAGCAGCCCCAGAAGCAGCGCCGCCGAGAGTTTGTTGCGATCGTGGGCGTGAAAGTGCAACTCCGGAAGAAGGTCGGTGAGGGCGATCGCCAAAAACGTGCCCGCGCTGAACGCCAGGGTGTAACCCACCAATGGCGAGGGGTCCGCCACCGCTCCGCGGGTCATGGCGAACGCCAGCGCACCGGCGGGAACCAGCGCCGCATAGACGAATTGAATCAGCCAGAGCCTTCGGGGTTTCACCCCGGCGTTGAGCAACAGTACCGAAACCGACAGGCCGTCCATCGGCTTATGAATGAGCACCGAGAGAGAAACGGCCAATGCCACCGACCCTGGGGCGTGCTGCCCGCCGGCCACGGCCCCGATCGCAACGCCGTCGAAGAACGAGTGGATTGAAAGCGACAGGACTCCGACGATGCTGCCAGCCCGCGGTCGCGACGCGTCGCGATGATCGACCTCGTGTTGGTCGTCCGACTCTTCGTGACCATCGTCGCCGTCGTGCCGGTGAGGATGGTCGTGGCCGTGCCCGCCGTCAGCTTGAACCCCTTCATGCGACTCAACGTGCGGCGGCTCATGACTGTGCGGGGCAATATAGCGCTGGAGGAAGAAGACCACTCCGATGCCTAATACCGCGGGCAGCCCGAACGATTCGCCAATATGCTCCGATGCCTCCGGCAAAAGGTGAAACAGCGCCGCGCCGAGAAGCGCTCCCGCGGCTAGACTGAGGTAAATCTGAATTTGGGCGTGTCCCGGGCGGCGGCGCAGAGGCAGCGCCGCGCCGGCCAACGACAACACCGCAACGATCAGGGCGTAACCCATTCCTTAAGGGTAACCGACAATACCAACGACTGTCATCTCCCAACTTACCGGGAGTCCGCGCGGATCGTCGATCGCCGCTTGAACCTCTAACTCTTGGACCCTTCACACCCTTCTCACCCTTGAACCCTTAAACTCTTGAACCCTTGAACCTCCGCCCAGCCCGTCCCGAGCCGCGGACATTAGTCCGCGCGACTTGTTAATCTTGTAAATCCTGTCCAGGCATTCCCCGGTTCTTGTCCGACCCGCGGACGGAATGCAACCTCGGCGCGCCGGGAGTCCGCGCGATGCCGCTCGCGTCGATGCCTCCATCATGCCGATATCCTCGATGGCGCTGCGGACCACGATGATCGGCCCGGCGCACAAGGCAGGATGCACGAATGCTTAATGGAATCTGGCCCTATTTCGGCGATCTGCACCGCATCCTGCCGGCCCACCTCTCTGGGATCATCCTGGTCCTTTGCTCTGTGGGCTGCGGCTTGTTGATCGGCGCGGAGCGCGAGTCCAAACAAAAGCCCGCCGGACTACGCACCATCACGCTCATAAGCGTCGGCAGCACCCTCTTCACGCTGGCATCGATCCTGATCGCGGGCAGCTCGGGGGCGGCGGCCGACCCCACCCGGATCGCGGCCCAAGTGGTGACCGGCGTCGGTTTTCTCGGCGCCGGGGCGATCCTTCAATATCGCGGCACCGTTCTCGGGTTGACAACGGGCGCGACGATCTGGACGGCGGCGGCCATCGGCGTTCTGGTCGGCGGCGGATACGCCGCCGCGGGTCTGGTGCTCACGCTGCTCGTCGTGGGCGTGCTGACGGCCGTGCAGCGCATCGAGGACCTGGTTCTGGGTCCGTGCAGTTTTACGCGCGTGCAGGTCGTTTACCTAACCGACCACGGCAAGACCCGTGTTCGCATACTCCACGTGCTCGATGAGTTCCGCGTTCCCGACGACTGCTGGACGGTCCGCGCTGAAGACGATCGTGAGGAGATGGATATCCGCCACTGTCACGTCCACGCCCAGCACCGGGCGGTCCTTTACGAGATCGCCAATCTGCCGGAGATCCTGGAGCTTCGGGGAGAGCAAGCGCCGCGATAGGCCAAAGCCGCGTCTCACAACAATAATGTCGAGCATCCGAACCCTAATCGCCAGCGCGGGGCGGTGTGGCGTCGGAGTTTATCCCCGGCGCAACCCGAGCCGCGGACTTTAGTCCGCGCGGACCCGATCAGTTCCGCGATCCCGGCGCGCCGGGAACCGGTCCGTAGCGTCGCGGTTCATCCGCGGCGCAATCTTGTCGGGAGCCCGCGCAACCCAGCCTCCACCCTTTTCAAGGGGGGACACAGGGGGGTCGTCATCCGAACCGCATCCTCGACGCGCAGCCATCACGTCGAGTCATCGCCCCGACGATCTTTCACCCGCATGACGCACGATTCTTGCCACGGACTTCAAGTCCCTGGACAATGGGCCATATCGGCCGCGGAGTCGCGCCGGCTGTGCCGCCGGCCTTCCACCGACAGACCACTACGCCAGGCGCGGAGGAACGAGCTTGCGATCCCTCATCACCATCATCGCCATGGCCTTGGCCGTGATCATCTTGGGAGTTCCCACGTTGCTTGTCGGTCTGCTGTACCCGTCACGTCTTGTGGTTGCGGCCTGTGCATTGAGCTGGGCCCGCGTCGTCCTCCTATGTTCCGGGGTGCGTTTGACGGTGCAGGGGAAAGAGCATGTGTCCGACGGTGTTCCGCGTTTTTTCATGGGCAACCATCAGAGCGCCCTGGATATTCCCATCCTGATGGCGGCGCTGCGCGGCGATGTGCGCTTCATGGCCAAGAATACGCTGTTTCGCATCCCCATCTTCGGATGGGTAATGATGCGTTACGGCTTTGTCCCTATTCGCCGCGACAATGCCAGAATCACCTTGCGGGCCCTCGAGCGTATGCTGACCAAACTCCGCCGCAAACCCGTCTCCTTCGCCGTCTTTCCCGAAGGAACGCGCAGCCGTGATGGACGCTTGCAGACCTTTCGACGCGGAACTATGAAGATCGCCCAACGCTCCGGTCTCGACGTGGTGCCTTTCTCGATCGACGGATCCCTCGCGGTCCAACATCGTGACCATCTTCTTCGCACCACTCCCGGACCGGTGAGGCTCGTCTTTGGTGCCCCTATCCCCGCCGCGAAGGTCGCGGACATGTCGGCGATCGAGCTCCAGCGCCGCATCGTCGAGACCGTTGCCCATCAACTGGGCCTGCCGGCTGCATCGTCCATGTCGGCCGACCTGTCCGATGCTCACGCGGACGACCTTCCCCTTGTGGCTGCGGAGAAAACGTAGGGCGGGCTCCCGGCGCGCCGGGATTGCATTCCGTCCGCGGCTCGGGACGGTGACCGCTCTCCCGGCGCGCTGGGATCGCGGTACTGATTGGCGGGGGGAGCCGCCCTACGGGGCTTTGAGGAATAGAATGCTGAGCGGCGGCAGGGTGATGTTGAGGGAGAACGGTTTTCCGTGCCAGGCGATGGAGTCGGCTACGACTCCGCCCCCGTTGCCCATTCCGCTTCCGCCATAAATCCGGGCGTCACTATTGAGGATTTCGCTCCAATACCCGCTTCGCGTCACGCCGACGCGATAATTGAGACGTGGGACGGGCGTGTAATTGCCAACGATCAGGATGGCGTCGTCGGGTGACTCGCCGTGTCTCATGAAGCTCAGCACGCACTGTTGCGAGTCGTCGGCGTCGATCCACTCGAAGCCGTCATGCTGACAATCGCGGACGTGCAGTCCCGGCTCGCGGCGATAGACGCGATTCAGGTCGCTGATCCATTGCTTCAAGCTGCCGTGCATGGGAAAACGCAGCAGCTCCCAGTCTACCTGGCCGTCGTGATCCCACTCGTACCATTGCCCGATCTCCCCGCCCATGAAAAGCAGCTTTTTTCCCGGTTGGGCGTACATGTATCCGAAAAGTAGGCGGAGGTTGGCGAACTTCTGCCAGTCGTCGCCGGGCATCTTGCCGATCAGCGATCCTTTGCCGTGGACGACCTCGTCGTGCGAAAGGGGCATGACGAAGTTCTCGGAGAAAATGTATAGTCCGCGAAACGTCAGTTGATTGTGGTGATAGGTGCGGTAGATCGGATCGCGGGACATGTAATTTAGCGTGTCGTGCATCCACCCCATGTCCCACTTCAGCCCGAATCCCAGCCCGCCGACGTAGGTCGGGCGCGAAACCGCCGGCCAGGCCGTCGATTCCTCGGCCATGGTCTGCACGTCCGGGTAGTTCAGGTAGACGGCCTCATTGAACTGCCGCAGAAAGTCGATAGCTTCGAGGTTCTCGTTTCCGCCGAACTTATTGGGAATCCACTCGCCGGAAGTGCGCGAGTAATCCAAATACAACATGGAGGCCACCGCATCGACGCGAAGTCCATCGACGTGGTACCGATCCAGCCAGTAGAGTGCGCTGCTGATGAGGAAACTACGCACTTCGTCGCGCCCGTAGTTGAAGACCAGCGTGTCCCACTCGCGATGCACGCCGACCTTGGGGTCAGCGTGCTCGTAAAGGTGCGTGCCATCGAAGTAATTCAGGCCGTGCTCGTCCTTGGGGAAATGCGACGGGACCCAGTCCAGGATCACGCCGATCCCGGCCTGGTGCAGTCTGTCGATCAGGTACATCAGGTCTTGCGGGTCGCCGAAGCGTCGCGTCGGAGCGAAGTACGCCGTGCTCTGGTAGCCCCACGAGCCGTAAAGCGGGTGTTCCATGATGGGCAATAGCTGGACGTGGGTGAATCCGGTTTCCTGAAGATGGCGAGTAAGAGGCTCGGCGACCTCACGGTAACTCAACGAATATGGTGTCCCCGCCTTCTTCATCCACGATCCCAAATGGAGTTCGTAAATGCTCATGGGCGCCCGAAGCGAGTTGCGCTCTCGCCGACTGGCCATCCATTCGCCGTCTTTCCAGTCGTGCGCCGAGTCCCACACGACGGAGGCCGAGCGCGGCGGCATTTCGGTGCATTGAGCCAGCGGATCGGCTTTGTCGACTTTGAATCCTTCATGGCGCGAAGCGATATGGTACTTATACACCGTGCCGGGGCCGACGCCTGGAAGGAACCCTTCCCAGATTCCGGACTGTTCACGCGGAAGAAGAAAGTTCCTCGACCGGTCCCAATCGTTGAAAGAGCCTATGACCGACACGGCCTCGGCGTTGGGCGCCCATACCGCGAAGTAGGCGCCGATTCGAGCGTCGTCGCGGACGACGTGCGCCCCCAGCTTTTCGTAAAGCCGGAAGTGCCGTCCCTGATTGAACAGGTACAGATCGTCGCGGGTGAGGAGGCTGAAGCGCTTCTGATCGGCGGCGGTTGATTCGTCGGTTGCGGCGGTTTTGGTGGTCATTTCGTTCTCTGCGGAGCGCGGCGATGGCCGGCGTGAACCGGCCGCCCGACCTCAAGGTCGGGACTTTGAGGAGCCGCGAGCTCGCGGATTATGGCGCAGCCACGACGAATCTTCTCGTCGGTTGCGGCGTAGCTGATGCGGAAGTGAGTGTCGCGCTCGCTGAAGGCCTCACCGGGGATGATAAGCAGGTTTCGCGCGATCGCGGCCGTGACGAACTCCGTGGCCGACTTGTATTGCTTCGGAACCTTGGGAAATACATAGAACCCGCCGGAGGGGCGCACGAATTCAACGGCGCCTTCGAGTTCGGCGCAGACCAGGTCGCGTTTGGTGCGGTAGTCGGCCACGTGCCGGGAGACATCGGTATCCATCGCGGCCAGGGCACCGTGTTGACCGGGGTGCGGGGCGCAAACATAGGTGAACTGCTGGAGCTTGATCATTTCGGTGATGATATCCGCCGGTCCGGCCGCATAGCCCAGCCGCAGGCCGGTCAGGGCGTGGGACTTTCCGTAGCCGCGAAGCAGCACGGTGCTCTGCGGGGCAAACTCCACCGGGCTAAGGCTGGGCCCGTCATAGGTGAGCAAGGTGTAGATTTCGTCGCTGATGAGCAGCAAGTCGTGCTTCTGGGCCAGCTCCGCGAGGGCCTTCAGGTCATCCCGCTTGAACACGACGCCCGTAGGGTTTCCCGGCGAGCACACGATGATCAACTTCGTGCGCTTGGTGATCGCGGCTTCAAAGCGCTCGGGATGAAGCTGGAAATCGTCGTAGAGACTTACTGCGACCGGCGTCCCGCCCGCAAGCCGCACGAGGTGTTTGTAGGAGACGAAACAAGGGTCCGCGATCAGCACCTCATCGCCTTGATTGAGGCACGCCAGCAGCGCGAGGAACAATCCGCCGGACACGCCGCACGTAACGAATGCTTCGGCGTCCCAGTTGAACTCCTCCTTGAGCTGCGCCTTGATCCGCTCGCGGAGTTCGGGGATCCCGCGCGTATGGGTGTAGCCGGTGCGGTCGGTCTCGATGGCGCGGATCATCGCGCCCTTGAGGTTGTCGGGGACCTTGAAATCGGGTTGACCGATGGAGAGGTCGATCGGGTCCTTCAGCTTGGCGCCGAGGTCGAAGATTCGGCGTATGCCGGACGATCCGATGGTCTGCATGCGGTCGGCTATGAAGGTGCGCTTGGCCATAACGCAATCCAGCCTAGTGTCCCCTCGTCAAATAGGCAACCCGCGTGCCGTGGGCACCCACAATTGGGGTTTGTGACAGTTGGGGCGGGCGTGAGCGTGAAGAGCAACGGCACGTGCCCTGTCGGACCGCAGTAGCGGCGGTCTCACCCTGCGCGGTATACTCCCGGGCATGAGCACGGCGGGAGCGACACGCAGGGATTTCGTGATGACAGCCATTGGCACTGTGGTAGGAGCGGCGGCGGTTCTGCGCGACGATGCAATCGCGCGGGTGGATGCGGCCGTCGCGGCGGCGGGCGGAGCATCGCCCGAAGATCTGGCGGGCAACGAGGACTTTTGGTTCGAGGTTCAGCAGGCCTACGACGTGGATCGGTCCCTGCTGAACCTCAACAACGGCGGGGTGGCGCCGTCGCCGCGGGTGGTCCTGGAGGCCATGCACCGCCTCACGGAGTTCACCAATAATCTGCCCTCGCGGCACCTGTGGGAGGTTCTCGACCCGCAAGTGGAGCCGGTGCGAAAGCGGCTCGCACAGCATTTCGGTTGCGATCCGGAAGAAATGGCCATTACCCGCAACGCCAGCGAGTCGCTGGAGACGTGTCTTCTGGGTATCGATCTGCAGCGCGGCGACGAAGTGCTGACCACGTCGCAGGATTACCCGCGGATGCTGCAGACGCTCCGCCAGCGGGAGAAACGCGAAGGGATTGTGCTGAAGACTTTCCCCGTTCCCACTCCGCCGAAAGCCCTCTCCGATATCACGCGCCTTTACGAAGAGAACATCACCCCGAAGACGAAGATGATCCTCGTCTGTCACGTGATCAACATTACGGGTCAGATTCTGCCGGTGAAGGAGATTGTGGAGCTGGGGCGCGCGCGGGGAATTCCCGTAATCGTGGACGGTGCCCACTCCTTCGGTCATTTTCCGTTCAAACTCGCCGATCTGGACTGCGACTATTTCGGCACCAGCCTGCACAAATGGCTCAGCGCTCCGATCGGCACGGGATTGCTCTTTGTACGCAAGCCGAAGATCGCCGCCCTCTGGCCGCTCATGCCCCCCCCGGACACCATGGCCGCCGATAACATCCGCAAGTTCGAGGAGATCGGCACGCACCCGACGGCCCCGCGCCTGGCGATCGCCGAGGCGCTGATGTTCTATGAGGGCATCGGTCCGGAACGAAAGGCGGCGCGGCTGCGCTTCCTGCGCAACCGCTGGGCCGGGCGCTTGACGGGCCGCAAAGGCGTAGTGCTGTACACGAGCCTGGCCCCCGATCAGTCCTGCGCGATCGCCACCGTGGGCATCGAGGGAATCAAGGCGTCGGACTTGAGCAAGCACCTCTTCGACAAGCACCGTATCGTAGTCACGCCTATTGAGCACGAGCACATCAACGGCGTCCGCGTCACGCCCAACACATATACGTCGGTGGTGGAAGTCGATCGGTTTTCGGAGGTGATGGAACGGATCGTCGAGAAGGGAATCGGGTAATCGCCAAATCAACCCGCTCCCTTACGGTCGCGGCTCTGTTTCGCGCGGTTGCGGTTCTGATGGAGTCGGCGATTTGGGCGCGGTTTCGATATCCAGGATGTCGATGTCGATCGCGCCGATCTTGTTAATAAGCGGCAGGCTCAGGTCGGCCAGGCCGGCGTTCTTGAGCGACGAGACGGAAAAGGCTATGCGCGTCGGGCTACAATCGGTTTCGCGCAAGGCGGCGTCGAAATCGACCCATCGGCCGTCGATGTAAAACTGCGCCCACATGTGATAGCCGAAAATGTCGTTTTGGGCTCCAAAAACCGGCACATACGCCAACCCCACTGCAACCCGCGACGGCAAACCGTTGATTCGCCCCAGCGCCGCCAATAGCACACCGTGCTCGCTACAGTCACCCTCGCGGGTGCGGGCGACTTCACTGGCCGTCGCAAATCCGACATTGAGGCTCTTGGTGGCGACGTAATCCGTCACGAAGCGACGGAGCTTGTCGCCAAGAGTAAACGGCTCCTTCTCGCCGCCCGCGGCTTCCCTGGCCAGTTCGATGAGCTTGGGATCGGCGGTGTTGATCATCAGGTTGGATTCGAGGTATTCGGCCAGGTCGGGTGCGGAAGCGGGCGAAGAACCCCCCTTAGTCCCCCCTTGTAAAGGGGGGAGGTTGCCCGCTCCATTACTGTCGCGGCTCTGCTTACCGCTCGCTTCCGCTCGCGGCTCTGAAGGAGCGTGGGACATGCGTGCGACAACGAGTTCGAGCGCGTGCGGGTCGCGTTTCACGATGGTTTGCGAGCCGGTCTCCGGAAGACCCTCGAGCGTAACGTTGGGGTCCTTGGCGCGGATTCGGTAGCGGATCTTCTGGGCGGCATCGCGGTCGATCTTTCGACCGGCCTTGATCACCGTGGACATGAAGATTTCCGGGGGCACGAAATCGCCCAAGGCCGTGGCCTGATCCGCGGCGATCAACTCCATATCGCCAATGCCGGGCATGGGCACGCGAGAGCGAAGAGGCAGGCCGCTCTTGTCCACCCACGAAATCATCTCGTATGAGCCCGCGGGCGACTCCAGAGTGACGACCACTTTCTGTCCGCGGGCGGTCTTACCACGAATCGTGAAGTCTTCCATGTCGCCGATGGCGACGACGGCGGCGACAGCGTCGTCGAGGCGAAGCTCCGGGGCGTAGGTCTTGAGCGTGTACTTGGCGCCGGGTTTGTCGCCGCGCAGCATCTGCTCGCGGAACAGTCCCCAGGACATCAGGGCCCCCGCGGGAAAATCAAACGTCTGCGTCTGATCCATGCCGTACTGCGTGTTGACGATCGTGATCTTACCGTCCTTTACCGTTCCGCGCATGGCCGTCTTCATCACCGAGAGGTCCATTTCGGACTGGAACCCCAGCGCCGCGCCGTCAAGCGCTTCGGTCGTGCCCTGCACCATGTGCATGGTGACGGGTTTGTCCACGCGGCCTATCTTCATCAGGAACTCGACGGACGTGGCGATCCGATCGCCGTCGCGCGACATGGTGTTGTGGGCGTAACCGACCTTTCCGCCGCCCATCTGGATTTCGAACCACTGGTCAGAAAAGCGGCCCTGCGGAGGGTTGCGGACGTTGATGTCCTGGCCGGTTGTTCGAGACGGCGTGAACAGGATTGCGGGCACAATGAGGATGAACTTTGGGACGATTCCTGACAGTCGCATCAGCAGGTGTCACTCCGTGTCATGGTGCCGCAACCAGAGTCGCGGGATTAAGCCTACACGACTCGTCCGCGCGGACTCCCGGCAAGCCGGGATTGTATTTTGTCCGCGACTCGCTTCGCGCGTCGGGTCCACTATCAATCGTATCGGTTTTATCGCCCGAACCACTGTCGCAACTTGTACAAGGTTGTATCGCGGCCGGCCTTGGCGATGGCCTCGGTGAGCGGAATCTCTTTGGGGCAGACCTTTACGCAGTTCTGGCTGTTGCCGCAGTCGATCACGCCGCCCACGCCCGCCAGGACGGCCAGGCGATTGTCGGCTTCCACGCTGCCCGTGGGATGCGTATTGAAAAGCACGGCCTGGGCGATCGCCGCGGGTCCGATGAAGGCCGAACGGTCGCTGAACTGCGGGCAGGCATCGGTGCAACATCCGCAGGTCATGCAGCGGGAAATGGGGTACGCCGCATCCTGTTGCTTGGGAGAGATTCGCGGACCGGCTCCGACATCGTGGTACCCGTCCACCGGCACCCAGGCGCGGACGCGCTTGAGATTCTCGAACATCCGTTTGCGATCGACGAGAAGGTCGCGGACCACGGGGTACTTGGTCATGGGGCGCAGTTCGATCTGCGTCGGGGACTCCTCCAGCAGATCGTCCACCAGGGCCGAACAGGCCTGCCGCACGCGGCCGTTGATCACCATCGTGCATGCCCCGCAGACCTCTTCGAGACAGCACGAATCGTACGCGACCGGCGTGGATTTATCCTGCCCGTCACTAACGGGGTGGGCGGCGATGCGTTGAAGCACGGTGGTGACGTTCATGCCCTCCTCGTAGGGAACGTCGAACGTCTCCCAATGCGATCCGGAATGCATGTCTTCCTGGCGAAGCACGCGAACTTGTATGTGTTTGGACATCCGAAAATCCTATTAGGGAAAGGCCGCTACCGCGATTGAACGACGGCGGCTCAAGGGCCGGCGATGAAGTTTGATGCGCTCGATCTCATAAAGCGTCCGGGCTGTTACGTAAGACTCACCGCACCGCTGACAATGCACGATGGGGACATTCTCGATCACCAACAACGCTGCGCCATGACCATAGCTGCGGCTGATACGCCGTTCGACCGCACCCTTGCCTCCGCATACGTCGCAGGTCATCGCTGTTTCCCGTTTGTGAGCGTCGTCCTGTAAATAGTAATGATTACCAAGCCCGCCCTCCTGCTTAATTTCGTTACAACTGTCGCGGTGCTTCCGGTTAGGCTCTTTCCCCGAAAGAGGTACTTCCATTCACCGCTCTCGGAGTCCTTTTGGCGTTGTGTAATTCGACCAGACAGTATGACATTCTCCACATCGAAAATAGTCAGACCGTCGGCCGACATCTCCTCTTCGGCGTGGAGGGTCATTACATAATCGCTGCGACGAACGCACTCGCACGCCTTCCGGTAAACGCTTTCAAACAAGCCGGATCCCCACGCCGCAGCAACTCAGGTTACTTACGCCCGGCAATGAACATCGTTCCATCAGGTGGCCAGCGCAGGTTGCGGTCGGCCGGCGCCGCCGCCCTGCGTCATTTCCTTCCATACCTTGTCGACAATCTCGGCGCCTTTGAGTCCGTAGGTCCGCGGGCGGGGGGGGATCAAACTCGTATCCACCTCTTCATAGCTGAACTTGGGACCGTCCGGGGAGTAAGTCGCGATCGTGCTCTTGAGCCACTTGTCGGTTTGCTCTTTGAATGCCTTGCACCAGCGGGTGGCCTGCTCGCGAAGCTTAACGGGGTCGTCGGCGGTCGTCGCCGGTATCTCAAACTCCGGCTTAAAGTGGGCACCGCGGCACTCGTCGCGCATCAGCGCACCTTGGGTGATGATTCGAGCAAGCAGGATCATGTCGCCCAAGGCCCGCGTGAAGCTCAGATTCTGATTGGTCCAATCGCTCTTGTCGGAAAGCGCGACCCGAGCGTAGCGCTCCTCAATCTCGCCGATCTTATCCAGAGTAGCCTTCAGGTCCTTGTTGTTGCGGACCACGGTGACATTGCGCGTCATCCAGTCGCCCAGTTCGAGGTGAAGATCGTAGGGATTCTCTTTGCCCTGGCAGCGAATCAGATCGTCCATCTGCTGCTTGTGGGCTTTCACCGCGCCGTCGAACAGAGCCACCGGCTGGTCGCCGGCCCCCCCCTTGGGCAGCGACTTGAGCCAGTTCTCAATGGTCGGACCAACGATCAGACCGGCGAAGATGCAGCTCAAGAGCGAATTGGCTCCCAGGCGGTTCGCTCCGTGATACTGATAATCGGCCTCGCCAATGGCGAACATCCCCGGCACGTTTGTGTGATGATTACGCGGCGAGCCCATCACCAGCCCGCCGGTATCCTCATTCTTTTCGTAGTCAGCCCACAGTCCGCCCATCGAATAATGCACGGCCGGGAAAATCTTCATCGGCGTCGAACGCGGATTCTCGCCCTGGAACTTCTCGTAAATCTCCAGAATCCCGTCGAGCTTTTTTTGTGTGGCCGGAGGCAGTTCGGAGACGTCGAGATAGACGCAGAGCCGGCCTTTCTCGACGCTCAGCCCCTGCGTGACGCACACGTCGAAGATTTCCCGCGTGGCGATGTCCCGCGGCACGAGGTTCCCGTATTTCGGATAGCGCTCCTCAAGGAAGTAATACCGCTCCGACGCGGGAATCGACTTCGGGTCGCGCGGATCCTGCGGCTTGCGCGGCACCCAGACTCGCCCGCCTTCTCCGCGGGCGCTCTCGCTCATCAGACGCAGCTTGTCCGTCCCCGGAATGGCCGTGGGGTGGACCTGAATGAACTCGCCGTTGGCGTACTTGACGCCCGCCCGAAACGCCCGGCCGGCCGCTCCGCCCGTGCAGATCATCGACATCGTGCTGCGGCCGTAGATCAGCCCACACCCGCCCGTCGCCAGCACCACCGCGTCGGACGCGAACGAACGTATCTCCATGCTGAACATGTCCTGCGCGACCGCCCCGCGACAGTGACCGTTGCCGTCCATGATCGGACCGAGGAACTCCCAATACTCGAACTTTTCGACGAAACCCTCCGCCTCCCAGCGCCGCACCTGTTCGTCAAGCGCGTAGAGCAATTGTTGCCCGGTCGTCGCTCCGGCAAAGGCCGTGCGCTTGTAGAGCGTGCCCCCGAAGCGCCGCTGATCCAACAACCCCTCAGCCGTGCGGTTGAAGGGCACGCCGAGGCGGTCCAGCAGGTCAACGATTCTCGGACCCCAGTCGCACATTTCCTTGACCGGCGGCTGATGCTGCAAAAAGTCACCGCCGTAAACGCTGTCATCGAGGTGCAGCCACTCGCTGTCGCCCTGTTGGCGGGTGAGATCGTTGACTGAATTGATGCCCCCCTGCGCGCACACGCTGTGCGAGCGCTTCACCGGCACCATACTGATGAGGTAAACGTGTACGCCGGCTTCGGCGAGCTTCATCGTGGCTGCTAAACCCGCTAACCCGCCTCCCACCATCACCACATGCTGCTGTTTCGCCATGAATTGTTTCTTGCCCTGAATGTCGATCCAGTTGCCCCCTTTCCCTCTCAGGGAGAGGGGTGGGGCGAGGGTTAACCCTCATTCGCAATTCACCGTCAATGACGCTCTTCCCCGCTCGTAACCGCGTGTCCAGTACCCGTCGCGGCCGCCTTATGCACGTCGAAAGTCTGAAATCCCGACAGCGCGCCTAACCCCAATACCGCGAGCAGCACCCCGAACGCGGCACAAACGTAGCCTGACGCCCGCTGCGTCTTCGGCTTGATCGTAATCCCCCACGTGATCAGCAGGGTCCAAACTCCGTTGGCCAAATGGAATACCGACGCCAGGACGCCTATCGCGTAGAGCGGCATGATATACCAGGCCGCTTGAATGGCAGCGGCCGTGGTGGCCGCGGCCGAGGGACCGCCGCTCGCGTCGTACAATTCAAACTTTCCGCCGCCAAGAATCCCTTTTCCGAACCAGTGCATCTGCCACACATGGTACAGAATGAAAACGATAGCGATCACTCCCGTGGCCCGTTGCAGCGTGTAGCGGACGTTCGCTCCATAGGGATAGTACTGGGCGTTTGATCTGGCCGTCAGAAGAATCTGGAACCCTACAATAGTGTGAAACAGCAACGGGATGAAGATTCCCACGATCTCCACCGGCACAAGCAGCGGCCCAAGAATATGAATACGCTCGACCGATATCTGAAACTCCGCGCCGGCCGGCCCCGGTGCCAAAACCGAAGCGTTTGCAGACAGATGCACGCACAAGAAGACCCCAACGGGAATGAGTCCGGAGAGTGAGTGCAATCGGCGGATCAGAAAATAATACTTGTCGTTCGACGCTGTCGTCTCAACGTGATGCTCTGCCACAAGTACCTCCCGTCATCGACGGTGACTGCCGATTCGTTGTGTGCGTTGCCGACGAGACGGCAGCTCTTCATCGCCGTCACGAATCGGCTACGAAGCGCGGGATTATAGAGGCATGGGCGTGCAACGCAATCCGATTTCGACACCCGGAAAGAACGATTTCGCGATGGTCCTTGGCGCCATGTTCGGCTTGACCGCGGTGCGTATACAACCTATCCTGCTGCCGTGGATTCACTGGCACCGACAGTCAGTTCGGCTGCACCGCCGCGCGATCTCGCGCACACGGTGCGTCCGCTTGCGCAGCTCGTCGCAGCGCACCCGCTCGGTCCCATTGTTTTTCGCGTGCCGGCTGAAAATAAAACCCAGGCGCGAATCGTTGCCTTCATCGTGCTCACGGCCTGTGTGGCGGTATTCGCCGTCGCCGCACATCTCACGCCCGATCCTGCCGGATTCGGGACGCATCGGCAACTCGGCTACGCCGCCTGCCTGATGCCCGTGCTCACCGGGTGTCCATGCCCGACTTGCGGAATGACCACCGCGTTTGCCTACGCCGTCCGCGGGCAGTTAGGCCCGGCGTTTG
>Ga0209777_10002970_pt1 | contig 21548 bp, 22 predicted proteins | sample FrelakmetHBP12HB_FD_187147 | JGI IMG/M metagenome (GOLD analysis project Ga0209777, IMG submission 187147) | Freshwater lake sediment microbial communities from the University of Notre Dame, USA, for methane emissions studies -HBP12 HB (SPAdes)... | ecosystem: Environmental > Aquatic >...
CAATCAGGAATTTTGTGCTCAGCTTTGGCCTGCACCAGAATGAAATCACAGTTCCTGTGGACACGCTTTACGCCGAGAACAGGAAGCTCATTGACCCAACTGCTCCCAGGTACTTCTTTGTTGAGGACCCGGTTGAGCTAAAGGTTGCCGGTGCTCCTGAGCAGAGGCTTGCCATAAATCTGCACCCTGAGCAGCCTGCCATGGGCAGCCGCGAAATAAAAACAGGCGATTCCTTCTACATAACCCGGGCGGATATGGGCTCATTCAAGGCAGGCAAGCTGCAGAGGCTCATGGACTGCCTTAACTTCACGAAAAAGGGCAGGGGCTTTGTGTTTGACTCGCTGGACCATGAAACATTCCGGAAAAAGGGAGAGAAGATAATCCACTGGGTTGCCGGCAGCAGCCATGTTGACGCAGAGGTGCTCATGCCTGATGCAAGCGTTGTGAAGGGCTATGCTGAAAACGCGCTTTCCCAGGTAAAGCCTGGCACAGTTGTGCAGCTGCAGCGCTTTGGCTTCTGCAGGCTTGACAGGAAAGAGGGCAATAAGCTGGTCTTCTGGTTCAGCCACAAATAAATCATAAGCTTTATATATTAGAAGAGGCAAAAAATCCCCATAATCCACTTTCAGAGGTGAAATCAAATGAGCGAAATGATAATTGTCAAGGCGAAGATAAAGGATTTCGCACAAGGTTTTAATGTTTCTGGTGATGTTCCCGAAGCGCTTGACGCAAAGGTCAAGGAAATACTCAAGGCAGCCTGCGAGAGGGCAAAGGCCAACAACAGGAAAACTTTGATGGCAAAGGACCTCTGAGTCCCTTCTTTCTTTTAGTCTCTTAATCTGGTCTGGTTTTCAGAATCAGCACCTTATCCTATTCCAATCACTATGTTGGCTTCCAGATTTCCCTCTGCTGCGCTCACTATCCTTGTGACTGTGCTGTTGGTGTATGCCTTTGCAGCAAGGTTATGGATGTCCATGGGCTTCACTGAGCATATTATCGCATCGTCCAGGTCAAAGTTCTCGCTGGTGAGCTTATTGCTCGTCTCTCCTGCCAGCAGTGAGAACGCCCCAACTCCCTCGTTCTGCAGATACCACATGTAGGCAGTTCCCGATGTTTTTTCCGCGTCATTCTCCAGGTCGTTGTAGGTGTACTCGCACTCCAGCGTGTCTATGGGCTCAGGCGAGTGCGGGTAGATGTAAACCTCAGAAGCCCACGGCGGGTCATTGACAGAACCAACCTGCAGCGTCATGTTAGATGTGTTTGTATAGCCCCTGTCATTCTCAGTCCAGTTGTCTGTTGCAGTGAAGATTAAGTTCATTGTGCCGCTGACATTGAATTTTGGCGTGAGCGCCACCATGCCTGTGTTGTTGTTTATGGTGATTGTAATGTTGTTTATGTTGAAACGGCCTCCGCCCCAGTCAGCGCTCTTCCAGCTGATAAAGTAGCCAAGCGTGTCCAGGTCAATGTCCTTGAAATAGCTTCCCAGGCTGAAGTTTGTTGAAAAGTCCTCATTCCAGGAAATGGTGGTTGCCTTTGTGCTGTCCAGCACAGGCCTGGCATTGTATATATAAGTCCCGCTTGAGGTCGTCCAGGCAGAGGTCTCCTGGCCGTCATACACCCTGGCAGAGCACTTCCAGGTCTCGCCGTGCTTTGTGTCCTCTGGCTCAATGTTGCCTGCAGCAGTGGTGTTGAAGCTGTAGGTTGTGCTGCCCAGAGTGATATTGAAAGTCTGATTGTCTGTGTGCCAGGCAGTGTTATTCCTGAACCAGGTGATGTTTATCTCAAGGACTGAGCCGCTTCCGTCATAGTCGGTTACATTGACCTCGCACATGAGCGTGTTGTTGGTGTAGGCTTTTTGCAGCGAATCCGTCTCATTGGTGTGCACAGCAACTGAGTTGATAATGGGCGCTGCGTTGAGCGTGTGTATGTAGCCCAGCCAGACGTCATAGTCTCCCCCTGTTCCGTTGCCAACTGCAACCTGGCCCAGGGTTATCCTCATCATGTAATCCCCGCCGCTGCCGTTGTAGGCAGCGAGCTGGGCCTGCTGGGCAATGTTTACTGTGTAGCCCCCTCCGCTGCCTGAGAAGGCATAGGCTAGGGGGATTAATAGAAGAACTAGTATGACTAACACTACCTCTTTTTTTTCCATCAAACTCATCAACAGGGTTAACCTTGTCCTGCAGAATATTTAAAATTATCGCTTTTACAGCTTAACAGGATGATTGCCCCCTGCCCCCGCCCAGCGCTTTTCAAGCGCAGGGTCATTTGTCTCTTCCCGCACCTGGCGAGGGGAGCAGACAAATGAGCCTTGTAACAGCAAGGCCGGGGCAGGGCAGCGTAGTTATCTAGAAATCTGGCAGTCACAGCTTTTTCAAAAATCCTATCAGCGCGTAGGCCTCTCTCTTTGTCATGAATGACTTGCCAACCAGCCTCTTCCACACCCTTCTCTGCGTTTCCTTTTTCTCTTTTGTGCTGAATCCGGTCTTGTCCAGGAGCTTTTCAATCAGCCCGAGGATAAGCTGCTTTTCCTCCTTTCCCGCCAGCCTGTATTTTTCATCCATGGCCTTCACAGCCTGCTCTTTGAACAGCTCATAAAAAACAATGGCCGCAGCGTGGCTGATGTTCAGCGCAGCGTATTCCTTTGATGTGGGGATATTAACAATAAAGTCGCACATCCTGACCTCTTCATTGGTAAGGCCGTTTGCCTCCCTGCCAAATACAATACCAACCTTCAGGCTTTCCTTGCCCCTCAGCAGCCCGGCAAGCTTTTCAGGCGTAAGCGGCGACCTTGGAATGTTATAGTCAGTGCCCAGCTTTGCGGTTGTGCCAATCACATAGTCCAATTTTTTCAGGTATGAAAAAGAGGCAACCTTTGCCTTGTGCAGAATCTCCTGGGCGTTCTTCGCGCGGTTCCGTGCTGCCTGGGACAGGTGGTTGCACTTAGGATTAATTAGAACAAGATTAGACAAATCAAAGTTTGCCATTGCCCTGGCAATTGCTCCCACATTGCCGCTGTTGGCTGGTCCGATTAGGACTACGCTAATCATTGTTACCTCACAAACCCAAACCCTATGTTCACAATTAGGATGAGCAGGAAAACTAGGCTTACTATCTTCCATATTTTCTCTGCGCGCTGCTGGGGCATATACTTCTGCAGCGCAATCAGCAGCATCCTTCCTCCGTCAAGCGGGCCCAGCGGTGCAAGGTTCATGAGGCCAATGCCCAGGTTAAGGTTGAACAGCCACCAGAACAGCCCAATCACCCACGTTATTATCTTGTCAGCATACCTGCCGAACTTTTGCACAAACGCGGGCTTTGTTATGGTGCTCTGCATTACGTTAATGCCAATGTATGCCTTTGACTTGTTCTGCGGGTTGGCTGAAAGCGTGATGTTGTAAGCTTTTTTGTCAGTCACAATCCTTAGGGTGTCGCCCGGTTTCTTTGCCAGCATCAGCGCAGAGAAGTTTTCCTGCTGTGTTATCCTGGTGCTGTCAACCTGCTGTATTATCTCTCCGGCTGACATGCCCGATAGCTCAGCAGGGTAGCCTTTCACCACCTCTGCAACTGCAACGCCGTTGTTCTCATACATGGCATTGCCAATGCCGGGCAGCGCTGCGGTAAATATGAGGAAAATGATTCCTGCAATAACCAGGTTTGCAAATGAGCCGGCTGCAAAAACCCCAAGCTGCTGGAATGGCTTTTTCTTTGCCAGCTTCTTTTCATCAGGCTCCACAAAGGCAGCCGGAATAACCGGAATAAGCACAGAGAGGAAGGCAAAGCCGCTGGACTTAATCCTGACTTTGTGCAGCCTTGCCATAACCCCGTGGCTGAACTCATGGGAGACAGCCAGGATAAATATGCTGATTATCCAGTAAAAGAACGGGACATAGAATATTCCCTTTGCCTGCACAGGCAGCACAATGCCTCCTGCGGGTATTGCCGAGGGTGTTGTGAAGATTAGGAGCGTTTGCTTGACCAGGAAAAATGCCGTGAGAGCCATTCCGGCAAACCCCACAAAAATCATGAAGTATGAAATGTAATATAATGCCTTGGCGTGCTTTTTGGCAATCCTGTCCATCAGCCTGATGCCTATCCTGGTCTTATACATGATGAAATATAAAACAGGATAGAACAGCTTCTGGATGGTGAGCTTTTTCCTGTTAATGTAAAGAACAGCAATTAGAAGGATAACAAAGATAATGCCGGCTATGGACTCAAAATCCATTTTACTTCTTTCTTATAGGCCTGAGCACCTTGCCGCCGCACTTCCTGCAGCTGACCTTGCCGCCCACTACCTTGATGTTTGGCGCCCTAAGCTTTGACTTGCACTTTCTGCACACAAAAATATTCCTGAACATCCTTGCTTCTGCTTCAGGGAATTTGCCCATTTTATTCCTCCTTGCCGCCCTTGAGCTGCTTCATTATCCTCTGACCCATCAGGAGCCAATAGAGAATGTTTGAGCCCTCAACAACCTGGCCTTTAAGCTCCTCTGGAATCTTCAGGTCAAATGTCTCAAAATTCTCTGTGTCCATGACATTTGCAACATCATCTGTTATGGAAAGCACCTGGGCTGATTTCTTTTCAACTATGGGAACCTCAACATTGTCGTGGCCCGGCATGACCACATCCCTTTTTTTGCCGTCAATAATGCCTACTGCAAGGATTCTTACCTTTGCATGGCCGTGCTTTCCCGGCTTTGACGTCTGCGTGTCAACAACCTTGCATGGTTCGCCGTCAAGCACAATATACCTTCCGACCTGAATAGTTCCGCACCCAACAACGTTTACTGCCATGTTCCGTCTACCTCTTGTAATTGTGAGTTATATCGACAAAAGGGGAAATCGCGTATTTAAATAGTTATCGGTGGAACTCAGAAACCGAAAAACCGCCTTACCCTCTTTTTGGCAAGAAAGCTTTTCAGCTGCCTCTCCATTTCATTGTGGTCAGGGAACTGCCTCTCGTCCTTTTTGAATTTTCCAACGTGATGGTATGACCTTCCCCCTTTTATGTAGAACTTGTGCTTCTTGTGCAGGAGTTCATGGTACATTATGTAATCCAGCAGCTCCTCAGGCCCTTCCCTGAATACTGTGCTGATGGAAATTGTGTCAGAGCCGTATTCATAGCTGCCCAGCTTTGATGTTGAATGGGTGCCGTATACAAGGTTTGGCATCTCCACAAGGCCGTAGAAATACTTGTCATTTACCCTGTTGTATGACTCCACCAGCCTTGGCTCCAGCCGGGTCTTGGGCACTGCAATGTGCACATTGCGCAGGAATTTATTATACAGGTCAATATTAATGGTCTCTCTTTTTGTCCTGAAAAGCTTGTTAAGGAGCGACTGCACAAGGCCAATGACAATCTCGTCTTCAACGCCCTTCCACTTCCTGCTCAGGTTCACCTCAATCTCGCTGCCAAAGAGCCTGATGTTTCCATTGTAGTCGTTGAACTTTGCTGAGTACTTTAGCCGGTCCTCATAGGAAAACTCTTTTCCCGGATAAAGCTCAGAAAACGCCCTTCTTATGAGGGACATTTCTATCCCCCTGTGTCATACCTGAGGATGCAGGCAACCTTGCCAATATCGCGCAGCTGCACGCCTTCTCTGGTCTCAACGCTGATTATCTGCACTGTGGTGCCGAACTTCGCAGCCTCCTTCTCCAAATCCTCAATAAGCTTCTCATCAGCAGACTCTGAGATTAGCACCAGGTCAGCAATGCCATTTTTCACATTGTTCATGACTTCCTTCTCGCCGTAGCTTACCATGCCTGGCTTTGTTGCCAGAAGCTCAAAAAACTTTATCATGGATTTTTTCTCATTGGCAATATCTTCCTCTGCCAGCACATCCTGGCTCTTGTCAACCAGCTCCTGCAGGCCGAACGACCCGGTGTATGACAAATCTTTGATTGCAACAATCTTCTTCTTGACCTCGTTTGTAATGAAATTGCCCTCCACAAAGTCATACTTCGTCGGCCCTGGGCCGCCCACAATTATGCCCTTAAGGCTTTCCTTTCCCAGGAACTCATCTTTCATCATGTCTCCAAGTTTCTTGAAAAAATCTTTTGCAGCGCCGTCCCTGAGCCTTTCAAACCTCTGTGATGACTGGCCGCCTGCCCTGGTCTTGCCAGGCACATTGCTTCTTGCCCTTGAACCCTTGGTTATGCTCTTGCCCCTCAGGAATGCAATATCTCCTTCCCTTCTGTCCATTACAACCAGGCCGTAGGTTTCCTTGTCTTCAATCATCTCGGCAAGTGGTTCAAGCACAAACTGCTTGTCGCAGCGGTATATCCGGACCTTCAATGGGACAGGAGGTTCAACGCTGGCAACCTTAAAGTCAGTCTGGCCCTCGTTTTCAGCTACATTGCCTGCAAATGCCGCAAGCCCGTGCGGCGGAGTCTGTTTAAAAAGACGCAGGTGCTGAATCATCTTTTCCAGCGCATCGCACACGTTCTTCCTTGTGGAGGTTGACTTGATGTTTGTTGCAGTCCCTGCCTCCTGGTTGAGGTGGCTCATAATCTTGTTAATATCATAGCCTTCAGGTATGTACACAGATACAAGCTCAGTATGCCTGCCGTGATAGAGCTCCATCTCTTTAATGAATTTCCTCAGCTTGAATTTCTGGGTTGCTGTTATCATAGGACGAGAATAATAAGAAACACTTTATAAGTCTTATGCTAGGAACGCCTGCCGCAGGGTATCCCGCCTACGGTGGCATCAGAGGTTCCAATGCCCACAGTGTTGCTGCCAATTATTGGAGAAAGGTTGACCACGTCGCCTGATGTGTCCTCAAAGAAAATGCAGAAGTCATACTTCAGGCCAAGCTCGCTCCTCAGGTCTTCATAGTCCTTCTGGCTGAGCTGCGCCAGCCTGCTGCTGTCAATCCTGTTCATTGTCATTATGGACAGCCCGCTCTTGTTGGAGGTTATGATTGCCTGCGGGATGAGATCTGCCTCCTTCTGGATGTAGTCCACCTTAGACTTTTCGCTTGACACGCCGATATAGACAAGGAGGCCTGTTATTGCGGCCATGAAAATGAGAGTTGCAATCATGGTGTCAATGCTGACAACCTGTGATTTGGAATTATTCATTTCCTGTTCCTCTTTTTCAGTTCTCCTAATAACCTTGGGTTTTAATACCTTTCCTTTTTTATGCGGCCTTTTCATCATTTTTGCCATCCTAGGGACACACTGCCTGGTTGAAGCAGATTACTCCGCCAACCTTGGCAATGGTGTTGTTGCCTTTCTTCGGTGAGCCTTTTATCAAAGGAGGCAGGAAAGACACCTCCTCTCCCTTGGCATTGGACTCATTGTAAAATGCGATACTGAGCTCTGAATAGTCTGCGCCAACTGTTGCCCCGTTTTTCAGCGTGATGTTGTATTTGTAGCCTTCCACAGTCTCCGTGAGCTCAAACTTCCGGCTGTAGCCATCCTCTGCCCTGATTGCCATGTCAACCTCGGACTTTACAAGGTTACTCATTGATTTGAGCAGCAGGTTGTTCTTGTCTGTCTGGATAGTGGCAAGCCTGCTGTTCATTGCTATGACAAATGCAGAGAACACAATGAGCAGGAAGCCTATGAGGAGCGCTGCCTCTATTGCTGTCTGTGACTTTCTCATTTGAAAACAATGGAGACATTGTCTCCCTGGCATATCATGGTTATGTGCTTCAGCCCGGCTGAGTAGCAGCCATTGTTGCATCGTGTCCCTGTTTCATTGATGTAGGGGCCCACAATAGGGACGTTTGAGCTGAAGGCAACGTCAGACAACCTACCATTAAAAAGCGCCTTGAACACCAGATCCTTATTTCCCATTATGGTTATGTTGACCACATTACCAGGCATGTTGGTGTCAAGGGTGACCCGGCTGGGGTTGCCCATGTAGTAAACGCTCTCAGCGCTGTTTAGGATGTCATTGCCCATGCGGTTGAGCTGTGTCATTGACACCTCATCCATCTGGGAAACAGAGTAGTTGTAGAAGAAGTAGACTATAGGAATAATTACCATAATGGAAATTGCAACCACCAGAATATGCTCTATTGCAAACTGCGCCCTGCCAGTCAAATGCTCACCTCTCTTTTACTGTCCTTTTAGCTGGGGGATTATATAAAGGTTTCTGAATTGCAAATCAATTCAGAATCTAAAATAAATAATTAAAAAAAGAATGAAGAAAAAAAATTTAACTTTCAAGCTTTACCAGCATCTCTCCGCCCAGCGTGTGGTTGTATAAATAATTGCTGTCCTGGAAATAATACTTGACCTGCACATCCAGCTTGATTTTGCTTCCGAGATTCTGGAGGGGTGCTGAGCAGTTGATATTTAATGTAGTATCCCTTCCATTGGCGATTAATCCATCTGTGGAGCCAATGTTCTGTCTTACGCATTCACCAGTGGAACCGCTCTGGGTAAGGTTGATTGTTCTGATAATAATTCCCTTTCCCATTCCGTTTTGCAAGTCCAGCGTGACCTTTGTTGAAGTGACCCTATAATCCTTGCAGGACATGCCTGTCTGAAGGGTGCACTTTTCAGGCACCAGTATGTTCGGGTTTAGGACGCCGAAATACGCCAGCGCTCCGATAACAATCAAAACAACGAGAATTGCCCAACCATAAGTCATTAAGAATTCCAATGCAGCCTGTGCTCTTCTGTTTCTCATTTATTATCACCTGCCTTTTTATTATAATCGTATATACTTTACTATACGAATATGCTTATATATAAACATTTCGTTTTTATTTCCTCTTAAACAGGCTCCTGAAAGAGCCCTCCCTGGCTGCCTCAATCATCACAACAATGACATAAATCACTGTAATCTTCCCAGCCAGCGCTATGAGGAAAAGGATTGAACTGAAGGGTGAAGCAGGAACCCATATCTGGGTTGTAAGTGAAACCGCATCGGATGCAGACTGCTTGTAGTCATGGCTCTGCAGAAAGATGAAGAACATTGCCAGAAGCACAAAAACAATGAGCAGCCACAGGCTGAATGAAACCTTGTTAAGCAGGCTCTTGCCGGGATACAGCAGGTCTGTGCCTAACGCCTTGTACTTCACCTCTTTTTTCATAGCCCATTCATCTGCCCCCATCTATATAAAGTTTTCGGCTCTGCTGGATAGCCAGCCCCTGCCCCGCCCGGTGCTTTGCAAGCACCGGGTTGATTTGTCAGGGACCGGAGGTCCCTGAGCATGCTCAGAAAGCTACGCTTTCTGACATTTCCTCCCCGCACCTGGCGAGGGGAGGTAAAAATCAAGCCTTGGGACACGCGCGACAGAGTCGCGCTAGTTGCGTTCGGCTTCGCCTCAGCAACCAGCAAGGCCGGGGCAGGGCAGCGAAGTTTTCTACCAATCACAATTTTCGCAAAGTTTAAATAATACTGTCTCATTAGTTTGTTTAGAAAAAAAGAGGTCAGAATGAAAAAGGAAAAAAAGGTTTCTGCGCTTGACGTACATATAATGAAGCTTGAGCTGGAGAAGTCAAAGCTCAACAGGGAGAGGTCAACGCTGGTGCTGAACAAGGGCGTGTTTCTCTATTTCACCTTTATGTTTATAGGTGTTGTGGGCTTTACAAGCGGCTACATCAAGTCAACAACTCTCAACTGGGTTGTGGTTGGAGGCATATGCTGCCTGCTCATTGGGGCAATCCCCTACATCTATGCCTCGCAGAAGGAGCAGAAAAACCTGAACACGCTTCTTAACAGCCTGAAAAAACAAAGAGGGTACTGATAATGGCTTTGAAAAGGAAAGCACTCTCTCCGCTTATTGCAACAGTGCTTCTCATAGCATTCGCAGTTGCCCTTGGCGCAGTTGTCATGAACTGGGCAAAGCCAACCGGGCCTGGCGGGGGAGGGCCGCCGACAACCCTTGTGAAGGGAGCTAACTGCAGCCAGGTTACGTTTGTTGTTGAAAAAATCGGCAACAACCCCCAGGTGTGCCTGTCAAGGACAGCAGCCAACACGCTGTCATTCATTGTTGACAATCAGGGCGGCATTAAAATAGCTAGAATAAAAGTGACGGTAATCGGCGCCAGCGGCGAGCCGCTAAACCAGGACGTGCCAAACTCAGCCATTGGCGAGGCAGAGGTGAAAAAGATTTCCGTGTCCTACCCACCGGAGCTGGGCAGCATTGCCAAGGTCAAGATTACTCCTGTCCTGGCAGACTATGCAAACGATAAGGACCTCTACTGCACTGACAAGACAGTTGAGACTGATGATGTGAGGCAGTGCTAGTCCTGAGCGAATATTTCCGACAGCAATCTTTAAATATACTCCCTCTTTCTTTCCCTCTATGGCAGGCAAAAAACTCATTGTTGTCACAAGCGCCCTACCCTATGCAAACGGGCCAATCCACATCGGACATCTGGTGGAATACATACAGACTGACATATTTGTAAGGTTCCTGAAGCTCATCGGAGAGAACGCAGTCTACTGCTGCGCTGATGACACCCACGGAACCCCGATTGAGATAAAGGCAAAGCAGCTGGGCATAAAGCCTGAAGAGCTTATTGCAAATGTCTATAAGGAGCACACCAGGGACTTTGCCAAGTTCCACATACACTTTGACAGTTATTATTCAACCAACAGCCCGGAAAACAAGACATTCAGTGAAACCATTTTCCTCAGGGCAAAAAAGGCTGGGTTCATCTACCAGAAGGAAATCGAGCAGACCTACTGCGAAAAGTGCAAAAGAGTGCTTCCTGACAGGTTTGTAAAAGGAAAGTGCCCCAAGTGCGGCGCAGAGGACCAATATGGGGATGTGTGCGAGAGCTGCAATTCTGCCTACAAGACCATTGACCTTGTGGAGCCCTACTGCACTGTGTGCAGGAGCACGCCAGTCAGGAAGAAGTCGCAGCATTATTTTTTCAAGCTATCCGCATTCTCTGACAAACTCAAGGCCTGGCTGGAGAATGGCAAAATCCAGGATGACGTAAAGAACTTTGCGCTCAGCTGGATAAAGGGCGGGCTTGAGGACTGGGACATAACAAGGGACGGACCCTACTTTGGCTTTAAGATACCGGGTGAGGAGGACAAGTTCTTCTATGTCTGGCTTGATGCGCCAGTCGGCTACATTGCAAGCCTGTCAAACTATCTCGGCAAGGATATTGCAAAGACAGAGCAAACCTGGAACAGTTCAAAAATAGTCCACTTCATTGGCAAGGACATAACCTATTTCCACCTGCTGTTCTGGCCGGCAACTTTGATGGCTGCAGGCTTAGCTCTGCCTGACGACATCATTGTCCACGGCTTCCTTACTGTAAAGAAAACCAAAATGTCCAAGAGCAGGGGAACCCTGCTTACTGCAGAGGATTACTGGAAGAAGCTCAACCCGGAATACCTTAGGTTTTACTATGCCTCAAGCCTCAGCCACAACACCTCTGACATTGACCTGAACTTTGACGACTTCAGGGACAAGGCAAACAACGAGCTTGTGGCAAACATTGCCAATTTTGCCTATCGGGTTTTAAGCTTCTGCAATCGGCTTTTTGACTCAAAGGTAGGCAGCAGCATTGACCCGGAATTTGCAAAGCTGTTCAGCTTTGAAAAAGTCAGAAAGGATTATGCCGGCTGCAACATCAGGGATGCTGTTAAGGCAATACTTGAGATAAGCAGCATTGGCAACAAGTATTTCCAGGACAATGAGCCCTGGAAGCTGATTAAGGAAGACAGGGAAAAGGCGCACATGGTTGTAAGCTCTGCTGTCAATGCAGTCAAGAACCTCTGCATAATTGTTAAGCCCATACTGCCTGACTTCGCGGCAAAGCTCGAGCAGCAGCTCAGCCTGAAAAACCTGGGCTGGAATGACCTTAACTTTGACCTGAAGAACCACACAATTGCAAAGGCAGAAATCGTCCTGCAGAAGATTGAGGACAGCGATAACCTGTTTGAAGAAAAAGACAATGCATTTGCAAAGCTCAATCTCAAGGTTGCAAAGGTGCTTGATGTGCAGGACCTGCCTGGCGCAGACAAGCTCTATGTGCTGCAGATTGACCTTGGCACTGAGAAACGGCAGATTGTTGCCGGAGTGAGAAATCACCACACAAAAGAGGACCTTATTGGAAAAAACCTTGTTGTTGTTACCAATCTGAAGCCCGCAAAGCTAAAGGGCTTTGAGAGCAACGGCATGCTGCTTGCAGCAGGCTCGCCTGACAGCAAGATTGTGAAGGTCATCCAGCCGAACAAAAGCAGGCCCGGCGAACAGGTCTATGTTGACAAAGCAGCAAAGCCAAACACAGAGCAGATTGGCATTGATGAGTTTGCCGCGGTTGAGATAAGGACAAAGAACAAGAAAGTGTTTTTTGGAGAGCAGCCCCTGCGCACAGACAGCGAAGAGCTCAATGTTGATGTTGCCGACGGGTATAAGGTCAGATAACCCTGGATTTCTGTATGTAAGGTGTATTGTCAGGATTTTTCTCCATTGCCTTGCAAACGCTTAACAGCAGGTTCCAGCCAGCAGGAAGCAGCGAATAAACCTCGTATCCGGCGGTTGCCTGTGCTTCAAGTGAGATGAATCCTTTTTGCTTTTCGAGTGAGAATATGTATGCCCCTGTCTTAGCTGCCACTGCTTTCAAAGCATCTACATCCTTTTGGGAATACATGCTTCCCACAATTATCACATCCGCTTTCTCTGTTTCCTCGTCTTTCTTTATTGCAGCAGCATGGCCGTGCAGTATTTCTGTGCCTGGCAGGTACTGTGAGGGCTTGCCGGTTATTTCCTTTGTTTTCAGTGCGAGTTCATCGCACAGGCCGGTGTTTTTGTCAATCCAGTAAATATTTCTTGCGTAAAGCATTCTCTCCAGTATACTCTGGGAGATATCCGCATGTAAGTTTGCCTGCATCTGGCCAGCGATTATCTCCCTTAGCCCTTTCCCATTTGCCAGCTCAAATTCAGAGTGTGAGAGATAGTGGATGAACGCATCATAGAAAAACGCCTGCTCTATTACGCTTTTGGTTGCAGCTGTTGCCTTCTCCTTAGGCTGCTGCAGAAAATATACACTCTCCCTGCACATCTTGGCAAGAGGCGATTTTGTTCCTGCAGTTATGCCAAAAAAAGTCGTCTTTTTCTTACGAAGCTGCTTGGCAAGTTCCAGTATTTCTGTTGTCGTGCCTGAATTGCTGCACAAGAATACAAATGAATTCCAGCGGATGGGATAAATGGCGGCAAGGTCAGCCATTTCAACCTCAATCCTCTCGTGCGGCAGCAGCATCTTTGCCCTGTTCTTTGCATGCGTAGCAGGCACTTTGAAACTTGAGCCCTTCCCTATCAGATAAATTGATATAGAAGACCAGACCTTATTTCTCTCAGTAACCTGCCTTGCTTTGCTGTCATCATACCTGAGAAATTCTTCAATGGCCATCTCCATCTCAGTTTCTGTTTGCGACACTGCCATTTTGCTGCACCAGCAGCCTGAAAAACCAAGCTTACTAATAAATCTTGCTGTTGTAATCCCTCTCCAGTGGTCTGTTTTGTCATGTTTTATTATCCATATTGAAAATAATTATCAAATTAGAAAATCTTAAATATTAGTATCACAAAATAGTATAATAGTAACATTTAAACTATAATACTATCATAAATATGATAACGGCATAAGGAAAGGGCGCATGAACGACACCCAAATAGCAATTGTGAGGCTGTTCTGCAGGGATTTTTCCAGGGAGCTGACTATAAGGCAGATATCAAAACTCATAGGCAAGAGCTACGGCTTTATCAACAAGGAGGCGAGGCAGATGATTTCTGCCGGCGTGCTGAACAGGAAGATTATCGGCGCGTCAATCCTCTGCTCGCTGAACCTGGAGAGCGACCTCACCCTTGGCCTGCTGGTCATGCACTCAGTGCTTGAGAAGGACGCTTTCCTGAAGCAAAGGCAGAAGACCAGCCAGGACATGCAGGCATTTGCCTCACATATTCTTGGCAGATCCATCATCTACTCGATTATTCTTTCTGAAAAGCGGATTACAGTCATCTGCGACAATGAGCTTGCAGCAGAGGAGGCAGTCAAGCAATACTCCCCCGAAGGCTATGAAGTGAGAATCATTGAGGGAGCGAACTTCACCCCGCAGCTGATTAACCTGGAAAAGTCAGTTGTGCTCTACGGCTTTGAAATCTTCTGGAGGCTGATGAATGTTGGCTAGGAAAGCGCAGGTAACATTGTTCATAATCGCCGGAATAGTAATACTGCTGATAATCGGCCTGCCCAATCAGGCAACAACCAATCCTGTCTTTATTGGAAAAACCAATAGCAAGTTGCTTACAAACAAACCCTCTGCAGAAATAGGTTCCTAGCAAGTGGTTAATAAAATCTATATAACCCAAAACAAAAAGTGAGCCATAATGGTGGACATTGACCAAATCAGGATAAACAGCTATGCCAAAAAGACTTTGAAGGCAGGCTTCAGCGAGGATTCCATACGCAGCATACTGCGGCTGAGAGGATTTCCAGACGACAAGATTGACAGTGCTTTAAGCTCTGCCAGGCCGGCGCCTGGGCCAAAGCCTGCAGCAGTAGCCGGGTCGCCAAGGCTGAAGCCCAACATAATAATCCCCGTCGGCATTCTCATTGTCCTCTGCCTGCTAATCCTGTTTATGATACTGGCAAAATTTAACGCGCTTCCGGGCATTGCCCAAACCAAGTGCAGCACAGTGGAGTGCTTTGTCAGCACTGCAAACCAGTGCGGGGAAGCCTCATACATAAATGATGTTGAGGGAACCAGCATATACGCCAGCACCAGGGGCTGTGTCCTGACAATGAGCCTTGAGCAGCTGAATGAGACAGAGCCTGAGGAAGTGAGGGCATTGTTCGAGAACACCTCAATGGAGTGCCCCTATGAAAAGGGAAGCTTCAACAGCAGCATGGCGGGCAATGACTTCGGCAGCTGGATTGACAACTGCAGCGGCACCCTGGCAGATGCCATCTACCAGCTCAGGGCTGTGGCAGCGCTTGCTTCAGGTTAAACTATTTTCTATACAGCGTATAACGATAGAAAACTTTAAATACCTCATACTCCAAAATATGCATTAATATAGGTGAAGATACATTAAAATAGGTGTGCATGTGAGAAACAGGGACAGATTCCTCTATTCTGTTGCGCTATTCCTATCTATATTAATAGTAACCATTCCCTTTTACACTGCATCTGCATATGCCGCAATCCAGGCAAAGGTGACTGGGCTTGACGGCGTTACCGGCTACACAAAAGATGACTTCCAGACAGATGACATTGTCTACCAGGTTATTGTTGACCCTGTGCCTGCAAATGCAACTGTCACAACCAGCCAGATTTATGCAAACGATAACCTCTACTTTTCAGATTCCAGCTTTTGCGACAAGGGAGCTGCATGTTCACCCATTGAGCCGGTTCCGGGTGTGAGAAAATACAACTGCACCTGCTTTGATGACTGGACGCCAACAGGAATGGCAGCCACATTCACATTCAACTATGACTCAGACAACTCGCCTCCGCCTGATGCCACCAGCGCGCCGATTATTGTGAGGCAGGACTATAAGCCGCCGCTGATAAACAGCTACCAGCTTGCAGTCTCAGGCGGCGCAGTTGAGGCCACATACTCTGTAACAGACAAGGCGTGCGACTATGCGGGCTGCACGTGCACAGGCGTTGCCGGCATTGTGGTGAAGGATGAGACGGGCAATGGAAAGTTGCAGGCATTTACCGTTAAGCCAGGCAGGTGCACGGAAACAGGCACATTAAGGTTCAACTACTCAGGCGCTGACGGCATGCACAACTTTACGTTCACGGCATACGACCGCTTCTGGAAGGATGCTGCAGATGACAAGAAGCATGCGGGCAATGCAACAAAGCAGCTGTTTGTTGACACGACTCCGCCTAAAATCCAGAGCCTTAAGGTAACAAAAGGCGGGCTTGCCATTGGCTATCTCCCGGCATCAGGGAGCATAAGCGGCGTTGACTTGGAGAGCACGGTAAAGGACCTCAGCCTGAGCAAAGTGTCATTCAACCTGGCTGATTTGGGCGGAGGCACATCTGATGCAACATGCTCTGCCCCTGTAGACAATGTTTACAACTGCACGCTTTCAGGCGCCAGCATAAAACTCGGAACAGACAAAAAATCAGGCGTTGTTAAAATATACGCAGAAGACACGTTGGGAAACAATGTGTCAAAGAATGTGACGCTCACCTTCAAGATTGACAAGACCGGGCCTGTGTTCAATGCACTGGCTGTGTATCCCTCTGTTACTGTGGGCAACAAAACCTATGTGGGCCATGTCATAAATGTAAGCGCCTCAATCACAGAGAGCGAGTCAGGATTGGTCAAGGGCGATGTGCTGCTCAACTTTCAGGGAACAAGGCCTGCAAGCAACTGCACTGCAGGCTGGGTGTGCGAGTGGTGGGATGTTGCAGTGCCGCAGATGGAGGAAGGTGCACTGGTCACCATGGCATTGTCTCCCAACACCAAGGATGCAGTGGGCAACAAAATCACAGGAGTGCAGCAAAATAAGTTCTATGCTGACACCAAAGCCCCGGTATATGTCTCTTCCAGCATTACTCCCCAGCAGACCGGCGTTGTCCTGACGAACGAGAGCGTTATCAAGAAGGGTGATGTGCTTGATATTGAGTATAACCTCACTGACGCTGGCTCTGGCGTTGCATATTTTGTTGCTGACCTCAGCAAGCTGATGGGCTCGGACTCATACCAGAACGCAACAGGTTCCTGCAGCCAGGTGGCAGGCAAGAATTATACATGCACTTTGACCACACCTGCCATAGCGCCTGCAAGCGCAGACCCTGTGCTTAAATTTACCTGGTATGATACCTTAATGAACAAAGGCGCACGCCAGGAAACCATCCACGTCTATGATGTTCAGCCAAAGGCAGTCAACTGCTTCAGCCTTAACATAAACAAGGACTACATACTGCCCATTGAGGTTAATACGCTGAAGTATTTCCCGGGCACATATTATGAGGTTGTGCCGTTCAAGCTTAATTGGACAGGCGAGTGCAATAAAGACACTGAAATTTTCAGTCCGGCACTGGTAGGCAGCTGCTCAGGCGGCTCAAAGGTTAACATTGCCTCTGGCATGGGCGGCGCAGACATATCCGGCTTCTTCCAGTTTGCAATTGACCCTGCTGCAATCAACCCGGCCTGGGCCAACATAGAGGTTGGCGGCAACACCACCAGCTGCGGCCTGCATTATTTTGATGTTGTGCAAAACACCATATACACAGAGCCTGAGGTTGAGGATGTGGCATTCACAATCCCGCTTTCCAATGATTTGATTCCGCCTGATGTGAACCTTGAGAAGGAGATTAACAACATCAGGGATAAGGTTGATACCGGCCTTAAGAACCTCATTGCAACCATTACGAAATTAATAGAAATACTGCAGGCGATATGCAGGATAAAAATGGTGTTTGAGGCAATAGACGCTGCCCTGGGTTCTGTGGTGAGCCTGCTCGCAGGCGTTGCAGCGATTGTTGTATTTGCTAAGCCTGCCCTAAAGGCAGCCCAAGGTATCAAGGGAGGTTTTGAAACAGTAAAACAAGCAGTATTCGATAATGCAGCAGTTGAGGCTGTGTGCGGCATTGTCATGTGCGACTATAAGGCAAACAACGTGCTTGGCGTTGTCTTTGGCGGCGGCGCCTGCAAGGTTGTCAGGGACTTCCTGGGAGACAAGCTGAAAATCTCAGGCATCATGTCGCCGGTGTTCAGCGCACAGGATCAGGCAGATTACCTTAGGGCAATTAACGTCGAGCCTGCAAGCTACCTGGAGCTGTCAAAAAAGAGCTCCACGTTTGCGCTGCTGTGCCTCTGCCTGCCCGGCTACCTCTACAACCTTGAGAAGGGCAGGCAGATAGACTGCTGGGAGGGGCTCTGCTACAGGGACATGATTCAGGCAGGAGTGCCGTTCGTGGAGTGCCAGAAGCAGTATGACTATGAAGTATGTGTCTACAAGCATGGTGCATATGGAGCGCTCATTGACTTTTTCGGCTTCACAAACATACTAAACATGATATCCTCTGTGCTGAAAGACCCGGTTGCCCATGTCTGGAGCGCAGCAAAATACGGCGCGAACAAGCTGTGCGCTGATACCACCAGTAGTTCCGTAATAACCATAGCCTCGTGCGTGCTTGCCGGAGGCCTGGGCATATATGAAGGCGTTGAGACAATCAAGCAATACATAAGTTCCATGCTTGACGGAAGCTACTGGAAGAGCGGCAGGACAGACTACTGCAAACAGTTCCTTGACCCGTTTACCAACACAACCACAACAACGTCAAGTGCGACCACCATAACATAAAATGGCAAACAAGCAGATAGTTACATACATAAGCGAATACCTCGGAAAGGGTTATCCTAGAGACAGCATTACAAACAGCCTCCTGGACCAGGGCTTTGACCTTAACAGCATCAATGCTGCATTTGAGGAGGCCTATCCGACGAAGATGAACCACCCGTTCAGGCAGACCAGCATTGACCACGCCGCAATGCCAAAGAGAAAGCTTGAGCTGGCGCTGCTCGGCATATTCATAATAATAGTGCTTGCAGGAGGCATCACATTTGTTGCGGTGAATAAGGCGCCTGCCAGCATCCTGCCTACAACCACTGTCAGGCAGGCAGGGGCAACAACAACAGTGACAACAGCGCTGACGCCCTCATCAACAGCGCCGCCAGTCACCACTCCGCTTGGCAACAACCAGCCGCTTCAGCCTGACACACAGCACACAACCGCCACATTCAATCCTGGCGACATGAGGATTAGCAGCCTCAAACTCTGCAACTCTGTTTCAGACAGCTTTGAGTGCGATGAAAACACTGCAGGCGAATTCAGGCTTGGCCAGCCGGTTTACATATATTTTAAGCTTGTGCTCAGGGCAAAGATGAAGTCCGGCAGCTATGTGGTTGGCTTCACCGAAGACAGGGTTGTCTATGACCAGCAGAGCACTTCAATACCTAGCCTCACTGCTGACAGCATGATGAACATCCAGAGGGAGGTCAGCGGGGAAGGCCTCTACACTTTGCCTGCATACAACCTGATTGAAACAGCAACAGATGAAACTGCAGGTGGCTACAGGGCAGTAATCACGCTCAAGGATAAGTTTTCAGACGAGGAAATCACAAAGGAAATCAGCTACACGCTAATCTAAAATGAAAACAAAAACAATTTTGGCAATTGCTGTTATGATGGTTTTGGCAGCTGGAGTTGTCTTTGCTGATTATACTCCACCACCCTTTAGCATAGCACCAACACCCAAGCCAATTTTTACCCCAACACCAATCTCACCAGCTCCTGATTCTGGAAGCGCAGGGATTCCAGTGCCATTCTCTTTGAAGCCAGAGGCACCAGCAGGCGGGTTTTACTTGGCAAACACATACTCTGATCAGGAAATTATCCAGAATGCGCTAAACAATGCTAAGCAGACAAAGAATAATGACAAGTGGACCGCCGCCGAGCAAATCAGCGCATTCCTGAACCCGTCCATGGGCAGCTACAAGGTGCAGGGGCTTGTGGAAGAGCTTTTCGGGGATGTAACTATTGTTGACACTACAAAGAAATGGGGCGAGCTGTGGGCCTATGCAGAGCAGGGCATGGAATACTATGCCGCAGACAAGATATTCTGCAATAAAAAGCAGAGCTCCTGGTTTATCCAGGATTATGCCGGCCACTATGTGGGTGCAGGAGAGTTCCCGACGCTGAATTCAGTCACCATGTATATCCTTGGCAAGAGGACAGAGTATGCTGCCGAGGGAGGCATTGACTGGAACACTGCTTACAATATTGATGGCAAAGCACCGCAATGGTTCCCGAAGGTTATGTCTTCAGTGCCAACCTACGGCACTACAACAACAGCAACCACTCTAAAGGGCAGCACCACAACAACACTCATCTACTCAAAGAGCAACCCAAGCCTTGCGGCAATGGGCTACCTTTACAAGCTAAGCTGGCTTGTCAAGCACCCATACACAGCTGATGATGTAGCTGCAATGAGCCTGGATGAAAAGCACGACAACGGGCTTGATGATGACGGCAACATCACTTTCAGGATTTACATCACGGAAACAGGCGCACCCTGCATGGCAAAGAGCTGCTACCAGCTGTCGCCAAAATATTATCTTGAGCCCGGCAGTCAGATATCCCAGACAAAGGTGCAATATAAGCTTCCCTATCTTTCAGGCGTGTGCATCAGGTTTGACAGTTACAAGTGGGACAAGGTGCACCTGGAGTATCCGGCAGGCTGCCAGTCCCCTGACGGAAAGCTGGGCGCCATTGTAAAAGAGGAACTGACAGCGCCGCTCTACTACAACAACCCTTCCGGAGGCAGCTTAGGCAGCTCAGGCAGCACAGGCGACGGAAGCAATGAATGGAACTGGTAAAAAAGAGGATTAGCATGGACAAAAAAAGAGGCCAAATCACAATCTTCATAATAGTAGGCATAATCCTGCTGATTGCCATTGCGCTGGGCGCCTATTTGCTGGTCAGGTCAGCTGCGCCGGAAACAGGCACAGGCCCGGCTAACATTGCAAATGTTCCTGTAGAGCTCCAGCCGGTGAGCAGGTTTGTGACTGACTGCCTGAAATCAACAGCAGAGGATGCCATTAGGATAGTGATGGAGCACGGCGGCTATGCTGACTTCTCAAAGCTGCATTACAACAGGTTCCAGCCCACAGAGGCAGACTCGGTTGAGTATTCCCCTGACTCTGGCTACCTTGTGCCCTACTGGTCCTACATGAAGAGCAGCAGCAAATGCTCCGGAGGCTGCGAGTTCGCCTCCATGATGAAGCCGCTCTGCAGGCAGGGGCACCAGTGCGCCACATCCGGCAGCAATTCATTTGAAGAGGAGATTGACTGGTATATAGTGCAGAACCTGGGCAAGTGCCTGAACAATTTCACTGTGTTCAGCCAGCAGAGCATGGACGTGAAAGTGGTTGGGGAGATAGAGCCTTTGACAACCATAAGGAATGACAGCGTTAATGTCTACCTCAAGCTGCCGCTCAAAATCAGCTACCAGGGCACAACAAAGGAGATTAATGAATTTGCTGCTGATATTCCAAGCGGCATCTCAGAGCTTTACAAGGCGGCGTTTGACATTACCCAGTATGAGATGAACAACTGCCTGCTGGAGAAGCACGAGCTGAATGTAATGGCATTCTACCAGGGGCTTGACTCCGGCGACCTTCCCCCCTATTATGCAGAGACAACCGGCGACCAGGCAAGGCATTTCTGGATTATGCAGTCAGTGCAGAAAAAGCTCAAATCAGTCACCAGCCTTGCAATGCAGCAGATTAGGATTTTCAACACCAGCGTGTTTCCCTATTCAAATGTAACCGGCGGCGCATTCCCAAAGACAGTGCAGGCAATGTATGACCAGTTTGTATTTTTTCCGCTGAAAGGCTTCCACAGCATAAGCGCAAGTTTCTTCTATTTCCCCTGGTGGGAGCCCTACCTCCAGATAAGCCCGAGCAAGGGCTCACTAATCCCGCCCAGCTATGAGCTGGATGCAGGCGGCAGTGGCTGGATACAATACATACTGAACCTGGCTGCGTCCAGGAGGTATGAATACTACTATCAGTATTCATTCCCCGTGGTGGCTG
>Ga0209777_10002971_pt1 | contig 21546 bp, 14 predicted proteins | sample FrelakmetHBP12HB_FD_187147 | JGI IMG/M metagenome (GOLD analysis project Ga0209777, IMG submission 187147) | Freshwater lake sediment microbial communities from the University of Notre Dame, USA, for methane emissions studies -HBP12 HB (SPAdes)... | ecosystem: Environmental > Aquatic >...
GGGCGAAGAGCGTCAACTGGATAGTGACAAGATTATTGTTGCCCAGCCCGCCAATGCTGTGGGCCAGCCCAATCTCCGCCTTCTTCAGTTGACGCTCTTCGCCCGCCTCGCCCCTAAGCTGCCACACGATCTCCACAAGCTGGGCAAGGCCAGAGGCTCCGACTGGGTGGCCCCTCGATTTCAGACCACCTGATGGATTCATCGGGAGCTTTCCACGTAGCTGCGTGACCCCTTCCTGGAGGGCCTTCCAGCCCTTTCCCGGCTGGAAGAAGCCGAGGTCTTCGGTTCCAATGATCTCAAAAGGGGTGAAGGCATCGTGGACTTCGGCAAACTGGATGTCAGAGGGATTGACCTGGGCCATGGTATAGGCCTTCACAGCCGCTTCCTTGGTTGAGTTAAAGGAGGTGAACGATGCCCGATGCCGTACGGCCGAGGTGTCCGTGGCATGGCCGACTCCGGAGACATTGATCGAAGTGGGTTGAGTCGTGAGGATGATCGCCGCGGCGCCATCCGTAATCGGAGCGCAATCGTAAAGTCGCAGCGGATAAGAAACCATCTGACTCTTCAAATAGTCTTCGTTGGTGATTCGTTTTCTGAACTGAGCGTAAGGGTTAAAGGACCCGTTGAAGTGGTTCTTGATCGCAACCATAGAAAGGACATCTTCCAATGTCGAGGACGAAAGATGATACTGCTGGGCGTATTTCTGCACGATCATGGCAGCCAGAGCAGGCATGGTGGCCCCGTATCTTCGCTCAGACCGATCAATCACCTCGGAGAGGATCTTCGTTGTCTTTGCCGTGGGAAGATGGGTCATCTTTTCACCTGCGATGACCAGCACATTTTTCATGTGTCCGGAGGCCACAGAGTAGAAGGCCGTTTGAAAGGCTCCTGCGCCTGTGGAGGAGGCGGTTTCTACCCGCGTTGAAGGAACACCAGACAGTCCGAGAGTATCAACCAGGAGGGCACCGATATTTGAATCTCCCACGAATTCTTCGACATTCATCACTCCGATGTAGATTGCGTCAACCTTCTCAATGTGGGCATCCTTTAATGCCAGCGCAGCCGCTTCGGCCATCATGCGTTCGAGGGGCTCTGGCGACTTTCCGAATTTCGTCATGCCCACGCCCGAAATGTAAACGTCCATTCCTATCTCCGGATTTCAAAACGAATTAGGCCCCCCGACCCACCCCCTCTCTACCCAAAGGAGAGGGCGAGGGTGAGGGGTTTATTCGAACCTATTTTCTTCATATACTACTACAAAAAATCACATTTTAACACCCCCGTCGGATCGGTCGTGCAGAAATGCCTGCCGAGACTTCCCTCATGGCCGCGGGGATAGAAATGGGTCTGTAGTCAACCCATTGACATTATTACATATTTTAAGGATTATCGGCCCTTTGACCCTCTAATGACCATTTTTGGCTCTCTTTTCGCAAAATCGCCCGTAATGGATTTCCAAGTATATTCAATGGCTTAGAGTCAGTCATTTTGAGAGGGCGACTGATACTCCCGTGCCTTTGAGAGGCTCGTATTTCAAATGGTCTCGAAGAAATTTCAAGAAACGAATTTATGTAAGTCTCTGACGGCAAAAGGTAATTCGGTAGTCCAGTTCTGCTTGTGAAAAAAATTACTTTGACCTCCATCGACAGGGATATTATAGTTGGGAGTATGTTTTCGGAGGATAAGGAGTTGAGGAGATGGACGAAATCAGTTATCAAAAATTCCTGACAACCAGGATCTGCGATCTGGATTTAGATATCGATGAGAGTTTGTCACAATGCTTCAAACGCCTGAAGAAAGAGTTGAGGGCCCATCGGATCCTTCTCTGGCCGGATTTTTATTTCGGGAATGAATGGGGTTGTGTCAACAAGAGGATTTCCATCAGCATTCCTTTCTATCTGGCCACCCTGGAATTGAAGACCCTTCAGGGAGATGTTCCCACAGATGAAGAACTCGTAAAGATCCTCCGCCATGAGACAGGCCACGCCGTCAATTACGCGTACCGGTTGTGGCAGCATAAAGACTGGAGGGAGATCTTTGGGGACTTCAGAAAGAAGTATCCGAAGCAGTATCTCTACCGGGTCAATCCATGGTCGAAAAGCTACGTGAGACACCTCCACTATCTCGGCGATCCCCATTATGCACAGAAACACCCGGATGAAGACTGGGCAGAGACATTTGCGATCTGGCTCGATCCCCGCTCGCACTGGGAAAAGAAATACCGAAACTGGCCCAACGCGTTGGAGAAGCTTTCGTACGTGGACCGGCTGATGGACGAGATTGGTGGGACGGAAGGGCTGAATGCGAAAAAGAAGCGTCACGGGCCTTACACCGTGGTTGAGGATACCGTATCCGAATGGTGGGGTGTAAATGGAGAAATCCTCGATCAGGAGCTTCAGGAATACCTGAATGATATGAACGAACTTTTCGTCAGGCCCGTCAATGGCCGGAGAAAGGTTCTTCCTGCATGGAAATTGATTCAGAAATATGCAAGGCCCCTGACCGAACGGGTCAGCCTCTGGATCTCAGGATCGAATAAACATACGACTCGCAAGTGTCTTCGCCGGTGGGAAGCGATCTGCAGAAACGAGTCCCTCGGGTATCTCCCTGAAGATGAGGAAAACGTATTGATCGAAATGACGACCCTCCTTACCTACCACGTGATGGACGGGGTTCATCATCTTCGCAGTTGAGCCAGGAATTTCCGAATAATGGAATACTGGAACGATGGAATATTGGAATGATGGAACATTGATGGTCTTGCAAAAAGTCCCAATTTGTCACCCTGAACTTGTTTCAGGGTCTCGTAAGTTATTGATTTTGTGAGATGCTGAACCAAGTTCAGCATGACAGTTTCTCTGTTTCTTGATTTTTACGAATTCATCAATATTGGGAAAAACCAAAAAAGGAGAAATCTCTTTTAACCCATTATTCCATCATTCCATCAGTTTGTACCCATTATTCCAACTGTATCACTTTCAGTCCGATTGCTGAAGATGCCTGAAGATCCTTTGAACAACCCCATCCTGAATGCCCTTCGTGATTTTCTTCCAGGTTCGATTTACATCTTAGCGCCTAAGCCCTCTGTGGTCCGGGGATTCGGTCTTCACGGAAAAGAAAGTGTACGCGATCTGAAATGGAGTGAGGATCACAGAGACCTCACCGCAACCGTTGTCGACGGTCGTTCCCATCATGTGACGTTTTCACTGGAGGGAAACAGCCTTCAGTTCAGATGCGACTGCCATAGCTGGTCTCCTCTCGGAAATTGTGCCCATGTTATCTGCGCCATGATCGCAATGAAGAACCTTCTCAATCCTTCCCTGTTCAGGCAGCCTTTTCAAAATCAAAGACTTCTTGAGTTCATGCAGAAGAGGCTCCTTATCGAGAGGGTGGGCGCGAGACCCGCCCCTGCAGGGCGTGCCGCTACCCCAGGGGATGAAACCTCTCAGCCCGTACCCGACATAGGGCACGTGCAACGTGCCCCTACAGGGAGAGAGGTCGCAGAAGATGAGGCCTCTCTCTCTCCCTTTCGAGCGGGCGCAAGCCCAGCCCCTGCGGAAGAAGGATTCACCCTGGTGCTCGAAAGAAGAGGGGGTCGAATCCTGACCCACCTATTCAGAAAGGGAGAGGCAATCGATCCAAAGCTCCCGGTCCATGATCTTCCGACAGCCTTCCTTCCTTTCATTAAGACGTACTTTATCATGGGATCGAGAGAGAAGCTGCTCCTCAATTACCTGAAAAAATTCGGCAACGCTTACCCAATTCTCTTTAAGGACGGAAAGAAGGAAGTCTTTGTACGATGGGATGATGCTGTAGAAGCGAAGGCCGCAACAGAGCTTGATGTGGTCAATGATGAAATCCGGGTTACAAAGTGTCTCCAGATCGGGGGAAAGCGAAAGGACCACGTCCTGGCGGGAGATCTCGCCTTCGACCTGGAAGCCCATACCTTCTATCGGATCGTCGACCAGGAAGGGTGGGAAGTCTGGAAGTTACTTCGAGATGTCCTGGACGATCGTCACAGGTCGAAAGGCTCTATTCCCGACGGCCTGGATGGGAGCTCCTTTGGCATTGGCCTGAAAGATTTTGGAAGAATCTCCTTCGGGATTGCCCCCTCGCAAAAAAAACGATTTCTCGAAGAGACCTTTCTTCGCGTGGACGGTCGAGATGCCTACGCAGAGGCGACTTCCCCTCCAGAGTATGCTCTGGCCATTGCAAGAGGGAGAAAGGAGGAGAAAATCTATTTTCTGAGACCTGAACGGAGAATGGACCCGTTCGCGAAAAATCTCTCCTCCGTGCCTTTTGATTTCTTTCACACCCTGGAGAGGGGAAGGTATCCTTCCTCCCTGAAGGCTCGAAAGAGATTGGAAGTGCTTCATCGAGTCTTCTTTCAAGCCCTCACGGAAAAGGGCGAAGAGAAAATCGAGCAACTGATCCGGGATTCGATCACCCCGGAGGTTTTTGAGCGTTACCGTTCTCTGGTGGAGGCGAAGAGGATTCTTACAGAGACTCTTGCCCGCCGTTCCCATGAAGGGTTCGAGCTTCATTTCGAGGGGAACCGATGGACCCTTTTTCCAGTAGACAGAAGAAGGGAAGGGCTTCTGTACGCCATCCCATTTGAGATCTTTGGCTCAACGATATTTGAAGAAGGCCTCCGGTATGGCAATCAGATGGCCGTTCGGGAAGAAGACTTCTGGAAGGGGCTTCCGTCCCTTTACAGGAGATTGAGCGATGAGAAGGTCCGGATCTTTTTCGAGGAACAGCCGCTAAGGCTGGCAGAGTGGGAGTGCGAGGTCGATGCCACAAGATCTTCTATTGACTGGTTTGAGCTCCGGCCCGAGATCCGCTGCAACGGGGCGTCGATCGATGAAGCTCTCCTGGAGAAAGCCCTCTCCCGAGGAGGAGTGGTCGAGCGAAACGGAGCCATTGAGATCCTCAGCGAGGAATCCCTGAAAAGGCTCAAAGCCCTTTATGAGCTGGTCAAGGGGCGCAGGGGGGTGAAGAGAGAGGTTGTCCGTATTCCCCGGCTCCAGATACTGGATTGGATCCTCCTTCGAAAGAACGGCGTCTCCGTGAGGCTTTCCCCTGAGGATGAACGAATCATCAGCCGATTAGCACGTTTTCAGAGAATTGAGCAGAAACCGCTTCCGGAGGGGTTAAGAGCCATCCTTCGGGGGTACCAGAGGGAAGGGTGTGACTGGCTTTCTTTCCTTTACGAAAACCGTTTCGGTGCCTGTCTTGCCGACGACATGGGACTTGGGAAAACCCTTCAGGCCCTGAGCCTTCTCGCAGGGATCAGGGAGGGGATGGTCGAGTCGCACAATAAATTCGTCCACACTCACCTGATTATCGTCCCTCCCAGTCTGCTCTTCAACTGGGAAAGTGAGATCGAGAGGTTCTACCCAAATTTCAAAGTTTATACTTATCAAGGCAAAGAACGGACGGTTGATTTCCGAGGTTTTGATATCGTACTGACATCCTACGGACTGGTCAGACGAGACATTGATAAATTGAAGGACGTTCACTTCGATGTCGTTATCTTTGATGAGGCACAGACTATTAAGAACATCTACGCAAATACGACGGGCGCCGTGAGACAGCTCAAAACCTCTTTCAAGCTGGCCCTCACAGGCACCCCTGTTGAAAATCACATTGGCGAATATTATTCGATCATGGATCTCGTCCTGCCCGGGCTGCTGGGTGAATACGACCTGTTCAAGAGCCAGGCGAAGCAGGAGGCGGCTTCGTTTTTCGACATTGTCATCGCAAGAACTAAGCCTTTCATCCTGAGGAGGACAAAAGAGGAGACCCTGCGGGAACTTCCGCCCAAGATCGAAACCGATTTCTATCTTGATCTGACAGAGAAGCAGAAAGGACTCTACCATAAGACCATCGAGGCCGTGAAATCGACCATCGATGAGGCCTACCGGACGAAAACGGCAGCGCAGGCGAAGATTATTGCCCTCACGGCCCTTCTCAAATTGAGACAGATCTGCCTTTCACCTCAATTGCTCCTACGGGAAGCGAAAGAGGTATCGCCCAAGATCGAGTTCTTGAAAGCCCGGCTGACGAAATTGTATGACGAGGGACATCACGCTCTGGTCTTTTCGCAGTTCACGTCCTTCCTCGACCTTGTCGAAAAAGAAATTCAGGACCATGGCTTCAACCTCTTGCGGCTGGATGGGTCAACGCCCGTCAAAACGAGAAAAAGACTTGTCGAGGGTTTTCAGAAATCGGATCATCCCACTGTTTTTCTGTTGAGCCTGAAGGCGGGTGGGCAGGGACTCAACCTGACAAAGGCAACCTATGTGTTTCACCTCGACCCGTGGTGGAACCCGGCCGTGGAGAGCCAGGCGTCGGATCGGGCCCACAGAATAGGTCAGAAGAATACGGTGATCATCACGCGAATTCTCATGAAACACACGATCGAAGAGAAGATGATGGAGCTGAAGAAGAGAAAATTGAGACTTTATAAGGCCATCCTGGAATCTCCTTCCCAGGCCGGCCGTCTTTCCATCAGAAAAGAGGATTTTGAGTTTCTCTTAAATTCCTGACCAAAGACATTTGAAATTTCTCCAGCTTTAGTCCCCTCCCCCTTCGATGGGGGAGGGTTAGGGTGAGGGTGGACAAAAGAAATTTGGTCCCCCCTCCTCTTAATCTCCTCCCACCAGGGGAGGAGAGATTCTTGGGCACAAATCTGAAATTGTTAGAGACAAAATCTCAGACTTCACTTTGTAAGAATCCAACCAAAGACATTTGGCATTTCCTGGACCTGTCATGCTGAACTCCGGTTCAGGATGACGGTCTTCTTTAATGGTCCGAAAATGTTAAAGCCAGATTTTCACCCCTCGTGTCCAAGAATCTAATCGGTTCACCATCTCACTTTTGGGGCTTCCCATTATTCCATCATTCCAATATTCCATTGTTCCTGGGTCAATCTCTGCCGAGGGCCTTTGAAAATGCGGCGCCCTGTTCTATGCACCATCGGTAGAGGGTATCTACGTCCCAGCCAATGCAGAAATGTTTTACCCCCATCTTCAGATAGGGTTCGGCATTTTTAAAATCACTCAGCTCAACCCGTGGCGCGATCCCTTTCTTGAGAGCGGTCTCGATTGTATACCGTTCGGCCTCCTTCACTTTCGGATGATCCCACTGGCCTGGGAGGCCGATGCTCATGGAATAATCGGCAGGGCCGAATTGAACCATGTCAACACCCTTGATTGAGAGGATTTCCTCCAGGTGCTCCACGGCAGACTGCTTCTCGATCATCAGAGCAACCACACCCTCTTCCAGTTGCCTTACATATTCTTCGGAGCCCGGTCCCAGCACGTAGCCTACATCTCTTCGCATGGCTGCGCCCATCAATCCTGCCGTCTTTGGCGTTTCAGCCCGTGCCGATGCGACGGCCACTTTTGCATCCTGAACGGTCCTGATATCGGCAAAGAGCAGGTTCTGGATCCCGGACCCGATCGCCCTGCTGGCAAGGTACCCCCTGGGCTCCTGGTCGATCTTCATCATGGATGAGAGATGATCAAAGAGGTCGATGGCCCGACCGAAATTTTCAAGGGAGGGGAGGTCGAAAGGGGCATACTCGCCCGAGAACTCGATATAGTCAATGGCTCCGCTGTGACCGATCACCTCCACAATTCCAGGCCAGATGACATGAACGTGGGTCCCGAGGGTGGGCTTTCCAGCCCTCAAAAGGTTCCGTAGAATATTTTTCTTCTTTCTATATTTCCTCTCTGTCATCACCACTCCCTCATAAGCTTATTAACATCTTTTATAACCCACTTGTCAATTGCGGGTCCGCTATCCCAAAAAAGCTCCTCCTTTTTTCAGTTCACTTTGGAGAAGTGTTACATCCAATTCTCTCGGCGATACCCCCTTCTTGATTGAAAGAGCTGCAGCCGTACCAATCGCTTGGCCCATGACGACTGCCGGCCCCATGACTCGAGCGGAGGCCTGTGCCTCGTGAGTACAGCTAACAAATCGCCCGGCCATCAACAGATTTTCCATCTTTTTAGGGATCAAACATCGATATGGGATTGCATAGAAATCCCCATCCTTAAGATAAGCAAACTTTCTTCCCTTTACGGGGTCTACGATCTCAATCGGCCAGGCGCATGTCCCAATCCCGTCATTGAATTTGGCTCCTTGTAAAACTTCGTCGCCGGTCAACACGTGTTCTCCCATCACCCTTCGGGTCTCTCTTAAACCGATTTTCGGCGCCGTATCGATGACCTCCACATTCTCCATGCCTGCTATCTTATCTCTAAGAAAACTCCTCAATTCACGAACCACTTTTCTTCCGTCAATGGAGGCTTGAGTAAGATGGTGGGGATCGGTGCCATTTACTGCCCATGGAACTCCAGCCCAATTGACCCAATAGGCTCCGGGTATCACGATATTCAGTATAATGGCCTGGGGTCTTGTGATCTTGTATTCCCCTGATTTTATGGCTTCAACCGCTGCAGGGTTCACGGTTGCAGGATCGAAATTTGGGCCCACGTTGACAATGTGGAAAACCATATCGCAGGCTAAAAATCCGCCTTTTCCATCCCCTAATTCGAATGGCACATCCGCGGAAGCACATACGTCGCCATCGCCGGTACAATCCAGTACCCTCTTTGCAAGGATGGCTTGACGCCCTCCCTTATTTTGAATGACGACTCCTTTGATGGTATTCTTCTCGAGAATAGGGTCAACCATTTGTGTATAATATAGGACTTCGACATTTGCTGCAGCGGTTTCTTCATCGAGCACCACCTTCAGGATTTCCGGATTGAAGGTATAGCTTTCCATCGAACTAACCCCTTTTCGCTCGAACAACTTCCGGTGTATCTCTCCGCCCACTCCTTGCACGATTTGTACTGGGTTTTTTCCGCTGGTCGTATAGCCGCAGAAGTGATTTACCATGCCCGACGTCCCATTTCCGCCCAAACATCCGAAGGATTCCACAAGGACCGTTTTTAGCCCCATTCTTCCGGCCGCAACGGCTGCCCCTACACCTGCCATCCCTCCCCCCACCACGAGGATATCAACGTCTCGAGTAATGGGAATTTTCCTGGCAGGCTCCAAGACAAATTCGCCATCCTTCTGTATTGTACCAGTTTCTGCCGACATTACGGATATAGGTCGCGATAAACCAACACCTAAGCCACCCGCCCCAGAGATGACTAAGCCCTTCAAGAGTGTCCTCCTTCCAAGATCTGGTCCTGTTAAAAGATGATTTGCCCCATGATCGTTGCCACCTTTTTCCATTATAGCCCCTCCTTTCTGGAACAGCATCTTCAGTCACTGCTGGCCAAGCCCCATTCACGCCGGGTTTTGTATGCCTTGAGTTTATCATTTCTCTCCAAAGAGAATGCCCATCGTCCCAACCATAAAGGGTAACCTTAGCAGTGGAGGGATGAAGGGTGCTTCGCACGTTCTTATAAACTCTACCTTCTTTATCTCCCAACTTTGGATCGTTGTGATTAATTCATCGATTTCGCCATAGGTGGGTTTCAGGAGAAATAGATCCTGGAAAACAAATCTTCCACCCTTCTTGATCACACGGAATGCTTCTCGGATGACTTCCCGCTTATCTCTCGCATCTCTGACTTCATGAAATGTTAGATTGCTCACTACGGCATCGAAATATTCATCCGCAAAAGGCAATTTGGCAGCGCTGGCCTTCTGAAATAGAACCCGGTCTTCCACCCCTTCCAGTTTCGCGTTCCTTTCACAAATCCCCTTTGAGTAGTCCCACTTCTCCCCCCCAAAATCAATTCCAATTATTCGGGCCTCCGGATACTTACGAGCAAGCTTAATCGTGAGGGGAGCGTTACCACACCCGATATCTAATGCCTGGCCTTCTCCATTCCAATCGAGATTGGACAACACCAACTCCCAGATCTTATCTTGTACATCTCTTCCACTTGGAGAAAACGTGTACCGCGCATATAGGAAGTACAGAAAAACCAAGAAGGAAAACCCGAAAATGATTGTGGCGAGTGGATATAAAAAAGCCAATGCCAAAAAAACAAGACTTACTATCCCTGGTATATAAACAAATTTCATCGGTACCCAATTTCCATAATCTGGCTTTGTTAAAGTTGCTTGATCGTCATACATTTTTCCTCCATGCCCATTTACGATGCGCCCACCAGTGACTTTCAGGGTCAAGTTGGGGGGGTAGGGTTGTGACTTTGCATTTTGAAAACGCCTTTGCTCTTCATTTCTTGGATTCGACAAAAATGCAATCTTGCAAGCCCCAAAGCTGCCTCGTGGAGGGCAGCGGAATAGCGGTCAGGTGTTAAGTGCCGTCATCCTGTCGCCCAATCCCTGCAAAGGACTTCCGCCTGCTCCAAAACAAGTTCGGTCGCCCTCGCCTGCTTGTCCGGCGGATAGCCGTAGCGTCTCAGAATCCTCTTAATCATCACCCTCATCTGAGCTCGAACATTTTCACGCACAGTCCAGTCAATCGTCACGTTATTCCGGACGGCCTGGAGGAGCTCCTGGGCGATGACCCGTAACGTCTTGTCGCCGAGGACTTTCACGGCGCTGTCATTTACCTCCAGCGCATCGTAAAACGCCACCTCATCATTGGTGAGGCCAAGCGTTTCTCCCCGCCGGTCGGCCTCGCGCAGGTCCTTTGCTAATGCGATCAACTCTTCAATAACCTGGACCGTCTCAATTGCCCGGTTCTGGTAGCGCCTGATCGCGTTCTCAAGCATCTCCGCAAAGGAGCGGGCCTGAACGATATTCTTCCGGCTCCGAGTCCTGATCTCACCTTCCAGCAGTTTGCGAAGCATCTCGACAGCCAGGTTCCGCTGCGGCATTTCCCGGACTTCGGCGAGGAACTCTTCGGACAGGATGGAAATATCCGGCTTTTTAAGTCCAGCCGCGGCGAAAATATCGATTACCCCATCCGAGGCCACCGCCCTTGAAACAATTTGCCGGATCGCATGTTCAAGTTCGTCTGGACTGCGGCGGTCGCCGGTCGCGCTCTTGGTGATGACCGATCTCACCGCCTGAAAGAAGCCTACATCGTCCCGGATCTCCATCGCTTTTTCGTGCGGTACAGCAAGGGCGAATGCTTTTGACAGCTCCGTTACTGCTTTGACGAACCGGGACTTCCCGTCTTCCTGCTGGAGGACATGCTCCTGCGCCGAAGGCAGTACTGATAACCGCTCCTGTGGAACACCATTTTTCCAGGCTGACCATTTGAACCCATGGAAAACACCGCAACAAACCTCGTATCGTTCCATCATCACAGCGACTGCTTCTTCCTGATCGATGGCGGTGCGCCCCGTTCCACCACTTTCAGTGTAGTCGGCGAGCGCTTTCTTTAGTTCATGGGCGAGACCGAGATAATCTACCACCAGGCCACCCGGCTTGTCCTTAAATACACGGTTCACCCGGGCGATCGCTTGCATCAGGCCATGGCTGCGCATCGGCTTGTCCGCGTACATCGTATGCAGGCACGGGGCATCAAAGCCGGTAAGCCACATGTCCCGCACGATCACGACTTTAAATGGGTCCCCGGCATCCTTGAAACGCTTGGCTAACTCCTCCCTCCGCGGCTTGTTGCGGACGTGTGGTTGCCAGTCAGCCGGGTCCGACGCTGAGCCGGTCATGACGATCTTGATGATGCCCTTGTCGTCATCACCGTGATGCCACTCCGGGCGAATTTTGACGATGGCCCTGTAGAGTTCGACGCAGACGCGCCGGCTCATGCAGACGACCATCGCCTTGCCGTCCATCGCCTCCAGCCGCCGTTCGAAGTGCGTGACCAGGTCCAGCGCAATCAGCCCAATCCGCTTTTCCGTGCCGACGAGTGCTTCGAGCTGCGCCCATTTGGTTTTGAGTTTCTCCTTGCGCTCGACCTCCTCACCTTCGGTGACCTCCTCGAATTCCGGGTCGATGCGGGGGCGCTCTGACTCGCTCAACTCAAGTTTCGCAAGTCGGCTCTCGTAGTAGATCGGGACTGTCGCCCCGTCCTTCACCGCCCGCTCGATGTCATAGATACTCACATAATCGCCAAAGACGGCACGGGTGTTCTTATCGGTCAGCTCGATAGGCGTGCCGGTGAATCCGATGAACGAGGCATATGGCAGGGCTTCGCGCATGTGCCGGGCAAAACCATCAATAAAGTCATACTGGCTGCGGTGGGCTTCGTCCGCGATCACCACTATGTTCCGCCGATCTGACAGCAGCGGGTGTTGGTCTTCGCCCTCAGTCGGGAAGAACTTCTGCACTGTGGTGAACACTACGCCGCCTGACGCTACCTGCAGTTTCGCCCGCAAGTCTGCCCTGCTCTGCGCCTGCATCGGCTGCTGCCGCAACAACTCATGACACCGCGCGAAGGTGCCGTAGAGCTGGTCATCCAAGTCGTTTCGGTCGGTGATCACAACCAGCGTCGGATTCTCCATGGCCGGATGGAGAACCACACGCCCGGCATAGAACGCCATCGTCAGGCTCTTGCCCGAGCCCTGGGTATGCCACACCACGCCGACACGCCGGTCGCCGGGCCGGGCGTCGCGCTGTCCCCGGGCAAAGTAGGTTCCGTCCTCTTCTCTCACCGCAGAAGGCACTGAAGGAGGAACACAGGCGCGGATCGTCTCCTGCAAGGCCACATTCACCGCGTGGTACTGGTGATACCCGGCCATCTTCTTGACCAACACCCCGCCGCCGACGTCTTCGAATACAATGAAGTGCCGGACCAGATCCAGGAAGCGGCGCTTCTCGAACACGCCCTCCAGCACTACCTGTACTTGCGGCAGGCGCATGTCGGCCAGTTCCTCGCCCTTGATGGTTCGCCATGGCAGGAACCACTCGCGGTCGCCCGTCAGCGTGCCGACGCGTGCCTGCACGCCGTCGGAGATCACCAGGGCCTCGTTAAAGGTAAACAGTGACGGAATCTGCTGTTTGTAGGTCTGAAGCTGGTTGAAGGCTTTCCAGACGTCGGCCTGCTCGTCGGCAGGGTTCTTGAGCTCGATCACCGCAAGCGGCAGGCCATTCACAAATAACACCACATCCGGCCTCCGCTCGTGCTGATCCTCCACAACAGTGAACTGGTTAACCGCGAGGAACTCATTGTTCTCAGGCATCTCGTAGTCCAGCACGCTGACAAGGTCGCCGCCGATTGAACCGTCAGGTCTCTGATACTCCACCGGCACACCCTCGACCAGATACTTGTGGATGAGGTGGTTGTTGGCCACGAGTGACGGCGAATCCGGTCGAGTCAGCTTGCGAAACGCTTCCTCTATGGCATCCGCCGGAACTTGAGGGTTCAATCGCTGAAGCGCCTGCCGAAGCCGTCGTTCAAGCACTACCTGCCCGTAGTTATCCCGCTCGGCCTGCAATTCGCCCGGGGCGATCTCCGGCCCCAACAGGATCGTGTACCCCAGGCTCTCCAGCCAAGCCAGCGCGGCTTGTTCGACGACCGATTCGGTCAAATGCGCCATGGTTCGTCCTTTGTAAGAACAACCTTGTGTGGTTGCCCCAATGATGGGCAGACACGCAGGTCTGCCCCTACGGGATTTTCGCGATCAAATTCCCATTGGGCCGGATTGTTCATGATGTATTCCCGGATGCGGTTCAACGATTCCTCATTGCGGATGATGTGGTCAAAATAATTGCGCTGCCATAATTTACCCGAGAAGGGATGCCATTCGTCGGATTTGACGCGGCGAATGTATTCATTCGTTGTCATCGTTTTCAACCATTGGACGATTTGCGGTAGGGGCGCACCTGTGTGTGCGCCCGGATTAGGGCAGACACGCAGGTCTGCCCCTACGATAATGATGATCCCGTGAAAATGATTCGGCATGACCACGTATTCGTCGGTTTCCAATCCGGGGAATTTATTGTTCAATTTCCCCCACCATTGTTCAACCATCTGCCCCGCATCGTTGAGCCGCATTTCGCCGTCCGCCGCCTCCCCGAACAAACACGCACAACTTTGTGTGCAGATGGTCACAAAATACACCCCTGCCTGTGTGTAATCGTATCCCTGCAACCGAATAGACCGGCGTTGGTGTTTGTCCGGGTCATAGGTCATTAGACGAACCTCCCGACGATCCGCTCGGCGTGCGGCACCCGCAGTTCGCCGGAGATAAGCTTGGGCAACAGCGTATCCCGCAGGGCGGCGAGGGTATGGGATTTCTTGGCGTTAATGTCTGCTCGCCCGAAAAGCGACTCAACCGTAGCCGCAAACGCCACTGCCACATCGTCAGAGGGCCTAACCAACTTGTATTGTGCCAGGCTGTCGGCCGGTACTCGCTGGCGACCACTGGAGCCGCTCATTCTTTGGATGGCAAACTGCCTGAAGGGTTGACTTCTCGCGAGTAGATATCCGAAGGCGCTAGGCAACGGTGATTTGGGTCGAAGCACGATGAACTCCGTCGAACCCCAGGCGACTTGTCCGTCTTGAAGGAAGGTGACCATCGCGGTCTTGCCGTTTTCAAGACACGGGGTAATACGAGCAATCAGCGTATCGCCGTTGATAAATCGCATCCCAGAGCCAAAGGGTCGGTCGATCCACGAATCGGGAATGTGACCTTGTGTTGGCATGTTCGCCATGTCGAGATAAGGCGAGATTTCTCCTTTGCGCAGCGCTCGGATAGGATTCACTTCGACAATCTCTGGTAACGTGACACACGCCCACCCCTTCGGAATCTCGCCGAGTTCCGACTCTTGGAACGAATCCGGAAACAGATCGAGAATGTGTTCTGGCCATTCGAACGTGTTTGCTGGAGGGGCAGACCTATGTGTCTGCGCATCTTTTGGGCGGACACGTAGGTCCGCCCCTCCACACCTGGCATGGACGGGATCGAAGTCCACGAACCAGCTCTTGAAGATCGCCCGCGCCATCGCCTCCAGCGTTTGGTTCATTCGCCGGTTCAACTCGATCTTGTCGTCTAACGCCCCCAGAATGCAGGCCATGGCCTGTTGCTCAACCATCGGGGGAATGGGCAGACGAAAGTTGGGGATGTCGGCACACTTCAAACTCTCGAACACGGCACCAACATTGATAAACATTCGCACCTGGTCCCACCACGCTGGACTACGGAGGAGCCATCGGAGAAATTGGGGATAAACCTTCTTGCCGTTACTGCGAAGAAGCACAAGGTTCTGTCCAAGAGCGCACGCAAGGTCGGGCGGAACAAACGCTGTTTCCCCGGGATTGCACCGTCGACTCAGAACGACATCCCATGACTGCGGTTTTGTCTTTCGAATCCAATCGATGAAATGTTCGTGAGAAATCCGCCGTACCTCCGTCAAGTCAATTCGACCGTTCTTGATCTGTGGAATCGCGATATAGGGAAATCCCTCCTTGGCCGCAGGAGGTGTCCTGTGTTCACAGTCAAGTAGTTGAACACCCGCTTGGCGAAGTGAAAGAGTCGGCCACTCACACGCCATAGCCGATGTCCTCCATGTTGGCCCACTTGCCTGCCGAAATGCTTTGTTCTACGGCGCAGGCAGGGATGATCTCGTTGAGTTTGTCCTTCCTGCCGAAGGTTCGGCGCACGCAGGTGGATTGTTCCGTCTGCTCGTGCAGCTTGGTTGTCAGGCGCAACGAGTTACTGGCCATCGCCTACCTCCCGCATCTTTTCTTCCAGGAATCGCTGGATGTCTTCCTTCTTGGGCAGTTCGAGCTGGTACTTGGAGACGAACAGCCTATTGTCCATACCTGCGAGGGCGTATTCAACCAGCGCGTGATCCTTTTGCGTGCAGAGCAGGATGCCGACCGGCGGGTTGTCGCCATCTGCCATCATGTTCTTCCGATACCAGCTTACATAGGTGTTGAGCTGGCCGAGATGTTCATGCTTGAACTCGTCCACCTTCAACTCGACCAGTACATGGCATTTGAGAATGCGGTGATAGAAAACCAGGTCCACAAAACCGTGCGTCTTTCCGATCAGGATGCGTTTCTGCCGCACCTCGAAACAGAAACCATGTCCCAATTCGAGCAGGAAATCCTGGAGTTTATCCAACAGCGAATCCTCCAGATCGGATTCACTCATGACCTCCTTCGACTTGATGCCGAGGAACTCAAAGATATACGGATCGCGAACGGCAAGTTTCGGCTCCGCCTGTTCCGCGCCTGCCTTGATCAACTCGACCAGCTTTTTCTTGTTCCTGGAAAGCCCGGAGCGTTCGTAATAGAGGCTGGCAATCTGGCGCTTGAGTTCTCGCACTGACCAGTTGCCTCGAATGCACTCGATCTCGTAGAAAGCGCGTTTGAGATCGTCTTCTAAATCCGTCAGCAGTTTCAGCATACTATAGGAGAGCCCGTGAAGGAGTTTCTCCGGAGGTAAGGCCAATTGTGCCGACGCTGTCGGCACTTTCGCGTGTTCCTGTATGACTGCTTCTGGGAGAAGGCTTTGCAATTGTGCCGACACTGTTCCCACAATCTGCGGATAGGTGCGATAGAAGCTCAGGTAGTCGTAAAGCTGGCGACGGTTGCAATTACTGACTCTCAAACCCGTCAGTCGCTTGGAAAGCTCGGCAAGGAGGTTGTCTCCATAGGTCGCCCGATCCGCCCCGCATAGCTCGTACTCGGCTATATATGCGCCGATTAGCCAGTTTCTCAAAGTCAGGCTGATATTGACCGCCCTGCCAGCTTGAGCCGCCAAGTGTTCGTCTGCCTGCCGGATGGCGGCGACTAAAGCGGTAAAATCAAAACTCGTGAGTTTATCCGCCATAGCCGATGTCCTTTAGGTTGGCCCAGATGAGCTTGTCGAGTTTGGCGGATTGCTCCATTTGCCCGTGCAGATCGGTGGTCAGACGGGCCATCTTCTCCTCGAATGGTTCGCCGTCATCCTCGACTTCAGCCGCGCCGACATACCGGCCGGGAGTCAGAATGTGGTTGTGGTGGCGGATGTCATCGAGCGTGGCCGATTTGCAGAAGCCGGGCACGTCCTGGTAGGGGGCGACCTGCGTGTCGCCCCTATTTGGGCGGACACGAAGGTCCGCCCCCACATTCGCGTCGCCGCGCCAGGCGTGGTAAGTACCGGCGATTTTCCGAATGTCCGGATCTTCCAGGTTCCGATGCACGCGGTCGATCATCGTGCCAAGCTTGCGGGCGTCGATGAAGAGCGTCTCGCCCCGGCGCTTGCGGAACCGGCCATTCTTCTTGTCGCGGGCGATGAACCAGAGGCAGACGGGAATCTGCGTCGAGTAGAAAAGCTGGCCGGGCAGTGCAACCATGCAGTCCACCATGTCGGCCTCGATGATGTCTCTTCGGATGTCGCCCTCGCCGGACTGGTTGCTGGACATTGAGCCGTTGGCCAGGACGAAGCCGGCCAGACCGGTTGGTGCAAGGTGGTAGATGAAGTGCTGGACCCATGCAAAGTTGGCGTTCCCGGCAGGCGGAATGCCATACTTCCAGCGCTTGTCGTCCTTCAATAAGTCCCCGCGCCAGTCGCTGTCGTTAAACGGCGGATTGGCCAGGACATAGTCGGCCTTGAGATCGGGGTGCAGGTCGCGGTGGAAACTGTCGGCGTGCTCCTTGCCGAGGTTGTTCTCAATCTGACGGATGGCCAGGTTCATCTTTGCGAGCCGCCAGGTGGTGTGGTTGGACTCCTGACCGAAGACGCTGATGTCGGCCTTGGCTTTACCGCCGTTGCCGTTGCCCGTGGAGTGGGCCTTCACGAACTCGACCGACTGGACGAACATGCCGCCGGAGCCGCAGCAAGGGTCATACACCCGGCCTCTGTACGGTGCGAGCATCTCGACTAACAGGCGGACGATACATCGGGGGTGTAGAACTGGCCCCCCTTCTTGCCCTCGGCGCTGGCGAACTCAGAAAGGAAGTACTCATAGACCCGGCCAAGGATGTCCCTGGAACGATTCTCCTGGTCGCCCAAGCCGATGTTGCCGATCAGGTCGATGATCTGGCCGAGACGTTGCTTGTCGAGGCGGGGATGGGCGTAGTCTTTGGGCAGCACGCCCTTGAGGGACGGGTTGTCGCGCTCGATGGCGAGCATGGCCTCGTCAATGGTCTTGCCGATGGTCGGCTGCTTGGCGTTGGCCTTGAGCTTAGACCAACGGGCTTCCTTCGGGACCCAGAAGATGTTGACGGCGCGGTACTCGTCAGGGTCTTCAGGATCGGCTCCCTGGGCTCGTTCGGCATCAAGCCTGGTATGCTGCTCCCCGAAGGCGTCAGAAATGAACTTGAGGAAGATCAGACCGAGCACGACGTGTTTGTACTCGGCGGCGTCCATGTTGGAGCGGAGTGCATCGGCTGCGCGCCACAGTTCCCGTTCGAAGCCGAGGTTGGCCCCAGTGTTATTTATTCCGGTTCCCGCCATAATATTGACTCTCCTTGAGTGCTCCAATTCTGGTAGCGGCGACTAACGACCAGGATCACCGGGGTGGAAAACGCAGCGTTTTTCCCCACGTTCAAGTGCATACGATTGTTAGGTCATCTTGACATTGAATCCTGCGTTCTCTAATCGCCTTAAAAGCAACGAAGCTAATGCAAGATGGTCCAGGCACATGTCTGGAGAATCCTTTACAGATTTATGTGACCTAACATTATTTCTTAAGGTTGTTCTATAGATGGAAGGATTATATATACGTAAAAGAAGGGTGTCAAGCTATTTTTGGTCTCGAACGATTGAATTAGGGGTATGTTTTTGTAGGTTCGGAACTAACGATCTGAATTTCGGTACTTGGGGCGCTTGTTGGAGTCGAGGATCTTTTTTCGGATGTGGACGGAGAGAGGGGTTACCTCGACCAGCTCATCTTCTTTGATAAACTCGATAGCCGGTTCGAGGCTCATGATCTTGGGCGGGATGAGCTGCAAGGCATCATCCGATCCTGCAGCCCTCATGTTGGTCAGCTTCTTCTCCTTGCTCACATTGACATCCAGGTCGTTCTCCCTGGAATTCTCTCCAATCACCATTCCTTCGTAGACAGGCGTGTTCTCCTTGACAAAGAGTGTCCCCCGGGGCTGGAGGTGAAAAAGCGCGTACGTGGTCGTCTTTCCCGGACGGTCTGCAACAAGGGCTCCGGTGGAGCGTTTCGTGATGGGACCATGCCACGGCTCATAACCATCGAAAATGTGGTTGAAGAGCCCTGTGCCTCGCGTGTCGGTGAGAAACTGGGAACGAAAGCCGATGAGGCCTCTGGAGGGAATCCTGAATTCGAGGCGGACCCTGCCGTGGCCGTTGTTATTCATCTTCTGCATCCTGCCTTTACGGATCCCCACCTGCTGTGTCACGACCCCTATGAACTCCTCCGGGATATCGATCACAAGATGTTCCATGGGCTCGTGGAGGACACCGTTTAGCTCCTTTGTAATGCTCTCCGGCATGGACACGGAAAGCTCATAGCCTTCCCTCCGGATCATCTCGATCAGGATCGCAAGCTGAAGCTCTCCTCTTCCCATGACCTTGAACGAATCGGTGGAATCAAAGTCTACCCTGATCGACACGTTATAGAGGAGTTCTTTTTCAAGCCGCTCCCTCAAGTGTCGAGATGTGACATATTTCCCGTCCTGGCCTCCGAAGGGCGACGTATTCACAGAGAAGACCATGGAGATCGTGGGCTCATCCACCGCAATTCTCGGAAGAGGCTCCGTATCTTCAAGATCGGAGATGGTATCACCGATACCGATCCCTTCCATTCCAGACAGGGCAACGATATCCCCTGCTTGGGCTTCTTTGATCTCTACCCGCTCGAGCCCCTGAAATCCGTAGAGCGACGTCACCTTCGTCTTGACCGGTTCTCCTTTACCGTTCACCATCGATACCCAATCCGCAGCCTTAATCGAGCCGGAGAAGATCCTTCCAATCGCAAGCCTGCCGACGTAATCATTGTAGTCGATGTTGGTAACCAGGAGCTTAAGCGGTCCTCCCCCATTTCCTTCAGGCGGAGGAACGGCACTGAGGATGAGTTCGAACAGGTGCCGAAGGTCGGTAGCATCCTCATCGGGATGGAGTTTCGCGATCCCGAGCTTTGCGTTCGTATAAACGATCGGAAAGTCAAGCTGCTTCTCTGTGGCATCGAGGTCGATGAAGAGATCGTAGACTTCGTTGAGAACCTCCTGGATCCTTGCATCAGACCGGTCGATCTTGTTAATCACAAGGATGGGAGGAAGGTTGAATTCGAGGGCCTTTTTCAGCACGAATCGTGTCTGGGGCAGAGGGCCCTCCGAGGCATCGACGAGAAGCAGCACGCCGTCCACCATCTTGAGCGTCCTCTCCACTTCGCCGCCAAAATCGGAATGGCCTGGTGTATCGACAATATTGATCTTCACTCCCTGATATTGGATGGCCGCATTCTTGGCCATGATCGTAATGCCCCGCTCCCGCTCCAGGGCGATATTGTCCATCACCCGATCCTGGACCTGCTCATTCAAACGGAAAGTGCCTGACTGCCTGAGCAGGCCGTCGACGATCGTCGTCTTTCCATGATCGACATGGGCAATGAGAGCAATGTTTCTTAGGTCTTCGCGTTTCATAGGCAAACCCGGAACATGTTATTGAGTTACTTGGGTTATAGGGTTACTTGGGTTATTGGGGTCAACTCAATAAACTCAGGCAACTCAATGAACCCGGAACAGGTTTTCTAATCGTCGCCGTCATTCTTTTCATCCATGTCGGGAAGCCAGCTCTGGATGATTTCTGTGATTCGTCTTGCCTGCTTGGCAGAGGAGATATTGAATTTAGACTGAGGGATAAACTTTCCGCCCCGTTTTTGATAGCGGGCGACCCGGATCTTCCTCGGTCCGAATTCGCCAGCTTTCTTGTCAAAGTCCTGATACATAAACATGATGGTTGACCAGGCTCCGCTGGTGAGAACCTCCTTCTTCACCTGCTTGACCAGTTGTTGCCCGGTCTCATCCTTCCAGTCTATGCTGATTTCATCAATGGTCTCTGCCATTCATTCCCCTCCTTGAAATGACGTCTCGGAACCGCTGGAGTCTGATGGGATGCTCCCTTCCCTGGGTGTTTCCTGAAGGAGTGCCTGCCGTTCCCTCTGGCTTTGCGTGAGAGGTTCTGCAGGTCAGGGGTTCCGCCATGCCACACCGGATCGATACGATTCACTTGAAACAGGGTATTCAATCCGGCCAATTCCTCATCTGTCACAAAGCTCATCGCAATGCCTGAGCGTCCCATCCTCCCGGTTCTTCCTGTCCTGTGCGTGTACGCTTCCAGGCCGCAGGGGTAGTCGTAATTGATGACATGACTGACATGGCTGAAGTCGAGCCCTCGGCCGGCGACGTCCGTGGCTACCATGAAGGTGATCTCATTTCGACGAAAGCGCTCGAAGATCGAGGTTCGCCGAGATTGTTCCAGGCCTCCGTGGATATACTCGATCGATTCGAATTTCCGTTCCAGCTCCTTGATCAGTTTCTCGCCGTGATGTCGTGAATTGCAGAAGATGATGGCCTGGGAGATCTTCTCCGTGGTCAGGTATTCGATTAGGGTCTTGAGCCGGTCCCTTTGCTCCGTATGCTGGAAATGGTGAGTAAGACTCTGGGGGGCAATCTGTTCCTTGTTCAGTTCCACGCGGACAGGTTCTTTCAGATAGGTCTTGATCAATCGGTTG
>Ga0209777_10002972_pt1 | contig 21544 bp, 21 predicted proteins | sample FrelakmetHBP12HB_FD_187147 | JGI IMG/M metagenome (GOLD analysis project Ga0209777, IMG submission 187147) | Freshwater lake sediment microbial communities from the University of Notre Dame, USA, for methane emissions studies -HBP12 HB (SPAdes)... | ecosystem: Environmental > Aquatic >...
TCCGATCTCATCGTCATGGTTCGCGATATAGGCAGGACACTTTGCGCAGTCAACGCCGCAGCAGGCAATTAGTTTTTCCATACGTTCCTCTGTAATGGTTATGTATTGGCCCGGGCCTGCCCGAGAATATAGGCAACAGCCTCGGCAATATCCGCACACACCTTCTCAGGCTGCACTTCCAATATCTGATACTCACCTGCAAGAACCTGCTCACCATAGCCCGTGCGCACCAGTATGCCGCGGCAGCCTGCGTTGCGGGCAAACGTGATATCGATGGCCTTGTCGCCAATGACAAAAGAATTTGCCAGATCAATATCTGGCAAATCGCGCTTGGCCTGTAGTATCATGCCGGGCGCTGGCTTGCGGCAGTTGCAGTCTTTAGTAAACTCGGGGACTGTGCCGTCCTTATAATGCGGGCAGTAGTAAACAGCATCAAGCCGCGCGCCTGCCTCACGCATAAGCAGCTCAGCCACCCTGCGGTTAAGTGCATGCACATGCTCAATCGTGTAATAGCCCCGGGCAGCGCCGGTCTGGTTGGTGACAAGGATCGCCGGAATGCCGGCGTCATTCAGCCTGCGCACTGCATGCGCAGCACCCGGGTACAGCTCGATATCATCAACAGCGCTGATATAGCCCTTCTCTACATTAAGTGTTCCATCTCGGTCTAAAAATACAGCCCTGCGCATACGCTGACGCTCCTTCATGATGAATTGCAAAAGCATATCCCGTGCTTGTGGTGCGAGACCGCCGGTCTGTCAACCGGGATTCGGGCCTTTGGGTTTGCTTTTAGGCATGTTATTTGTTATATGGTACTTGTTTTCTAACATACTTTTTACACTTTTTCATTCTATGATTCTGCTTAAAAATACAGAAGATATCAGGCTGCTGCACCGGGCCAATATTATGGTTGCCGAAACCCTTGAAGAGCTCCGGCGCCATATCAAGCCCGGCATCACTACAGCTGAACTTGACCGCATTGCAGAAGAGTATATCCGCAAACACAGAGGCATTCCGGCCTTCAAGGGCTACCGGGGCTATCCGGCCACGCTCTGCATTTCCATTAACGAAGAGGTCGTTCACGGCATACCGGGCAAGCGGGCGCTCAAAAAAGGCGATATCGTGAGCCTTGATATCGGCGTGCTGCTTGACGGCTACTACGGCGATGCAGCCATCACCGTGGGCGTTGGGGCCATAAACCCCGAGGCCGAGCGGCTCATGCGCGTAACCGAAGAATCGCTGTACCTCGGCATTGAAAAGGCGCGGGAAGGCAATCGACTGTCAGACGTTTCAATCGCCGTGCAGACGCATGTCGAGGCGGCAGGCTTCAGCGTGGTGCGCGACTTTGTCGGCCACGGCATCGGCCGCAATCTGCACGAAGACCCGCAGGTGCCAAATTTTTACACGCCCGCGGCCTACAATCCGCGCCTGAAGGAAGGCATGGTGTTTGCCCTTGAGCCAATGGTCAATCAGGGCACATTTAAAGTAAGAATTCTTCCGGACGGCTGGACCGCCGTCACGCGGGACGAAAAGCTGTCTGCCCATTTCGAGCATACCATCGCAATAACGGGAAACGGGCCCTTCATTTTGAGCCGCAGAGAGGGGTCCATGCCCGCATCGGCTCATGCAGAGATATAATTAATGGCTAAGCTTGAAATACTTACCTATCCCCATCCCCTGATCCGCAAAAAGTGCGGGAACGTGGAGAACATCGATGATGACATCGTAAAAACCAGCGCCGCCATGGCCGAGGCCATGTACCGGGCAAAGGGCGTTGGGCTTGCTGCTCCCCAGGTGGGAATTTTGAAAAAAATTATCGCCGTGGACATCGGCGAGGGCCTTATCACGCTCATCAATCCCCGGATAACGCTGTTTGAAGGCACTGAAAAAAGCGAAGAGGGCTGCCTCTGCCTGCCGAAACTGACCGTTGTCGTCAAGCGTCACTCCAAAGTACAGGTCAAGGGCTATGACCTGAGCGGCAAGGAGCTGACCTTTGACGCAGAGGAACTTCTTGCCCGGGCGCTGCAGCACGAAATTGATCATCTCGACGGCCTGCTCATTATCGACCATCTGTCGCGCCTCAAGCGTGATCTTGCCATCAGGAAATACCGCAAGCTCAACGCAGAGAAAAAAGACGAGGAATAGAGCCCTGTTCCCGTGCTGATAACAGAAGCAGCCGGACTGCCCATGCGGTCCGGCTGCTTCTGTTATTGAGGCGGGTTGTTTACCGGAAGCCTGCCTTGAAAGCCCCGCTTTGTACGCGGGGATGAAAAAGCAGGTATCTTAATTAAATCAATTTTAAGCACCGGGATGCCCCGCCTTGTAGGCGGGGAGCATCACTTACATAAAAGGGTTGAAGAAAATAAAGGTGATCAGGATAAAGATCGGCACCAGGATCAGGCACGAATAAACCATATAGCCGAAAAAGCTGGGCATCTTCAGGCCCGTGTCCTCGGCAATTGATTTCACCATAAAATTGGGGCCATTGCCGATATAGGAATTGGCGCCCATGCAGACAGAGCCTGCGCTCACCGCCACGAGCAGTATCTCTGAAATATTGCCGCCCTGGGCCGCAACCGTTGTTAAAACAGCGCCCTGAGCCTTCAAGGTCTCGGTAACGCCCTGCCCCAGGCTCAGGTACGTCAGATAGGTGGGCGCATTGTCAAGAAATGACGACAGCCCGCCCGACATCCAGAAAAACTGCCACGGCCGGGTAATGCCGAACTCGCCGCCCCGCTCCCGCAGGATCAGCAGCGCCGGGACCATGGTGACAAAAATGCCTGCAAACAGCACCGCCACCTCGATAATGGGACCGAAGGAGAATTTGTTTTCTTCGTGCAGCTCTTTTTGCGTGCATGTGTAGGAAAGGGCCGTCATGGCAAGCATCACCAGCTCACGCCAGGGCGTGGGATTGATGCCCCTCTGCTCGAAAACGCCGGCAAGGATAATGGCGACGATGACGCCTCCCAGGAACAGGAAATTTATCTTGCCGCACATCTGCAGGGGCGCCACATGGGTGCTGTCGCAGGCAATGTCCTCAGGCAGCTCCTTTTTAACCGCAAGATAATCGAAAATGTAGAAGGTCAGCAGCACCAGACCCACGGCCACTACCCAGATGGGCAGCAGCCTGAACGTCCAGGTGAAGGGTACCCCGCGCAGATACCCGAGAAACAGGGGCGGGTCGCCAAGCGGGGTGAGCAGGCCGCCGATATTGCTCACGATAAAGATAAAAAATATCGGAATATGGGTTGTTTTTTTACGCTCGAAATTGGTGCGCAGCAGGGGCCTGATGAGCAGCATGCTGGCGCCGGTGGTGCCGATGAAATTGGCAAGCACCGCGCCCACGGCCAGAAAAGCCGTGTTCACAAAGGGTGTCGCCTTCAGGTCGCCCCGCAGCACGATGCCGCCCGAGATGACAAACAGAGACAGCAGCAGCACGATGAATGAAAAATACTCGGTGGCGGTGTGAATCAGGTGATGATAATCAAGGCCGAGAAACAGAATGGCCACGGGCAGCGAGAGAAGGAAACTCACAATGCCCTTGTTGCTGTTTTTTTCCCACCAGTGGGGAAATCGAAGCGGCACCAGCGCTATAGACAGCAGCAGCAGCGCAAACGGCCAAATCCAGCCCATAGAAAGTGTTTTTCCGATGTGTTCCACAGCGCAATTCCTCCGACTTTAAGGTTTATAAAACAGTAAAATCCCTGAGAAGCGTGCAGTGCGCTTTGCGATTGCGTATTGTCAAGACCATCGGCTGTTTGTTCCCTGTGGTGCATTGCCTGACACGGAAGGGCATATGCAGCACTATAGGGTCTCCGCGCGGGCAAGCGCCGCAGGCGCTCGGGCGGGCTTTTCTGACATAAAGCAAAAATATTATATGAAAAAACGCTAAAAAAAGCAAGCTGGGGCAAAAACCAGTCTCAGCTTCTTCTGGCTTGCGAACCATCAAGCGCCAGTGCCCCCACCGGGCACATTTCAATGCAGGCTCCGCAGGCGGTGCAGTACTGTTCAAACACGATGGCTTTTTCCTCAAGCTCAAGCGCCCCTGCAGGGCAGACCTCGCCGCAGCAGCCGCAGCCGATGCAGGTATCCGTGTCTATCTGAATTGCCATTTTGTATTCCTTTACTCTGCCATTTTTATTATTGAGAAGAGACTGTGGTATAATCGCAGATTTGTAGGGAACGGTCGCGACCGTTCCCTACGGCTTTCTTCATTTTTACAGCGTATCATTGAGCGTGCGCTGCACGCTTGACCCGATTTTTTCGAGCAGATCAGGCCGCTCCGACCCTATCTGCTCTCGGTGCGCAAGAATCCCGTCCCACATGTATTTTGGCGTATGATACTGGCTGTAGCTGCCGGGCAGTATCTCTGCCTCCACAAGGCCAAAAAGATAGTCAAGCTCGTCATCGCTGTAGGCAGGCACAAGCGCATAGCCCTGCGCCACGCGCAGCGCGTCGGGGCCGTTGAACTCGAATGCCCGCTGCCACCACTGCGTATACTGGGCAAACCCGGGCTGCCCGGCAAGCTCCATGAACACCGCGGTCGCAGCATAAAAGCCGCACATGAGCGCGCCCTGCGTCTCCACCTCCACAAAGGCCGCTGCATCGCCGATGGAAAGGGCATTGCCCTTCCAGGGCTGTTGCATGGAGGAGCAGGCCTTCAGGCCGCAGCCCGTGGTCTTGACGATGCGGGCGTTTTTCAAATAGGGCGCAAGGGCTGCCTTGTCTCTGGCATAGCCGTACACGTCAGCGGTGAGCTGGTTTTTGTTGCGCGCTATGCACATGCGCATCCTGGTCGGGTCATTAAAATACGGATAGAGAATGATAGGCGCCCGCGACTGATAGACATTGCCCATGAAGCTCTTCATGGCCTGCGGCTCAGGGTCTTCAACGCCCTCAAGCAGGTAGATGACGCACTGCGTCGTCACAAAATGTGTGCGGCCCTGATTCATGCCGAGTGCTTCGGCCATACGCGAGTTGACGCCGTCGGCGATAAGTATCTTCTGCGCTTCAATGGTTGAACGCCTGCCCCTGTGCGTAAGCTGCACCGTCACCTTTTCGCCGTCATCGCGGCCGTCCCATGCCGTGGTGCCGGGCATAAGCTCAACGCCTGCTCTGGCGCAGCTGCCCCACAGGCCCTGCAAAAGCCTGCCCTTGTCAAACTGCACGGCAAGCGGCCTGCAGTCGGGGTGGGCAAAGCAAATGCGCCGGCCGCCGGGGGAGATATAATATTTTTTTGTCACATTGAAGGTCGGCCCGGCATAGGGCACGCCAAATCCCCCGCGCTGAAAAAATATGCCGCCATCCTCCACTGACACCGTATCGCCTTCATAGCCCTCATCCATGACAAGCTGCTGGCAACAGGCTCGCGTTATTCGGGACACATCTCTGCGCTTTTCAACCAGCGCCACTTTCAGCCCGCGCTGAGCTGCGGTTTTGGCGGCCAGAAGCCCGCCAGGGCCTGCCCCGATTATGGCAACATCAAACATCAACGCCGGCCTTTCCTGGTTGGCTCGAATTGATGTTTCCTGAAAAACCGGGCGCCAAGATGCTCGACGCCCAGTTCCCGGAGCGCTTCCCGAATAAGATCGCTGTTAGCGGGGTTTCGGTACTGCACCAGTGCCCGCTGCATCATGCGCTCGCGCTCGGTCCGGGGCACATACACCTGTTCGCCTGTCAGCGGATGCCTGCCCGTATAATACATGCATCCCGACACAGTCATGGGCAGGGGCGTAAAATCCTGCACCTGCTCGGGCTGCATGCCTTTTGAGATAAGAGACAGGGCAAAATCAAAGGCATCGCGCAGCGTGGTTCCGGGATGCCCGCAGATAAAGTAATTCACCAGGTAACATTTTTGGGGCAGCTTATTGTTGACCCGGTTAAACTGCCTGAGAAATGCTTCGTAGACGGCTGCCGAGGGCTTTCCCATGAGCTGCAGCACATGCTCTACCGTATGCTCGGGCGCCACCTTCATCCGGCCGGAGATGTGATAGCGGCACAGCTCGTCAAGCCAGGCTGCAGAGGCGGCATCGGTGAGCAGATCAAAGCGAATGCCGCTGCCCACAAAGGCATGCTTCACCCCGGGAAGCTCACGCACCTCCCGATACAGGGCCATGCTCTTGTCAAGGCCGGGCTCCAGGTTTTTGCATGGCTTGGGCACAAGGCAGCTTTTGGAGCTGCAATAGCCCTCGGCCGGCCATTTTTTGCATGCCGCGCCGTAGAAATTTGCCGTTGGCCCGCCCATGTCGGTAATGGTGCCTTTGAACTCGGGTAGGCTTGCCATGTGCCGGGCTTCACGAAGCAGCGACTGGGGGCTGCGGCTCTGCACCATGCGGCCCTGGTGAAAATACAGGGAGCAGAAACTGCACTGGCCCATGCAGCCCCGGTGCGTCACCAGCGAAAACCGCACGGTTTCAAGGCCGGGAACTTTTTCGCGGTCATACACCGGGTGCCAGCGGCGCTGATACGGCTGCTCATATATCCGGTCAAGCTGCTGCTGCGGCAGCGGCAGGGGCGGCGGGAAGCAGACGATATACCGGTCGCCGTGCTTTTGCGCAACGGGCCGCGCCGTGACAGGGTTCTGCTCAGCATAGGTAAGGCGAAAGGCCTCGTTGAATTTTTCGGGGTCTGCCGCAGTTTCTTCAAACGAGGGCAGGACAACAGGATTTTTAAGAAAATCGATCGCTTTGCGGATAATGGCGGTGCCGCGGATATTGTTGAGCGCACCGGCGTTTTCACCTTTGTCCATTCTGCGGGCAATTTCAAGTATCTGGCTTTCGCCCATGCCGTAGACGAGAATATCGCCCCGGCTGTCCACCAGCACCGAGCGGCGCACTTTAGTATCCCAGTAATCATAATGGGCAAGTCGGCGCATGCTTGCCTCAATGCCGCCAAGCACAAGGGGCACGCCGGGGAAGGCCTCACGCAACCGGTTGGCATAGACCGTCACGGCGCGGTCTGGCCTCAGGCCCGCCTTGCCCGCAGGCGAGTAGTCATCCAGTTTGCGCCGCCGCTTGCTGGCTGTGTAGTTGGCAACCATGGAATCGACATTGCCCGAGGTGATGCCGAAAAAGAGGCGTGGCCTGCCCAGGCGCGAGAAATCTTTAGTATCGTGCCAGTCGGGCTGGGCAATGATGCCGACTGTGAAGCCTTCGGCCTCCAGCACCCTGCCGATTACGGCAGCGCCATAGGCAGGGTGATCAACATAGGCGTCGCCGGTGACAATGATCACGTCCAGCTCACGCAGTCCGCGGCGGCGCAGATCATCTTTTGATAGGGGGAGAAAAGAGCTGGTCATGGATTGCCTAACCCGGATAAGCCTGGACCGGAAATTGTCATCAGTTGAGCATGCAGGCGCTTATAATTGTCGCTGTTGGTGTAGAGAGTGGCCGGTTGTGCGATTAATGTATGGACACTTCCCTGTTTCTGCTGACGATGGAGATTATGCCGTCGAAGAAATTGCTTCCTGAAAAGCCCTTCTAAATTCGAGGGGCTTTGAAATACGGCGAAATGATTCCCGCGTTCCGCTAGTGCCGATTATTGTAATTGTTCCATAATCAAGAAGCCGTCCAAAAATTGACTGGTCGACATTGACCGTTTCAACACGCGACAAGTTCATTTCAAGTGTCCTGCGCCAGATAAGGCCGATTTTTACAACTACTCTCTTATTGGTAATCACAAACTCGCTGGTTGCCCTGTCGATCAAAGGCAGCAGGGAAAAAGATAAAAAAGCCCGGATAGAAAAAAATATTGTTCCATGAAGACTGGCTTCATATTTCACGCTTTCACCGTCTATCAGATTATTGTTTACATAGCTTCCCATGGCGCACCATTAAAAATTAAATGTAAGCCGGGCGGCGTACACGCTTTCATCCCGTCGTCCACCATATTCATTATCTTGCAAGCCCAACGCCGTACAGGCCGTACAGAAGCAGAATAATATCCAAAAACCATGTCAATTCAACAGCGGCAATTATCCAGTGGAAAATGCGTTTGCGCCCCCGCTTCCGGAAAAGAAGCGCAAGGAGATAGGCCGGGCACACCGTCACCATACCTAATGCGACGGCACATGAGGTAAAGCTGCTGGTGAGGCCCATGAACAGAGGTGAATAGGCAAAGCCTGCCAGGGGCAGCATGCGCGCCGCCATATCTGCAAGCACGCCGCATGACATGAGCGCAACGGCCCTGAGTGAACCATTTTCGCGGAACGACAGCGCCGACCCGAACAGAAACAGGCCGAAGGCCATAAAATAAATTATCTCAACGGCAAAAGAAGGCATACGCGTTACCCGGCAGCAGTGGTGCCTGCGGCATACCTGCCGCGTTACGGGACATGGCTTTACCGGAATCCTGCCTTTTCATCCCCGCTTTGTAAGCGGGGATGAAAAGGCAGGATTCACTTAAATCAATTTTAAGCACCGGGATGCCCCGCCTTGCAGGCGGAGAGCATCACATGTCTCCGGAAATATACTTTTTCAACTGCTGGATGGTGAACTCCTGGGCTGAAATCGTCTGCTTGACCACATCACCGATGCTGATAAGCCCCACCACCTTGCCGTCGTCCAACACCGGCACATGGCGGACATGCTTGTCGGTCATGATGGCCATGCAAGTTTCAATCGTATCTGTCGGCGACACATAAAACACCTCTCGCGACATGAGCTCGCCGACGGTCGTATCTTTAGATGATTTAGCCTTCAGGATGACCTTGCGGGCATAATCCCGCTCCGTAAAAATGCCCGAGAGTTTGCCGTCATCCATCACCAGCAGAGCTCCGATATCCTTATCGGCAAATATTTTCAGGGCCTCATACACCATATCACTTGACGTAACAGACCAAACCACACTCCCTTTTTCCTGCAAGGCATGCTTGACGGTAATCTGCATAACAGCGCTCCCCTTGTGTTTGATAATGGTTTTTTGCACGTGACGCCCTGCGCAACAAGGATATACCCCATGTATTGCAAAACTGCACACGCTTTCCGCTTGATATATTCTAAGTATAAAAAAGCCCCTTTTGCAAGGGGCTTTTTTATACTGTTACCAGTTTAGGCTGATACAGCACAAACGGTCAGTCGTCAAAATTGCCTTCAGGGCCCTTGCTGCCGTGCAGGATTTTGGCCTTTGCCGCTATCTTCTCATTGGTCCATTCAGCTGGATTCTCGATGCGCCCGGACTTGGAGCCAAGATCATAAGAATTCGCCTTCAGTATGGCATCAATGGCAAAATGTGCCGTGTCCCTGCCGTTGAAGACATTGATCATCATGCCATAGACGAAATCCTCGACAGCCTTTGCCATGCGGTCCCGTATTTCCCGCGGCTGGCTGACAAGGCGGTTTTCAAACGGAAGATTCAGCTTTTTATAGTCGCCGCTCTTCCACTCTTTGCTCTTGGCATACTCGACCATCTGCGCCCACATCTCCTCTGTCACGCCGGCGCCCGCAATTTTCTTTAACTGATTGTCGGCATCAAGAATGGCATTGCCGTAGTCATTGACCTCCAGTCCCCAGGAAATCATCTGCAGCGCCGTGGCCACATTGGCCTTGGTGGTATGCGTCTGCACGGCAATGGCCCGAAGACGGTCGGAGTTGTTGCCCGAGGTTCCGTGCTGCGCGCCCGACATTTTATAAGGCTCCAGGGCCTTGTGAATTTGAGCGGTCAGCTCAACCTGAATGCCTGCGTCGTTTGCTTCGATGCCGTGCGTGGTGCCGTTATTCAGGGCGATCCAGTCGGGGAAAATGTCGCGGGCATTGAGGCCCTGAATGAGAAACAGCGCCTCTTCTCTGGTTGAAAGGCCCTCCTTGCCCTTGATCTCGCCCACTTCGGTTTCAAGGCCTGCCCAGGCGGGGATAAAGGGATTGAGCTCGATATTGGCCAGCAGGTTCTGATCATCGGGCATATGGGAGGCATCTATTGCTATGGAGGTCATGCCCGCGTCGAACATGGAGGGAATTTCGACCTTGGCAGCCTTGATGTCCTTGTCGTTCTTGATGCCGTAATGGTCGGCATGTATGGCCACGGGGATCGTAATGCCGAGCTCATTGCATATGGCGTCCACATAGTTTGCCATGTTCCAGTAATTCACCGGGCAGTAGGCGCCCGTGCCGCCTTCGCTTTTGGCGATCTCGATGAGCACGGGTGAATTGGCGCGCTGGGCAGCCATCAGCGCCCCGCGAATGACAAGGCTGTTGCGGCCGTTGGCGGCCATGGCAATGGCTTTTCCCTTGGCGATCATAGCCCGGTCAACCACTTTGCCGCTCACGATCAGAGCCTTTGAGTTTGGAAAAAGCTTCACGATATTGGGCGGCCTGCCGACTTCAACAGCCTTGAGAAAGTCCTTTGAATATGTTGCCATAACACATCCTCCTGATAAGTTGTATGGTTAAATATGGGTATCGGCCGGGGCCGATATCTTGCTGCTAATACTCCTCTTCATCGGTTGCGTGCAGGATTTTGTACAGGGCCGCAACCAGCTCATCAAGCCCCTGGTGCGCGGCTGCCGAAATCGGAAAAACACGGGCCGCAAGCTCAGGGCCTGCCTCCTGCAGAAAACGGTCAAGAGCCTTCCTATCCGCATCAATATCGATCTTGTTTGCCGCTATCAGAAACTTTTTTTCCTCAAGCCCCTGGCCGAAATCCTTTACCTCCTGCTGCAAAACGGCAAATGCCTGCTCCGGCGGCATGTCGGCAAACTCGGAAATATCAAGCACATACAAGAGCAGGCGCGTGCGCTCAACATGCTTGAGAAACTGCAGCCCGAGGCCCTTGCCCTGGGAGGCTCCCTCTATGATGCCCGGTATGTCGGCCATCACAAAGCTGCGGAAGTCGGACAGCTCAACCACACCCACCACGGGATTCAGCGTGGTGAACGGATAGTCGGCAATCTTGGGATGGGCCTTGGAAACAGCCGTTATGAGCGATGACTTGCCCGCATTGGGCAATCCCACCAGCCCCACATCGGCCATGACTTTCAACTCCATTATGCCGTTGAATTCAATGCCCGGAAGTCCCGGCTGGCAGAAGCGCGGGGTCTGATGCGTTGAGGTGGCAAAGTGCTGGTTGCCCTTGCCGCCCATGCCCCCTAGGGCTATCACCACGGGCTCATCAGGCACGGTGACCTCATAGACGATTTCGCCGGTATCTGCATTGCGCAGTATGGCGCCGCAGGGCACGCGCGCTACAAAGTCTTTTCCCTGTTTACCCGAGCGGTTATTGCCCGAGCCATGATGGCCCCGCTCGGCAACGAGCTTTGACCTGTACCGAAACTCAACAAGGCTATCGATTCTGGCATCGCCTATAAAGATAACATTCCCGCCCCAGCCGCCGTCGCCGCCATCGGGCCCGCCCTTTGGTATATATTTTTCGCGCCGGAAAGAGACGCAGCCGGGCCCGCCGTCACCGGATTTTATAAAAACTTTCGCAGAATCAACAAACATGCCCGTAATCTCCCAAGCTAAACATTTAATTATCTACTTAATTTCAAGCAGTCTGACAAGTATTTTAACTTTATGGATTTCTTTGTTTTTTATTGCTGTTTCAGGTATACTACACATTCAATGGATAGTATGCCTCTTTAATGCATGTTCCAAAATATTTCCCCCTGCCGCAGGGCTGCATGTGTCCTGCGCCGTAAAAAACAGTTTCAGGAAAAGCCTCTATGATCGCGGTTATCGGCGCCGGACTCGCCGGCCTGAGCACAGCATGGCATCTTGGCGCCCGCAGGGACTGCACGGTCTTTGAGCAGCAGGACGCAGTCGGCGGCCTGTGCCGCTCGCCTGCCGTTGACGGTTTCACATTCGACTACACCGGCCATCTTCTGCACCTGCGCGATGCCTATACCCGCAACCTGGTCGGGCGGCTGCTGCACGGCAACCTGCGCACAATAGAGCGCAATGCTGCAATCTACTGCATGCAGCGCTATCTCCCCTTTCCGTTTCAGGCCAATCTTCATGGCCTGCCGGCAGAAGCCCGGCTTGAGTGCCTCGAAGGATTTATAGCCACTGCCCTGAAGAAACCAACCGGCCCCAGGCCGGAAAATTTTCAGAAATGGGTGACGAGCACTTTCGGCAGCGGCATTGCCCGCCACTTTTTCATACCCTACAATGAAAAACTTTTCTGCCGGAGCCTTCGGAGCATAACCTGCGACTGGGTTTCCTGGTCTGTTCCCAAGCCCTCGCTTCGGGAGGTTTTGCAGGGCGCCCTTGGCTTCATCAATACGGGCATGGGCTATAATGCCTCATTCCGCTATCCTGAGCAAGGCGGCATACAGAGGCTACCGGAGGCGCTGGGCTGCAAGTTGAAAAATATCGAGCTTTCGCGGCGGCTTATGTCGATACGGCTGAAAGAGAGGTCGCTGCTGTTTCATGATGGTACGCAGCTAAACTATGAAACCCTCATCTCAACCCTGCCCCTGCCCCAGCTTTTAAAGATGCTGGGCCCTGTGCCGCCGCGTTTCACCAGCGCCAGCCGGCGCCTCACCAGCGCCACAGTGCACAATATCAATATCGGTATCAACCGCCGTGCAGTGAGCCCCTATCACTGGATATATTTCCCGGAACCCGAATTCCCCTTTTACCGCGTCGGCTTTTATTCGAACTTCACACCGAACATGGCGCCCAAACATGCAAGCTCGCTCTATATCGAGATAGCAGCCCGACCAGATTCAAAACCTGACTGCGCAGAGCTGCGCGAGGCCGCCCTTGATGGGCTGCGGCGCTGCGGCATACTGCGAAAGGGCGACCGAGTTGTTGCCGAGCAGTACAACAGCATCGACCCCGGCTATGTGATATTTGACCGCTTCAGGCAGCAGAAGCTGCCGGGGCTTCTTGCCTGGCTCAAAAAAAACGGCATCATCTCCGCAGGCCGCTACGGCGCCTGGACCTACTGCTCCATGGAAGACAATATACTTGAGGGCAGACGCCTGGCAGAGGCGCTTTCATGATCCGGGCAAAAGTCGTCCATATCATTACGAAAATGGAACTGGGTGGGGCGCAGCAGAATACGCTTTTTACCGTCGCGCATGTGAACACGGATGAATTTCAAGCGCATCTTCTGGCAGGCCCCGGTGGAGAGCTTTCCGATGAGGCTCAGGCATGCACGCATTTTCATCTGGTGCCGGATCTGATCCGCGAAGTGCGGCCCCTGCATGATATACGGGCTTTTCTACAGATCAAAGCGCTGCTTAAAAAAATAAAGGCCAATCCTCCATCAACCGCGCAGGTTATTGTTCACACACACAGCTCAAAAGCAGGCATTCTTGGAAGATTTGCTGCCCGGGCCGCAGGCGTGCCCATTATCATCCACTCCATTCATGGCTACGGCTTTAACGATTATCAGGCCGCACCGGTCAAATGGCTTTATATACTGCTTGAGCGCCTGTGCAGCCGAGTCACGTCATTTTTTATCGCCGTGTCGCAGTCAAATATCGACCGGGGCCTCGCGCTGGGGCTTTTTACTGGAGACAAGGTACGCCTTATCAGAAGCGGCATCGACATCGGGCAATTCAAAAGCCCTGCTGTAGCCCGGCCTGATATGCGAAGGCAGCTTGGCATCGCGCAGGATAGCCCCCTTGTGATTATGGTCGCCTGCCTGAAGCCGCAGAAAGCGCCCCTTGACTATGTCAGGGTCTGCTCACGCATTGCAGCCCGGCTGCCCCATGCTCATTTTCTGCTGGCCGGTGATGGCGAGCTGCGCAGCGTTTTGGAAGCCCAACTGCGCGCATCCGATTTTTCCGGCAGGTTTCATATGCTCGGCTGGCAGCGGGATATCCCGAGCCTGCTGCATGCAAGCGACGTGCTTGTGCTGACATCGCGCTGGGAAGGACTGCCGCGGGTAATTCCGCAGGCCATGAGCGCAGGGCTGCCCGTTGTTGTAACCAGGGTTGATGGATCGCCTGAGGCTGTGCGCCAGGGCCAGACCGGTTTTGTGTTTGAAGCGGGAGATATTGCCGGTATTGCTGAAAAAACGATCTATCTGCTTGAGCATAGGTCACAAGCCCGACAGATGGGCCAGGCCGCACAGGCACTGGTCGGCGAGTTTGATATTCATACAATGGTGGCTGATCAGGAAAATCTCTACCGCGAGCAGGTACGACATTTTTACTGATCTTATGTTGACAATAGCGGCTCCAATGCTTATATAAAATTATACAGCTCTGATTAAACTTCAGTTTTTTTATTATATCTGCAACAAGAAAGGAACAAGCCGTGCCGATTTATGAGTATGAGTGCAAATCCTGCGGAGAGACATTTGAAGTATTCCTGAACTCCAGCGACAAGCCGGTAAAAAAATGCGAGTACTGCAACAGCACCAAAATCCATAAGCTTATATCCAACTGCTCTTTTCAGCTGAAGGGTACGGGTTGGTACGCAACCGACTACGCAAACAAGGATAAAAATTCGGGCGGCAAAAGCAAAAAGAAGGAGACTGATTCAGGCGCAACGGACACCAGCGCCAAAGCTGAATCCAAAGACTCTGCAAGCTCCTCTGAAAGCAAACCCGCAAATAAAGCCGAAAACAAAGCTGCGTAAAAATCTGCTCACGGAATTTTTCAGGGAGCCTTCATGGCTCCCTTTTTCATTGGAGAATTCTGCTTTTTATCTTGCGAAATATATAATATATTGCTATTTTTAAGAAAATTTCGCAAAGCGCCAAAGGTACATGCTCTATGTCTGTCGCACAGGAATCAACTGTTGAACTCTTTAACGCATGCAGAACAATCTTTGGATCGCAGGTGAATGTATCCACGGAGTTTCTCCGCTATCTGCAGCCTGTTGGCGTCAAATCCGCTTACAAGAAACGCGCGCTTGAAACCCACCCTGATCGGGCAAAACAGATAGGCGATTCACCCCGCAAGCTTCAGGAGGAGTTCCGCACCGTCAAGCAGGCCTATGAACTGCTGCTGTCATATGTGGAAAACAAAACGCGCCGCATCGTTTCCGACCCCACGTTCACCGGCAGACATACCCATGGGCAGTATCAGCACAGCCGGCAATACAAGCAGCCGTACTGCGACCAGAGCCAGTACCAGTCGCAGCAGCACCGTCACCGCCGTTCAGCAGTGGATCATTTCTACCGCGGCCCCATTCCCCGGCGAAATCTGATGCTGGGGCAGTATCTCTATTATGCCGGACGCATATCGTGGCGCATGCTCATAGAGGCGATCTCATGGCAGCGCACACTGCGGCCGTGCATCGGCCAGATAGCCATGCAATCCGGTTTTCTCACGCAGCGCGATGTTGTGAACATACTCACCGAACGCAGGCTCGAAGAACGGTTCGGCGAATGCGCCGTGCGCATCGGCTGTATTACCCCCATCGAGCAGACAACGCTGGTGAGCAGGCAAAGCAGACAGCAGCGCCGCATCGGAGAATATTTTGTGGGCCAGAAATTATTGAGCGAAGATGAACTGGCCGGCCTTGTTGACCGGCATCGCATGCACAACTGCGATGCCCGGACATGGCCACACAGAATGCAGCAGCAATGAAAAAACTATTCATCTGCGCTCTGTTGTGCTGCATCTGTGCGGCCCTCTTTTTTTCTTATCATGCCCCCTTGCTGACGTCGTATGCAGAATTTTTTACCGTGCACACCGCAACAAAGGGAGCCGATGCCATTGTCATACTCTCCGGCATGATTGAAACGCGCCTTCCAAAAGCAGTCGCCTTATACAAGGAAGGCTATGCGCCGCGCATTCTCATAACACAGGAACGGCCGATTAATGCACTGGCTGCACAACTGCCCTGCACGAACAGGGACAAGGCGCAGGCTTTTATGCACATGCTGCAGGCCGATTGTGAGCTGACCGTTGTGCCGTCACAAAAAGGCGGTGCCACTTCAACCTTTGATGAAGCCTATGACCTGAAGGACTGGGCGCGCAAAAACAGCTATAAACGCATCATCATAGTAACCGATGATTTCCATACGCGGCGGGCACTGCATGCTTTTACAAAAGTTTTTAAAGGCACGAACATTGTTGTGCAAGCGGAAGGCGCGGCCAATGATTTTTTTAGCGAACGCAACTGGTGGAAAAGCGACTGGGGCCTCACAGCCTATGTCCTTGAAGGAATCAAGTATAGTCTGTATCTTGTAACCAGCCAAAACATACCGATCATCAAAAATTTCTAAAGGCTGGCATGTAGCCGGCATAAAACATTTTACAGGCGCTCGCGCAGACACGAAGCATGAATTCCAAACGCCTCTACGATCTTATAAACATGGATTCCGCCGAAGGGCTTCTGCGTGAAACCGTGACGGTGCTGCAGATGGCCCTCCCGGGCATGGATACCGGCACGATTGCAAAGGCTTTTCAGGACACCATGAACCTCTATGCGGGAAATTATCCCGGATACCAGGCCTGCAGCACCGGCTACCATGATTTTCAGCACTGCGCCGAAACCCTGCTGGCTATGAGCCGGCTGGTTCACGGGGCGGCAGCAGAGGGGTTGCGGCTACCGCATGCGGCAGTCGAGCTCAGCCTTATTGCGGCCCTGCTGCATGATTCGGGCTATGTACAGGAAAAAGATGACACCACCGGGGCGGGAGGCAAACATACGCAGACCCATGTGCGCCGCAGCATGAATTTTGCCGGCCACTATGGCAGGCAGAACAGCTTTGCCGCCGATGATATCACAGCCTGCCAGACCATGATCTGCGGCACGGATATTGACGCCGACTTCGACGCCATCGTATGGCCGTCGCGCGACATGGAACTGCTGGGCAAAATGCTCGCAACTGCCGATCTGCTTGCGCAAATGGCCGACAGGGCGCATCTTGAAAAACTTTTTTACCTGTATCAGGAATTTCAGGAAGGCATGGTAACCGGCTATAACAGCGCCGAAGATCTGCTGCGCAAGACCATAGCTTTCTACTCTCTTGTAGACGATCGCTTCAAAAATAAACTTGAAAGCGTCAATCGGTTTATGGAGGCCCATTTCATGCAGCGCTGGGGCATCCAGGACGACCTGTACCGTCTTGCGATTGAAAACGAAAAGGCGTATCTGCTCAATATCGTGCGGCATGAGGATCAGGAAATGCGCCGCCGGCTGCGGCGCAAAGGCATTGTTGAAAAAATCCGCAACGATAAAAATGACTGACCGGCCCGGCCGTATCTTGAAAAGCAATCTTAAAAAACCCCTCAAAGACTTGACACCAGCGTTCTAATCCTTATTTTTGAGTCTTAGTCAGGCCGTTACAGAAAACAAAATAAAAAGGGAGCGTAACAAACCGTGTCCGCGAGCAAAAAACACACCTATACAAACGATCATATTCGCCATAAAAGCCACAAAACTTCTGAACCTGCAGAGGCTGAAATACTCAATGATGTTTCCGAAGTAAGCCCGGGAGACGAACCTTGTGAGGGGCAGGACATACCCCTTTCAGGACGGGAAGAGCTTATTGAGCAAATCGAAAAGCTTGAGAAAGAAAACCAGGACCTTTCAGACCGGCTGCTGCGCACCATGGCCGAGTTCGACAACTACCGTAAGCGCGTCGCACGCGAAAAGGACGACCTTTTAAAATATGGCGCTGAAAAGATGGCGCTTGATATTCTGCCCGTTGCCGACAATTTCGAACGGGCGCTCGAGCAGGCAAAAACAGCGGCGGATGCCGCAGCAGTTGTCGAAGGCGTGCAGATGATCTTCAAACAGTTTCTTGCCACACTTGAAAAATTCAATATCAAACCATTCGAATCCGTCGGGCAGCCTTTTGACCCGGAAAAGCATGAAGCAATGGTACAGCAGGATGACCCGCAGTTTGCTGAAAATACGGTTATGAGAGAACTGCAGAAAGGGTATGTGCTCAACGACAGGCTCCTTCGGCCTGCCCGTGTGGTGGTTTCCCGGGGGCCCGACGACAGCAACGGCGTGCAGGAAGAAGAATAAAAGGTGACGCTCAGTTAATTCTAACCTGAACCGTCTACACCGACAGCATCACAGCCTCCGCCTGCGCACCTACAAAAACACTTGTATGCGCCTCATGTGCCTGGCTCTTCGGCCACGGTCGCTTTCGTCCTGTGCACTGATCCTTATGGGCTTTGCGCATCCACTGCATAGGCCTTCCGTTTCTGCTTTTGACCGGAATGTGCCGTGCAAGCCCCGCCTTGTAGGCGGGGAGCATCACTCCAGCATAATGGAAGGCCCTTCAGTTTTTTTAACGAAAAGGCCCCTTTTTATACTTCAGCATGGCTATCATCGCGCCCGCAGCAACCGATGCAACCGCACAAACATTGAATGCCGCAAGGTAATTGCCGCAATAATCGATCACAAAACCCAGACAAAAGGCAAATGACATCATGCCGCCGTTGAAAACGGCCGAAAACACCGCATTGGCGCGGCCTCGCTCCTGCTGTGGCGCGAGGTTGACGACATGGGCATTGAGCACCGGGTACAGCACGCCATGCGTGATGCCGTACAGAATCCCCACCGAAAGGAGCCACGCAAGGGTGCCTGGAAAGTTCAAAAGTATATTCATCATCGCACCCACCCCAAACACTGCCGCAACCAGCAGATCCGTATGCGCCGTTGCAATACGCTTCATAAAAAAAAGCCTGATGGCTATGAGCACGGCTGTATAGGTCACAAAAAACCATGAATAATTGAGCGCCGTATCGGTCCTGATAAAGTTGGGCAGGAAGGTGATAATAACGCCGAAACCGCCGCCGAAAATAAATGCCGCCAGCATATAGGCTGCAAATTCCGGCCGTCTGAAAAGAAGCCCCATGCTGCTGCTGTTTTTTTCATCGCCGGATTGCCCCTGACTGAGCCGCGGCATGAAGAAGGTAAGCCCCAGGCTTGCGGCAATAAAGACGCAGGACAACATGAACAACACTTGGTGGGGGCAGCCCCGGCTCAACAGCAGTTCCCCCACAGCCGGACTCACGGCATTGGTGATGGCGCCGGTGATACCGTAGATGCCGATGGCCTCGGTTGCATCCTCGGGGGCGACACTCTCAAACACGATGGTCGAGCCCATGATCATAGCCACCGAGAACCCGATGCCGTGCAGCACCCGGATAAACGGTATATACCAGGCAAGGGAGTCGATGAAAAGGTATGCGCCATAGGCGCACAAAAGCAGCACATACCCCTGGCGCAGCATGCGCACCCGGTCATGCCCCCTGATGAGTGAGCCCAGGGCAAAGGCGGCCAGTATGAGAAAAATTTTGTCGATATTATTGATGATGCCGATATAGGTTTCCGATGCGCCCAGATTCTTGAGATAGACCGGCAGCAGGATGAAAAACGAGTTGCCGAGGAAAAAGCACAGGTTGGCAAGGGAAACGACATAGAATATGGGCGCATATTTTTTCATTCGCATCAGGCTCCGGAGGCGTACTGCTCGCGCTTGCCGGCAAGAACGTCACATGGACGCAGGCTCAAGCTCCGACGTACAGTGCGGACACCGGGTTGCTTTGACCGCAATGCTGGAGCAGCACCGGGGGCATTCCTTTGTCGTCGGTGCTTCCTTCTGCAGCATGAGGCTGCTGGCCTTGTTGACCGCCTTGATCAGCATAAAAACGGCAAAGGCAACGATCACGAAATCGATAATGGTCTGCATGCAGGCGCCGTACTTAAGCGCTGCGGCCTTGTCGCCTGCGCCCAGCTTGAGCATAAGGTCGGCAAAATTCATGCCCCCGAGCAGCATGCCGATGGGAGGCATGATAACATCATTCACCAGCGAGGTGACTACCTTGCCGAAAGCGCCGCCGATGATGATGCCGACTGCCATGTCTACGAGGTTGCCGCGAAGGGCGAAAGTTTTGAACTCTTTCAGTATCTCCATGGGCGCCTCCCTGCAAAAAATTGTTATAAAATCACAGATCCTTTAAGCGCGCGTTTTCCGGCGCCCTCTCAGTCAGACTTTTAAACGCAGCAAGGCACCGCTGCAGTTCATCAAGCTCCGGGCTTTCGGCCATATGCACCGGGGAAGCGCCATACCCGTCAAAGGCCTCTGTAACAGCGGTAAGGGTGAGGTCTTCCGTGCTTTTTGCAGGCAGATACCAGACCGCATCTCCATCCTGATCCTGTGTGCGGGCAAGAATGCCGCAGGCGACAAGATCGTCAAGCAGCCCCTGCAGCAGGCGCCGGGGAACCTCAAGCCGGGCTGCCAGTGCATCAGCCGTTGTGGAGGGCTCGCCGCGCTCAAAATTTTTGACTATAGCCTGTACCACCCGCAGGGCAAGCACTCGTTTGACAGCGTAGCTCACCGCCCATTGATCGGTATCATAGTCATAAATATGAACGGCCTGGCAGGCCCAGGAAATCGCCGCCCCGAGCAGCACAATGGTCCAACTGGTCTGGAGCCACACCAGGAACAGGGGCAGCGCGGCAAAGCCGCCATACACGGCATTGTAGCCGGCAATGCCGATCTGAAATTTTATATAGACCCACTGCATCAGCTGGTAGGCGGTTCCTGCTATAATGCCTGCAATCAGCCCCGGCACAAGCCTGACCCGTGTATTGGGCATGAAGACATACAGAAAGCTGAACAGCGCCCATGCAAAGCAGTACGGCAGAAGCTCCAGGCATGCCGCAATGAGCGAACCGGCGCTTTCAAGAAACGCCAGTTTTTTTGCAATAAGCTGCGCTTCGGCTGCAATGGTGACGGTCAGGCTGCCGGCCATGATAACCAGCACCGGGCATACGAGCATGGCCGACAGGTAGTCGGAAAACTTGCGGTTCAGGGAGCGGGCCCTGCCCACACCCCAGATTGCATTGAACGCATCCTCGATGTTGCCGAGCATCTTCACCACGGTCCAGAGCAGGGCGGCAACGCCGATGCCGGCAACAAGTCCACCCCGCGTGTTTTCGATCAGGGCGCGGGCAAATTCGATGATGCGCGTCACCGCTTCCTGCTGCCCCTGCAGGTTCTCGATCAGCTGACGCTCCAGCAGCGCCTCAACCCCGAACCCCTTGGCAATGCCGAAAACAAGGGCAGCAACCGGCACGATAGACAGAAGCGTAAAATACGTGAGCGCAGAGGCTTTCTGCTGGCACTGCGTCCGGACGAACACGCGGGCGGCCAGCACGGCAGCCCGCACAGCCCGGAGCCAAAGCGCCCTTGCTCCATGAAGATCTTTCAATGCGATGGTCCAGATGTCCGTAGAAAAATAAAAAATGACTTTTTGCAGCATGCGGCCTCCTTCTGTGTTGCCCCGCGCAATCAGGCAGGCGCTGCAGCGCTCTGCCTTCTGCGCAGCCGTCAGGCCATTTCAACCTTCAGGGGAATGATTATCACGAGCAATATAGTGAATATAATTCAAAAGATTCTCCAAATGAACTACCTCGCCGCAAGCAGCGGGGAATTGACCCGCAGCGATTAAAAAGGCGGCCTGTGTTCAACCCGCACGAGATTTTGCATGCTTTTTCAACACCAGTGGGCGTTCCCGTGCATGCTGCAGTCCGTATGGCCCCTATGACCCTCGGCGATGTATAGACCGGGGACATGGGTTACAACCGTTCGGAGACATGGGTAACACCTTAGTATAAGCTCATAGCTACCTTAGAAAGGAGGTAGCCATGGGTTGGAGAGAGGTGTCCATCATGTCGCA
>Ga0209777_10002973_pt1 | contig 21543 bp, 11 predicted proteins | sample FrelakmetHBP12HB_FD_187147 | JGI IMG/M metagenome (GOLD analysis project Ga0209777, IMG submission 187147) | Freshwater lake sediment microbial communities from the University of Notre Dame, USA, for methane emissions studies -HBP12 HB (SPAdes)... | ecosystem: Environmental > Aquatic >...
GTGTTCAGGGGCAAGATGCCCATGATACGAGGTGAATCCCCCCAGATACCTTAGCGGATTCCGTCGTGGAGTCGAGCCATAAGATGGATAATCAGGTGGATACGACGCGACAATCCGGCCTCGGGCCGTACAATGGGGAGTGCCTTTGGGTTTCGAGTTTCACGTTTCTGGTTTCAGGTTTTCCGCGTGCGAGCCCTTAACTTGAAACTTGAAACTTGAAACGAGTAGGAGCCAACGGGAATGGGACCGTGGAGAGGAAGCATGAGATTCGCGACATGCCTGGGAGTTTTGCTGGCCCTTACGCCGCTTCTGGCGGCGGCGGCGGAAGCCACGGCGCTTGATTGGCTCGACAAGTACAACGTGGTGTGGGAAACACCAAGCGAGAACGCGCTGGGTTCCATGCCGCTGGGCAATGGCGATATCGGGTTGAACGCCTGGGCCGAGAGGGACGGCAGCGTGCAATTCCTGATCAGCAAGACCGACGCGTGGGATGATAATGCGCGCCTGCTGAAGGTGGGAAAAGTCCGCGTACAGCTCAGCCCGAACCCCTTCGCCGAGGGCCGCCCGTTCCGCCAGACACTTTCGCTGCGCGACGGCACACTCAATATCGTGGCCGGCGCTGGCCCGCAGAAGACGGCGGTTCGGGTGTGGGTGGACGCAAACCACCCCGTTATTCAGGTCACTGTCGAGAGCGCCGCGCCGCTTGACGCCACCGCTTCCATCGAACTGTGGCGCACGCGCCGGGAGGAGTTGGCCGAGCTGCAGTGCAGCGACATTATGACCAATGCCCCCGCGGGGAGGAAAGCAGCGACCATCATCGAGCCGGACACTGTGCTGGACGAGCCAAAGGATCGCCCCCGCTCCCGCATCGGTTGGTATCACCACAACATCAAGTCCTTCGGCCCGGAAATTCTGGCGGAGATTCAGGGACTTAAGGGATTCAAGCAGCAAGATCCGCTGCTGCACCGCACGTTTGGCGCGATTGTCACCGCGTCCGGGGCTGAACCAGTGCTCGACGACCTAAGGCTGGATTCCAGGCGCGGCACGACGCACCGCTTCAGCGTCTTCGTGCTGACGCGGCATCCGTCGTCCCCCGAAGAGTGGCTCAAAGGGATGGAGGAGACGATCCACGCCTCTGAGGCGCAGGATTTCGCCGTCCGCCGGGCGGCACATGAGAAATGGTGGAGTGAGTTCTGGGGCCGAAGCTGGATACGGGCGGTCGCGAACGCCGAGTCGCAGCCCACGTCCATCGTCCCGGCGAACGCCCATCCTGTGAGGGCCGGCGTGGACCAGGGCGGCGGCAACAAGTTCGCCGGGGAACTGGGGCGGATCAGCGTCTTCGCCAAAGCGCTGAACGATTCGGGCGTTCAGGCGCTGGCGCAACTGCAGGCCGACATGCCGGTGGCCTCAGCCGCGGGTCTTCTTTTTTCGGGCCGCGCCGTGCCGCCGGGCGCGCTCAAGGACTCTGCAAGCTGGGACTTTGCGCCGGGGCTGACCCTCGAGGCCTGGGTAAAGCCGGAGCAGTTGCCAGGCGGCGGCGGGCGCATCGTGGATAAAATCACGCCCGGCGGCAGCGACGGCTTTCTCCTCGACTCCCATCCCGGCAACAGCCTGCGTTTCATCTGCGGCCAGTCCCAGCTCAACCAGAAGGACGCCCTGCCGGCGGGCCGCTGGACGCACGTGGCCGGCGTGGCCGACCCGAAGACTGGCGGCTGCCGGTTGTACGTCAACGGCAAGGCCGTGGGCGGCGACAGCGGCGCGTCCGTCAGCGATCCAGCCGCGTACAGCAGCCAGATGTACCAGTTGCAGCGTTTCATCAACGCGTGCGCGGGGCGCGGCGCGCATCCCATCAAGTTCAACGGCACGATCTTCACCATGCCGCCGGACGAGAAGCACGATCCCGACTACCGCCGCTGGGGGCCGGGGTACTGGTGGCAGAACACACGGCTCCCCTACATCAGCATGTGCTCGTCCGGCGACTACGACCTGATGCAGCCGCTGTTCCGCATGTACGCCGGGGAAGTCCTCGAAATGTGCAAGTTCCGCACCAAGCTGTACTGCGGGCACGAGGGGGCCTATTTTCCGGAGTGCATCTATTTCTGGGGCCCGATGTTCAGCGAGACCTACGGCTGGACGCCCTGGGACAAACGCGGCGGCGACATGCTGCAGGCCAGCCGTTGGCACAAGTGGGAATGGGTCGGCGGCCTGGAGCTTTGCTGGTTCATGCTCGACTACTATGAGCACACGCTGGACCGCGAGTTCCTCGCCAAGACGGCACTGCCCTTCACGCGCGAGATACTCACGTTCTTCGACCTGCATTACAAGACCAATGAGCAGGGCAAGCTGGTCATGCATCCAGCGCAGGCGCTGGAAACGTGGTGGGAGTGCACCAATCCGATGCCCGAACTGGCCGGGTGCGTCGCCGTCACGGAACGAGCCATCGCGCTGCCGGCCGAACTTGCTCCCGCGGCCGACCGCGAGCTCTGGAAACGTCTCCACGACAAGCTGCCGCCGCTCCCGCTGCGTGAGCTGAACGGGAAGAAGATGCTCGCACCCGCGGAGAGATTCGACCAGAAGAGCAACTGCGAGAACCCCGAGCTGTACGCCGTCTTCCCCTTCCGGCTCAGCGCCTTCAACCGGCCCAATCCCGAATGGGGCATCGAAGCGCTGCACAATCGCGCGGATAGGGGGCACTTCGGCTGGCGGCAGGATGACATCTTCATGGCGTACCTGGGTCTGGCGGAGGAGGCGCGCCGGAATGTCGTGGCCCGCGCCAGGAGCTACGACCACAGTGTGCGCTTCCCGGCGTTCTGGGGGCCGAACTACGACTGGACGCCCGACCAGGACCACGGTGGCATCCTGCTGAAGGCCTTTCAGGCGATGCTCTTCCAAGCCGACGGGCGGAAAATCCTGCTTCTGCCTGCCTGGCCCGCGGAATGGGACGCGGACTTCAGGCTCCACGCCCCGTACCAGACCGTCGTTGAAGGCAAGGTGCGCAATGGCAAGCTGGCTGAGCTGAAGGTCACGCCCGAGTCGCGGCGCGCGGACGTGGTAATCACAACTGGGACCACACCAGGAGGGCCTTGAGCGATGAGCAGCCTCGACACCGCCGTCCAGGAACCCGGCACCCCAGCGCGCAAGGACAACGCCCTGCGCAAACTCGAACGCATGAACAAGGCGCTCCACCACCAGGAGCCGGATCGGGTGCCGATCAGCGATTTCTTCTGGGGAGGTTTCATCCGCCGCTGGCGCGAGGAACTGGGCCTGCCGGCCGAGGCCAACCCGTATCAGCACTACGACCTGGATTGGGTGGTCACGACGCCGAACATGGACCCGCACATCAAGAGCTTCGAGACAATCCGGGAAGACGAAGAGGAAGTCGTGTTGCGCACCGGCTTCGAGACGACGCTGCGGAAACGGTTCGACATGCCGATGCCGGAGCAAGTGAGCTGGGAGACCGACAGCCTCGAGAAACTGGAGGCCTTCGAGTTCGACGATCCCGCCGATCCGCGCCGCTTCTTCAGCAGCGGTGACAACCAGATCGCCGGCGTCGGTGACGGCTTTGCCCGCAACACGCCGCCGTGGATCGAGACGGTGAAGGCGCTCCGCCCCGACTTCGCGGTGTACGGCAGCATGATCGAGGCCTCTGAATGCGTGACGCGGCTGCTCGGGCAGATGAACACCTTGTTGTGGACCGGCGAATACCCCGAACGGTTCGGCGCGCAGATTCTGCGCATCGGCGAGCACTACTGCAGGTGCGCCGAGGCCGCACTCAAAGCCGCGAACGGGCTGCTCGACGGTTTTGTCATCTGGGGCGACGTGGCCTACCGCAACAACATGTTCTTCTCGCCCAGCTACTGGCGCACCTACTTCAAGCCCTGCGTCCGGCGGATGATCGAGCTGTGCCACCGGCACGGCCTGCCGGTCATTTACCACGGTTGCGGCAACGTCAATGCGATCCTGCCGGACTTCGTCGAGATGGGACTCGAAGCCTACAACCCGCTCGAAGCCAAGGCCAAGCTGGACGCGTGCGAGCTGCGCCGGCGTTTCGGGCACACGCTCGGCTTCTGCGGCAACAGCGACATGCAGATCTGGGAGGAAGGCGACCCCGCCAAGGTCAAACGCGAGGTGCTGCGCAAGCTCAACGCCGCCCGAGGCGGCGGCTTTATCTTCCAGTCCGACCACTCCGTAAGCAGCAGCGTCGCCGGCAAGACCTATGACTACATCGTCAAACTCGTCCGCGAGTACGGCCGCTATCCGCTGCGTCTCGGGGAATTCACGGAGACATAGGCCCACATTTCTGACCACTCATTCACCGCAGAGGACGCAGAGGGCGCAGAGAGAAAAACTTGGAAACAACAGTAAATCCTTTCCTACGAATCCCCTCTGCGGTCCTCTGCGCCCTCCGCGGTGAGAAATCCGGGCTAGATGATCTTCTCGCCGCTGATGCGGTTGCGGATGGTGCGGGTGTCAACTTCCTGGATCGGCGCCACAATGCTCCCGTACAGGCTGGGCCTGCGCGCGGCGATATGTGAGCCGGCCAGGCTGTTGACACGCTTCTCCTTGTACAGTTCGGCGATGATGAGGCCGTCTTCCGCTTCGGTGGTCTCGGCAATGATGATGCCCTCGGGGTCCAGGATCATGCTGCATCCGACGCGGACTTCCGGGCCGTCAATGCCGACACCGTTGGCGAAAACAAGGTAACAGTTGTTATCGTAGGCGCGCGCAGGGAGCCATTTGGTTATCCAGGCGCGGCCCTTCAGCCCCAGGATGGCCTCGCGCATCGGCTGGGGGTCCTGATGGCGGTTCTGCCACAGCTCCAGCGGAATCCGCCCCATGCCGGCGCGCGCGATGTCGAAGCCCCCGGTCTGGTGCGGGGCGAAGACCAGCTCCGCGCCCTTCAAGGCCAGGACGCGGCCATTCTCCGGGAGGTTGTTGTCGTAACAGACCAGGACGCCGCAGGTCCAGCCGAGCAGTTCAAACGTGTCGAGCCGGTCGCCCTGGAGAATCGCGGAGTTCTCAAAGGCGTGGACCTTGCGGTGCTGGAAGACGCGGCCTTGCGGACCGACGGCCACATAGGTGTTGTACATGTGGTCTTCGGGGTCCTTTTCGAGCAGCCCGAAAAGAATGTGAAGGTTGTGGCGGCGCGCCAGTTCGGCCACGAACAGCACCGCGGGGCCTTCATCTGTGCGCTCGGCAATCTCCAGCAGCGCGGTCCGTTCGAGTCCCGTTAGGAAGTGGTAGCCGTTGAGACACAGTTCGGGGAAGGAGATCACGTCCGCGCCTTTCCTGGCGGCCCGCTCGACAAAGCCGGCCATGACCTCCAGGTTGCGCGCCTTGTTGTTCTGCGCCATCTCGAATTGGGCGGCAGCGACTTTCAGGGGGTTCTTCATTGGTGCTTGCCTTCCGCGCCGGCTCACGGCTTGAAGATCAACTCACCCCAGTTCTTCGGCTCCATTTGCAGCTCGAAGACCACGTCATCCACGATGCCCGTGTGCTGGTTGCTCCAGTACGAGCGCAAACGCGTGCGCTGGCTGGCCTGGTCGCCGTGCGTGACCCCGAAATCGCCGCGCAGCGTCAGGTCCGGCGCGGTTTTGAGGCCCAAAGCCGCCAGCGGAATCGCGGCTTCGACGGTGTAACGCTTCTCATTGGGGCGAGTGTTCACTTTGATGGCCGCGCTATCCACGGGCGCGACGTAGTCCATGACGTACTCTTTGACCACACCCGAGCTGAACGTTTTCGGCTTCTTCTCCGTTGAGGCTTTGCGGTAGAGCACCGCAACGGGCTTGCCCTTGAAGTTGCCGATTGAAAGCCGCAGATCGCCCAGCACGGCGTCGTTGCGGTTCTTGTCGGCCTTCGGGTCGGTGCCCAACTGGAAGTCCACGGTGTCGCCGCGAACGTACATTTCCTCGGCCGCCTCGGCGCTGTTGCCCCACGGCGTGGCGTCGTTCACTTCCCAAGCCAGATACAGGTTCTGGTCATCCCAGGCTGCCGCGGCCCGCGCGGCCGCGTCGTCCGTCTTCTTGAAGCTGATGACTTCCGCGCCCTTGAAGTCCTTCTCGAAATCGCCCGTCAGCGTGGGCGTCTTCTTGTTGACACTCATGCGCCGCGTGCCGACAGCCCCTTGCAGCAGGGACTCTCTGATCTTCTGCGCCTGCTTGGCTTCGTCCGCGTTGATCTGGATCGGGTTGCCCCTCAGCTCCTTTACCGTGTCCAGTCCCACGACCTCAACATTCCAGAAGCCCGTCTTGCCGGCCTGCACGTACAACTTGCCGTCCTTGGCGTAACAGGTCGAGCCGCCGAAGTCCTCACCGCCCATGCCGCAGGGACAGTTGTCCATCACCGCCCCCGGCGTGGCCGTCTCCGGCCAGACGAACTTCATCGGGTCGGGCTGGAAGAGGCCGGTCAGGTAGAATCCGCGCTCGGTCAGCACGTGCCATTCGCCGACATTGGTGGCGATGACCCAGACGTTGCCGATGGGTTGGGGCAGCGTGGCGGCGCCGCACGCTCCGAAACTGCCGCGCACCATCCCAACTTCGGGCGGGCAGGCGTTGTGTGAGCCGTGCACGCCGGTGAAGTTGCTGGGGTAGTTCCACAACATCCGGTCGGAGGCCACGTCCATGCAGGCGAAGAGGCCGTGGGTCGCGCCGTAGGGGCCGTCGTAGAGGTAGAATTTGTCGTCGCTTGAGCCCAGCCCCCACATGTCGGCGATTGGCGGCTTCGGCATCTGCACCGGTTTGCTGAGGTCGTACTTCGGCGCGCCGCAGCCCGTGAAGCCGGCGACCTTGAACTGCCGGTGGCCAGCGTAGAGCGTCAGGTTCGGCAGGAAGGACATGTACCAGCCGCTGAAACGCAGCTCGCCATCGCCCCCGCTGCATTCCTCAGGCTGGCGCTGGCCGTCGCCGTTCTCATCCGACCAGACCATGGTCTTCTTGATCTTGGCCTGCTCGCCATGCCCGGTCGTGCCGATCTCCTTGTCGTTGGCGTCAACGTAGTAGATCACCGTGCGCAGCTTGTAGTCGGCGTCGCCGGCGCGTTCGTAGATGTTGAGCGGCCCGAGGTTGAAGCTCCAGTTGCCCGCGACCGCCAGGTACACCTTGCCGTTGGACCCCAGGGCGAAGCGCGAATTCTCCATGCCGCTGCGCGTGATTGTGCCCAGGCACGCCGCGCGGCCGGTCTTGGGATCCAGCCGCCATTCGCAGCTCTGGCCGACCATGATGTTAGGGTCAGCCGGGTTGATCGCGCCGCCCAGCGCCCCGTAAGTGCTCGGCCCGAAAAACTCCTTCACGAACTTGCCCGTCTTGCTGTCCCACACGCTGACGCGCTTGGGTGCCATATCCGATTCCATCACCCACAACCTGCCGTCGGCGTCAATAGTGATTCCGTTGGCTTCGAGCATCCCCTCGGGCGTCCACGGGCCGAGTTTTGCGCGCCCGCCTTTGCGTCCGATGGTGGCGGCCCCTTTGCCATCCTTTGAGAAGACCTTGACCTGCTGGTCGGGATCGCGCACGGCGACGCAGATGCGGCCGTCTTTGTCAGTGGCGATGCCCTTGGCGTTGCTCAAGCCCTCGATCACGGTCTCGCACTTGTCGAGCCAGGGACTGACCGCGAGCACCTTCGCGCCGCCGGAGACAACGTAGATGAGGGCTGGCAGGCGGCCAGCCACGCCCGGCAATCTATCCGTTGCGTCGGCCATGAAGGTCGGCGCAGGCACGGACACGATCCGCAACAGCTTCCCGCTCTTGCCATCAACCACCATGATGGCGTTCTCTTTGGTGTAGCTCAGAAAAATCGTGTCGTTCTTGACGAACAGCCCGTCCATGCGGTCCGGCTTGCCCTTGGGGTCCGGCCACAGGTCGTGGGGGAAGAGATCGGGCGAGTTCGTGCCGGGGAAGACCACATAAGAGCCATCCTTGGCCGCCACGCGATAGAGGTAGTTCGAGTTGTTCGGGCCCCAATTGACGGCGTAGACGCAGCCGCCATCAGCGGCGACGAATTCTGCGCCGCACATGCCCTGGCGCTTGTTCTTCCATTTCACATTCCCTTGCAGGTCGCAGCCCAGCAGCGCGTAGCCTGCCTCTGCGCCGCTCCAGCCCAGGTACACGCCGTCCGCATCGGTCGCGCAGCCGGAGGGCAGGCCGTGGTCGCCGCCCCAATTCTCCGTGCCTTTAGCGCCGTCCCAAGGCGCGCTGCCGCCATTGCAGGCCCAGCCCTTCAGCCGCAGGCCAATGCCGGTGTGATAGAGCGCGCTCCAAACGTACTCGCCCGGCTCGACGGGCTGCCCCGGCTGGTTCCAGGACAGGTTGGTGAGGCCGTCCCATTTAACTTCATGCTCGCCTTTGCTCATGAAGGCCGAGTTGAGCAATTGCCGCACGACCGTGCCGTCGGTCTTCGAGATGTTCAGGGAGATATACCCGTCCACAGGCATGGTGAACTTGAGGGCCTTGAAGCCCGGCAATTCCTTTTGCTTGATCAGGCCGTTCCAATCCGCGACCAGCCTGCCCGCTTCGAGCTTCACGGGGAATTCGCGTCCGTCGGCCAGCCGCACGGGCTGCGGCGCGACGTGGCCCTTCGGTTCGAGGGTGGCCGTGCCCCAAGTGGTGCTGGCCATGAAGGTGAAGACGCGGTCCGGCGTCACCCCCGGCTTGAAAATGTCCTTCACGGTCATGCGCCCCTTCGCGGGTGTCGTGAAGTTCGGCTCGACAGTGACGGTAAGCTTGTCGCCGGCCTTCAGCGGCTGGCCGTCCTTGGCGAGCAACTTCCAGGGGAAGGCAAGCTCCTGGATATAGCCCTTGCCGTCGGCGTCCTTGGTGAAAGCCTGCTGCACGCCGTGGGTGGCTTTGGCGTCCTTGATCTGGCCGCCTTTGAAGTCCGTGCCAAGCTCAACGTAAACGATGTCTTTGCCGTCACGCCCCTGCCAGCAGGTCATGTGGGTGCCGAGCGCGTTCGGCGTGCCTGGTGCAGTGATGAAGCGGACCTGGAGGCAGTCGCCCTGAAAACCGTAGTCGCCGATCGTCTGGCCGGGGTTGTTCAGCGGCGTCTCGTCCGCCCAGTGCGCCAGGACGTAGAGACTTTCGGCATCGTACATCAAGTGGACCCACACGCCGAAGGTCTCGCGCTGGCTCTCCACATTGTCGCAGGCAAAGATGCCGCCGCTGAGGTCCCAGTCATCGGCCTTGCCGTCAATGCTGACCTTGCCCGGCGCGGGCAAGGCCCGGATGCCCAGGTTCTCCGTCGGGGTTGAGGCCGGACAGGCGCCGGCGAGAAGCATGAGGACCAGCCCGGGCAGGACTGTGCTGATGGTGTTCTTCATCCTGTAAATCCTTTCCATTTCTGTCATCGGTGTTTGTGCGAGGCCCAGGGGCTCGTGCCCTACTTGTGTCCGAGGAGGTTCGTGTCGAGGTGCTTGAGCGCGGCGGCGCCCACGCCCGCCACGCCTTCGAGTCCCGCCGCGCTTAGTTCCCCTTCGCTCAGTGGATTGGCCAGGTCCCTAAGCGCGTTGGAGGCCTCGATAATGGTGATGCCCTTGGGCGCACAGATGTTTCTGACGGCGTTGACGAAGCTCTCGGCCTTGGTCTTGTCGGCGGGCGCAAGCGGGGCCAGCGGCGGCGGCAAGGACACGAGTGGAATGCAGCCGGCCGCCAAGGCACGCTCCAAGACCACCCGCATGGACTCGGCGGGCGCATCCCCAGTGCTGACATCCTTGTACCCCAGCACCAGCAGCACGAACAGGGCTGGATTCCTGTCCAGGTTGCACTTCAGCAGCGTGCGCATGTCCTCCAGTCCACCGACCGGCGAGTTGTCTGGGGCCTGCGCCGGGAGGAAGATGTAACCGGCGAGCTTGATCTTGGGTGCGGCATCGGTGAGCGCCTGCGCCAAGGCCGGGCCGTCTCCGGGGCGTGGGCCTACCACCAGCACGGACTTCTGTTTCTTCCGGTTCGTACCGATGCTTAGCGCTTTCCGCAACGTGTCCAGATTCTGCGGGTCAAAAGTAAAGCCGTCCTTGGCTGTTGTTTTCTCCAGTTCCCTGGCTTGCTTTCTGGCGCGTTGCGCCGCCGGCAGGACGCTGGCGACCCTAGGCACGCCATTCGTGATCAGCAGTTCGTTGAGATAAGCCTTCGGAAACGCCGCGCTGGCGCGCGAGAAAAAGTAAATATCCACCTGCGTGATGATCTCGGTGATTGAGAGATGGGCCAGTTCGGAGAAAGGGATCGAGAGTGCTGTCCACTTCTTTGGCGTGCTGACCCCGGTGCGCGCCTGGTGCACGTCCTTGCCGTGAAATCGCAACAGCAGGTCGCCCGGCTCGTCCGCCCAGATACTGAAGTAGAAGATGATCTGGTTGGGTTTGTTGCCATAGGGCACTCGGGCCTTGGTCTGTTTGAGGCTGAGCGTCGCCAACCCGGCTCTCCTGGGCCCCAGGTTGGTGGATACCATTTCCTCGGCCAGCAGCCAGGCCTTGCCGCCGCTGCCGCCCGGAGCGTCAACCACCTTCCCCGAGAGGAGGGCGCCGGGGCCGCTTTCCAGGTCTTGGTAGTAGAGCACGGCTGGAAGTTCCGGGAACGGATACCAGGGTCCCTCCGGCACGCCCGGCTGTTCGCCGCTCCAGACCGCGGGCGCCAAACCTGGGAGCAGCATGACGCAAAGGACCGGCCACAGCCTCGCCTTCATCGCGGCACTTCCTATTCCTCAGCCGGCTGGCTCTTCGCTCCGGCTTTCGCGGCCTCCGTCGCGGGCGCGCGCTCCAGAACATGCCGTTCCAAGAGGCCCAGGACCTGCAGGATGCGGACGGGGGCCTGCGCCGGACTCTTCGGCTCCACGGCGGGACAGTTCGCCGCCTTGGCGGCCTCCAGCATCTCGGTGCGCAGGTCGTCCAGGGGGCCGGCCGGCGGCACGGCCAAGACCGGCATGACGCCGAAGCGCAGGCAGATCCTGGCCAAGTCCTCATAGTCACAGCTTTCGTGGTAGGCGAGCTTGCGCGCTTCGCAGGCCCCGCCCGCGACGATGACGATTTCCGGTTTCTGCGCGACCACAAAGCCAGGCAGCGAAGAGACCAGGTTCTCCGGCGCCGCCAGCGTGCCTGACATGTCCTTGGAGACCGCAATGCGTGTCCACTTTCCAAACGGCTTGGCGGCGCTGTCCAATAGCTGGGCGCCAGGTCCCACCACCGCATAGGAGCGCTCGGCCGCGCCCTTCTTGCGCGCCGCGGCGAGGACGGCCGCGATCTCGGGGCTGAAAACGAGGCCGTCATTCTCCATTGACTTGCTGGGAGCGGTTGCCGCGGCCCCCGTGGGCACGATCTTGGGTTTGGCGGGAGCCGCAACCGTAGCGGCAGGGGCTGCCTGGCCTGCCGGAGCGGGTGGCGTTGCCGCGGGCTGCACTCCTTTAGAGGGTGGAAGGGGAGGGCCCTCGACTGGTTGAGCAGGCGGCGAACCCTCAACCTCGACGCGCAGGGCATCGAAGCAAACATCGGCGGCCACCTCGACGATCCGGAGAGACACAGTGAGGGCTTCAGCGTCGGCTGGGACATCATAGCTGGCGGCGACGTTCTGCCAATCCAGGTTGTCGGGGCTGGCACTCGACACCATTCCTAAGGTCTGCCCGCCTTTCGCCAGGCACGAGAGGCTAAGCTGCGGCGCGCCCTGCTTCTCCGGGACGGGCTTGTATGAGGCCGGGCACTTGGCGAGCACCGAGGCCCGCACTTTGACGCCGCGAACTCTGACGATATCCAACTTGATTTCGAGAGCGGGGCAGCCGCCGCCCTTATGGCAGATTCGCAAGACCTTGCCCTTGGCCGGATCATCCGCGATTGAGATGTCAGCAGGTGCGGTGGTCCCTTTGAGTTCCCAGCCTTCGGGCAGTTTCCCCAGATCGAGGTTCTTGAAGTCGGCGGCCAGGAACGCTTCGCCCGCACAGGCGGAACCTGCCACCAGGACCAGGACCACGGCCCAAAAACCGGGCTTCAGGCTTTGGGCTTGGCAGCCGAGGAAATGCAGGCTGGAAGCCTGCGCTACACTGTGAGGCCGTCGCGCGCGCATAAGTCTCCTCGGCAAGCCGGCGCCTAGAGTAATTCCGCACAAACCAACCGGCGAATGAATTTTCGTCTAAACCTGGTCCGGCACGACGTAGGGCGTGCGGTATTCGCGGGTGACCAGCTTGTTGGCAACGTCGGCCAGCGAGCCCGTGAACTGTTCCTTGTCGCTGTCAAAAGTCAACCAGGGGCCGAGGACTGCGGGCGTCTTGGAGAGATCGGCTTCGTTGAGGGCCAGGTGAGTCTTGAGGCGTTCCAGGCTGTCCTGGGCTTCCTTGTCGGCCTTGGTTATCTCCGCGATATCCTCGGGCCTGGCGGTCTTCCCCAGGCGGTAGGAGATGTTGCCCATGTGGCACAAAGCGCTGGAAATGTGGCACAGCTCAATGTCCGCGTGCAGGTCCTCCACTTTGCGGCTGCGCACGGCCTTGAGGAAATTAGCCCTGTGGTTGCTGTCGCCTGAGAACTGCTTGATCCTCTTGTCGTCCCTGTCATAGACCCAGCCGCCACCGTGGCCGCCGACGAAGTACCCGCCTTCGCAGATGATCGCGATGCCTATCGAGACGCCGCGGTAGCGGTCCATTTGTTCCTTGGGGCCGTCCTTGGCGGGCTTCTTGCTGGGCAGGCCGCGCACCTCGAAGATCAGCGGCGCCGGCTGATAGTCGTAGAAAGACACCAGCGTGTTGGGCGTGGTGGCATCGTCATCGTGGATGAAGCGCCCGCCGAAACTGAAGACGCGCGGCGGCAGGCCTTTCTGCCCCAGCGCCCAGCGGCACATGTCCATTTCATGGATGCCCTGGTTGCCGATGTCCCCGTTGCCCGTGGGCCAGACCCAGTGCCAGTCATAGTGCAGGTTCTTGCGCATGAGCGGCTCCGTGGGCGCGGGGCCGCACCAGAGATCGTAATCCACTCCTTTCGGGATGGGCGTGGGCGCGCTGACCTTGCCGATGCTGCCGCGCGGCTTGTAGCAGAACCCGCGGGCGTAGAGGATCTTGCCCACCTCGCCCTTCTGCAGATACTCGATGGCCTCCTTCAAACCCGTGCTGGAACGGCTCTGCGTTCCGGCCTGGACGATGCGGTTGTACTTGCGCGCCGCCTCAACGGCCTTGCGCCCCTCCCAGATCTCATGCGAGGAGGGCTTTTCGACGTACACGTCTTTCCCCGCCTGGCAGCCCCAAACCGTATCCAGCACGTGCCAGTGGTTAGGCGTGGCGCATACAATGGCGTCAACTTCCTTGCTCTCCAGCAGTTTGCGGATGTCCTTGTAAGTTTGAACTTTGGGACGATCATCCTTCTCCGCGGCTTTGGCCGCATTCTTGACATGGGCTTCGTCCGGGTCGCAAAGCGCGACCAGCCGCGCGCCGTGCTCCTCCAGAAAGTGCTTTATGTGGTCCCCGCCTTTGCCGCCACAGCCCACAATGCCGAGGCGGATATCGTCGTTGGCGCCTAGCACACGGCTGCGCGGCGTCAGAAAAGCAGCAGCGCCCGTGGCTGCGACGCCGGCAAGGAATTTTCTGCGCGATAACTGTGACATAACTGCACCCCTCTTGGCACACGGCCGCCCACGCTCTGAACAACCCACGGCTCCAGAGAGTACATACCCCAGCATTTTGGATTTTGGATTTTGGATTTTCGATTTTAACTGCCAGCCCGGTGCAATCGAAAATCGAAAATCCAGAATCCAAAATTGCTCACTTGGCCGCCGCGGCGCGTTGGCGCAGCATCTCGCGCTGGCGCTTGAGTTCCTCGTCCTTCCGGGCTTTGCGGCACGCCAGCATCTCATCTTCGCTGACCAGCTTCGTCAGTTCCTCGATAGTGTCGCCCAGGTCCTGGTGGGCCTTGAGCAGCGTCGCGGGTTCCCAAGTCCAACTGCTGAAGTCCATCTTCGTGACCTCGTCCGGCACGCCGAGGACGGCCTGGGCGTGTGTGAGGAGTTCCCGCGTCTTGCCTGCCAGCGCGGCGTCAGTGGCGCTCTTCTTCTCAAGCGCGGCGAGGTAATCGCGCAGCACGTAGTGGCTTTCCCAGTCCTCGATGCCGTCGCGGATGTTCTCGAAGCGGACGGAACTGAAGGGGCCGTCAGGCCCTGGGTAGAACAGGTTTCCGTCCCCGTTGTAGACCATGCCGCTGCTGAACCCGCCGGGCGAGTGCGGCGTTTCAGGCCAGAGTTTGCCGTTCTTGGGCTGGTTGTGCCGCCAGATGTTGTAGCAGTAGTACTCGAAGCCGCTGACGCCGAACTTCCAGGTAAGCCAGAACAAAACGCGCGAGGCAATCAGCGGGTCCTCCATCTGCACGTTCGGGCAGGGGAGCATGGGGCCGGCCGCCACGTACCAGAAGAACTTCTCGCCTTTCTCGCGGCAGCGCTGAATCATGGCCGGGGTCTCTTCGGCGCTGATGGCGTAAGTGTGGCCTTTCCCGGCCTTGTGCTCAATCTGCGGATCGAAAATGTCTATGACGCCCTCGAGTTCGGGCCGCGGGTAGCTCCCGCCGATCATGATCATGAGCTCCGGGCAGGTCTTGCGGATGCTGTCGGAGCGCCGCCGCATTTCGTCCCACTTGTTCGTCTCGTCGCCGATGTAGACCAGCGCCTGGTCAAGCAGCCCCAGTTCCTTGACCTTGTCGTAACGCTCCTTGAGCTTGTCGGACTTGCCGGTGTAGTTGCCGGATAGGTAGATGGTCCGCGCGCCGCGCTGCACGCAGTAGGGCAGGTCCTCCAGCGCGGGCGAAAGAGTGTCTATGTATTGTTCGGTCGGCGAGAAGCGGTGGTTCAGAAGGAAGTCCACGTACTTTCGTTTCAGCTCGGGCGTGAGCTTGCCGTAGTACTTCTGAATCTCCCCCCAGCAGGTCTGCCCCATGGTTTCGAAATCCCACTGCACCGGGAGGCTGTAATTCCAGACGTGCACGGCCAGTTTGAGTTCCCGTGGCGGAGCGTTCCTGGCTTTGACTTTGATTGTCCCGCTGTAGAGGCCGCCCGGTGTTTGCGGCCTGGTGCGCACCACAAACCAAAAGGGCGTGGACATCTGCAGCGCGCAGTCCTGCGGCTTGTCCCACACCAGCGGGTCCGGCAGCAGGAAGTTCTTGCCGTGAAAATACCAGTCGGTGACTTTCGGATTGGGCGACAAGCGGAACATTTCCTCGTCGTGGTACTCAATGTCCTCCTTGGGAATCTTGGCCCCCGTCTTGCCGTCAACCAGGTCGGACCATTCGAAGCAGACCTCCTGCAGCGGCTCGGCGATGGGATAGACCACGACCTGAAAGCCCTCGAACTCGCTCCGCGCCATGTAGAGTGCATAGCTTTCCTCGAACGGGCCGCTGAAGCGGAAGCGGGTGCTCTGGTCCGCAATGCGTTCCAGAGTATGCGTCATGCCTGCAAGGTAGGGCTTTTCGAGCGGGGCGAAATCCAGCGCCAGCCGGGGGCGCTTGTCCTTGTCAGGATGCTGCGGCGAGGGGCTGTCAATCTCGACCGTGTTGGCGAAGCGCGTGTCGCCGAGAGCCAGGCCCTGCAAAGCCACGCCGTGGTTGGCTGTGGCATCCGCGAACCATTTCCTGGCGGCCAGCGTGATGTTGAAGTCCATCCATTTCCCCCCTTCCGGCACGCCGAGGTACTTGTACTTATGGGGAAAATACTGGCCGTTGAACTCCCAGAGCTCGCAGGAATCGAGGATGCCGGGAGCGCGGCCCCGCCCGCAGTCGCTGGTCCTGTCGCAGGTCCCGCCTGGCTCCTTCCAGGGTTTTCCTGCCGACGCGTTGCCATAGTCCGCGTCAGGCCCCCAGGGTTCGAGCACCTCACGGCAAGCGGTCTCGGCGATCATCCGCAGCTTGTTCGCGGCCGGCACGAAGACTTCCAGCCGCGCCTGCGCCAGTTTCATGCTCCTCAGTTTTTCCGGAATCTCGAAGCGGAGAAGAAGGTTATTGCTGCTTCCACGCAGATAGAGCACTCCCGGATCCAGTTGCTTGGGTTTCTGCGCTTTGCCGCCCCACAGGGTCAAGGCCCGGCAGCCACTATAGCCCTGGCTGCCTTCCTGGAGAACGATAGTCTCTGCACGGGCCAAGTGCAGCGCGCAAAGCGCCCAGATTACAGACAGGCCTGAGTTGGTTGGAAAGCGTTTCATGACGCAACCCTCCATCGTCTGAATGAACCCGTATACACCCACTAAGGGCGAATGTGACGCTCGTTTCCCCTCGGTCTCCTTGCACTTTCATTCGCATTCCGCCGTCGATTTACGATTGTCTTTGCCGTGGCGCACGGCGACAATCCCTGCGACTGTCAAAATGATATTGCTGAGCCGGAGTGCGCGGCGCTGACAACGAAAGGGAAGCCATGAGGACCTCGGTTTGGGCCGCGCTTGCTCTGGCGGCTTTTCACCCGTTGCTTTTCGCCCAGGAACAACCACCTGGCCCATCGCAGCGTGCGGCTTCCGCCAACCTTTTGACCGCCGAGGAGGCCCGCGAGGTCGAGACGCTCATCGCCTCCGTACTGGCCGCCGGCTTCCCCGATGCGTCAAAGTCGGCGGCGCGCAGCGGGAAACTGCGCGTCACAGCCACGTTCGATCCGGCCAAAGACCCGCCGCCGCTGCCCAGCACGGCCTCGGATACGCAGAGCACGGGACAGAATGGGACAACGTACCAATACGTTTTTGACGGCCTGCACTTCAAACTGGCCGATGGTTCCTGGGTGATCGCGCTGTCGTACCGCTTCAAGCCGAAGGCCGGCGACACGGTTAACGACGCCCAGGCGCCGCAAGTGGACATGGCGGGACTGACGGCCGCTGCCGCTGCGGCCCATCCTTTCAATGCCGAAAAAGACGCAGCGAAATGGCTGGCCCCCGTGACCCCCGAGTACCTGGTGCGAGCGAAGGAAGTGATGGACCGGCTCGTGCCGGTCTCGGTTCACCTGAAGCTCAAGCCCGACTACCTGGCGCCTGCGATCCTGCTGCTGCACCGTGCCGGCTGGAGCGACGCGGCGGCAATGAGTCTCTCAATCGCCGACCAGCGCGCACGCAGTTACTGGCAGTTGCGCCCTTGGCGCGGGCCGGAAATGGCTTTCGATCCCGCCGGGACTTATGCGCTGGCCAGGAGCGAGGAGCAGGACTGGTGGAAAGCGCATCCACAGATCGTCCCCGAGGCGCCTCAGGTTGCGCTGCGCCGCGCGCTGTTTCGCTGGTGCCGCGCACAGATGACGGTTGAGCACGGGGAAGATGCCCTTCTGCCGCTTGCTGGTGCCGCGGCGGCGGCCAAGGCGGCGCTTGACCCTAAGGACCCTCAGGGAAATGCCGCGCGTATAGACGCGTTGCTGGCCGACATGCGTTTGCCGCTCAGTCCGGCCAAAGACGCCGGCCTGGCGGAGCGCCTGCAGAGTTGGGAAGCGCGCGAGCGGAAGCCGCGCATGAAGGTTAGCGGCGGCAACGCAGGTCTCTCGATTGGCACGTCCTTTGAGGCGCCGGCGCCGGCGTATGTGCCCCAAAAGGAGGATTTGGACGGCCTGGCGGCTCTGCTGGCTGACGAACGGCCCAGCCGGTTCTGGGATTTCAGCGGCCCGCGGACGCTGGGCGATAATGCCTGGCGGGCCATGGCGACGTTACTCAAGGCCGACCCGCGCACCCTGGCCCACTATGCGGCCGACAGGCCCTGGACGGCGGCGGAACGCCGTGAGGCAGCCACCGCGGTGCAACTTTGGTGGAAGGAACACCGAAAGGAGTACGTGGGGAAGTAATGAGGAAACGCGGATATAAGTGAGAATCCGTCTCCGTTTTCCCCGAGTGTTGGCGGGCCTCTCACGGAGATCGCGAGATTGAGTCATTGGGCCATCGGGTGAACGGGCGGCAAAGTGCCGTCTTGTTCGTTTGCCTGATCGCCCGATCCGCGAGCCTGCAACTCAAGCGCCCTGCTCTGCCCGCACAAGTGCGCCGAAAAACGCTGGACTGAGGGAAAAAACTGGCATATAATGCTAAACGGATAATTTGGTTCGCCCGCATCGAGAATGCGGTTGAGCCGTTTGGGGGGTCTTCAAGCGCTTGTGTGCGGGGCCCGGCGACCGTGAAGGCGGCGGCGTCTGCGCCCTTGTTTTTTGGAGGTTCTGGTCATGGTTGATGAAAAAACGGTGATGGCCAGCGGGCCACTGAACGCGCCTGCGGGCAGTCCAGCACCGCAAACTTTCGGGCAACGGATGGCATTCATGTGGCCAGGGCTGGTCATCGCCTTGGTTTTGGCGATAGGCGTCTCCTACGTTGTTCTTTACTATGTGAATAAGGAGACCGAGGACAAACTGGTTGCGGCCAAGGCAGACCTGGAATCCAAGAACGCCAAGCTCGGTGAGGACCTCAAGAGGGTTGACACCGCGAACAAGGAGCTCAAGAAGGACCTTGAAGACACGAAGGCGGCCGCCAGCAAGCTCGATGAAAACCTGAAGAAACTGAGCGAGGGCCTTAATAAGACCAGCAAACTGGTGGACGACATGGTGGCGCTGGACCTTTCGAACTTTATGAAAACGTCTAACAAGGAAGTGGCCGGGGCAAAAGAAGATATCAAGAAACACGAGCAGCAGATCTACACGATCAACCAGAAGGTTGAATACATTGACAAGAGGCTGAAGCTGCTGGATGAGCTGGCCACCGACGTAAACGGCCTCAAGAGCGATACGGCAGGCCTGAAGAAGGACTACGAAGTGCTGAAGGGCGACATGATCAGCGTTAGGAAGAAGGCTGACATCACAGAGCAGGACCTGGCGTCCCTGGATGAGCGCGCCAGGATGTTCCAGCTTCGGGTCCTGGCAGCTCGCGCCCGCGAGGCCGCGGATGCCGCGCGCCAAATGGACCTGAAGACGCTGCTGAATCGGCTTGATGACGTGGAGGACAAAAAGTAATGAAGCGCACAAACATTTTGTGGGTTGCTTTCGCACTGGCCCTCGTCCTGGGCTCGACCGGCTGTTTCACAAAACGTGACAAACCCGATGAGGAACGCGCCCTTCTGCACGCCGGGCAGCAGGTCTCCGCGGACATGGTGGGCTGGGTCGCCGTGCCCAATACCGCGCCGGAGGTGCGCAAGCACGACGCGCTCTCGTACGCGGTCCTTGCCACCCACAATGTCGTATCAGCCACGGTGGACGGCTGGGTGGCGATGAACCCTTCGTTCTTCGCGAAGCTGGCGGACATCAAGGTTGAAACGCCGCCCGCGGGAAGCAGCGAACGTTGGGTCTTGGCCCCCGAGGGCAAGAGCGTCCCCAAGGACAAGGACGGCTGGGTGGCCCTGCCGTTCTCGGAGCCTCAGATTGAGAAGAGCGCCTCTAAGAAGGACCGGGAGATGGCGATCCTTGCCACCGGCAACATTGTCCCGAAGGAAATGCACGGCTGGGTGGCCGTGACCCGAGAGGACCTGGCCAAGCTGACCGAGAAGTTCATGCTCACCGGGCCCGGATCGAAGACGACAAAGTAGAGCTTACAGGCGAACAAGACTGGCAAGCGAACGGCCGCGGATGAAGACCCGCGGCCGTTCTATTTCAAACTCATGACCAGCGCCGCCCCGTAGGGGCCAAGCTTCTCCAGCACGCCTGCGAACGCCGAGACAGTTCTCTGAGCACGCTCCGCGAATTCCTTGCGGCCGGTGGCAGCTGCGAGGCGTGCGCAGGCCGCGGCGACCAATGCGTTCGTGGAGGGCTGGTCTGTGTCTTGGAAGCTCTTGACGCGCCAGGCGAGACCCTGGGCTTCAGCAGGGGCCGCCGCCGAGCGGTCAAAGTACCCTCCCTTCTGCTTGTCCCAGAAGAACTCGTCCAGGCGGCCGAGAGACTCCTCGGCCGCGGCGAGAAAATCCTTGTCTTTAGTCGCTTCGTAGGCCAGTGCGGCGGCATAAAGCAGGGCCGCTTCGTCCTGGGCCAAACGAGGAGCCAAGGCCGGCTGGCCTTGCCGCGGCAAGACGTGCACGGCACCCGCCCTCCCCCTGTCCCCCTCCCCGCCGCGGGAGGGGGAAGGGGGAGGGACGCCCTCCTTGAGCAGGCCGCGCAAGGTCGCCAGACCGCGTTCGAAGGCCTGCTGCTGGCCCAGCGCCCGCCCGCACTCCATAAACGCCGCGGCCATGAGCGCGTTGCCGTCAACGTAGATGTTGCGGTCCACGGCGGGCGCAGGACGCTGCGCGCGCGCTTGGCGCAGTGCTTCCCGCACACGGCTCAATCGCTGGTCGCCCTCCTCCCGTGGCAATCCGGCACGAGCCGCGGCGTCTTGAGTAGTGGCGGTCTCGTAAAGCACGTTTCTTCCTGGCGCCGCCGGCAGATTGCCGGCCTCATCTAAGCCGAAAAAGGCCTGGGCAAGATGGCAGTCAGCATCGTCGGGCAAGGCGTGCTCAAGCTCTTTCGCGGTCCAAGTGAAGTAGAAGCCATCGTCGAGATCCGAGGTGCCGCCGGCCTGGGAACCGTAGAAATATGTGCCGGTTGGCTCCCGCATCGTCGTCCAGAAAGCCAGCGTGTCTTCGACGGCGCGTTTGTAGCGTGCTTCACCTGTGGCCTGCCAGGCCCGCACGAGGGCGACGAGCACTCCAGAGTTCGGCAACAGCAGTTTCCCAAAACGCGGCACTCGCCACCAGCGGTCGGCACAACAGCGGTGGAACCCGCCGGCGAGATGGTCGCAGATAGCGCCGCGCAACATGCCGTCGAGCGTCTTCGTGACGGCATCCAGGCTGCGCGGGTCCTTGGTGGAGGCATAGTGCTGCAAGCACAGTTCCAAGGCGCAGGGCGTGGGAAACTTCCCGCCCCCAACGCTATCTCGCACAGCCAGGCCGCCCGCTTTGTGATCCAGCGCGGAACCAATGGCGGCCGCGACGCGCTGGAGCATGTCCGGCGCGGGCTCGCCGGCCGTGTCCGCGGCCTCATTCTCCTTCTTCAGACTGTTATCCAGTTCCCGCGCCTGGCCCAGCACGTCCTGTTGCTGCTCGCGCCACGCGTGTGCGGCCTGCTGGATCACGCCACGCAGGCCCGGACGCTGAGCGGCGGCATCGTCCTCAGCGGGGTAATAGGTCCCGCCCATGAAAACGCAGCCGTCAGGAGTGAGAAACGCCGTCAGCGGCCAGCCGCGCCGCCCGGAAAGGGACTGCACGGCCTGCTGCAAGCGTACGTCCACGTCCGGGCGCTCATCGCGGTCCAGGCGCACGGGGATGAATTCCTCGTTCAGACGCGTGGCGACTTCCAGGTCCGTGAACGTGACCCGCTCCATCACTTTGCCCCAGTGGCACCAGTTGGCCGTGACGAAAAGAAAAATGGGCTTCTTCCCTTGGCTGCGCGCGGCCGCGGCAAAGGCCGCCGCGCCCCATTGCTGCCAGTGCACAGTGCCTTTGCCTTTCAGAACCGCAGGGTCGCCCGCACTGGGAACAAAGGGAGCGGCGCCAGGCAGCGTGCCAGCTTCCGGTGAAAGGAACGAGCCCGCGCGGGGGGCAGTGGCGCCTTCAACAGCGCAGACGGGCATTGCGATCAGGAAGGCCGCAACCAAAGACAAGGGCGGCGTCATCCGCCTGCTATCTCGGATTGCGGATTGCAGATT
>Ga0209777_10002974_pt1 | contig 21542 bp, 23 predicted proteins | sample FrelakmetHBP12HB_FD_187147 | JGI IMG/M metagenome (GOLD analysis project Ga0209777, IMG submission 187147) | Freshwater lake sediment microbial communities from the University of Notre Dame, USA, for methane emissions studies -HBP12 HB (SPAdes)... | ecosystem: Environmental > Aquatic >...
ACCGGGCCTGTATGCCCAGACGCACGACGTGTACTTCGGGACCGTCTTCAACGACGTCAACTCCGCGAGCCGGGCCAATCCGATGGGCCTGCTCGCCAGCCAAGGCCAGGACGCCAACACCTGTGACCCCGTGGGCCTGCTGGACTTCGGCCAGACCTACTACTGGCGGGTCGATGAGGTCAATGCCCCCCCGGCCAGCACCGTCTACAAGGGCTTCACCTGGAGATTCACGACCGAGACCTACGGCTATCGGGTCACGCCCGTCAAGGCCACGGCATCTGGTTCCATGGCCGCGACGATGGGGCCAGAGAAGACGATCGACGGCTCCGGGCTGGACGCCAGCGACCAGCACTCGGTGTCCGCGTCGCAGATGTGGCTGAGCAAGAAGAACCAGTCCCCGGTCTGGATCCAATATGAGTTCGACAAGGTCTACAAGCTGTACCAGATGTGGGTGTGGAACTCCAATCAGGCCGTTGAAGAGGTCGTCGGCTTCGGGGCCCGGGACGTGACGGTAGAGACCTCTGTGGACGGGACCACCTGGACGGCCCTGGCGGACGTGCCGGAGTTTGCCGACGGGACCGGTGAGCCCAACTATACCCACAATACCACCGTCGATTTCAGCGGTGCCCAGGCCAAGTACGTCAAGCTGACCATCACCAGCAACTGGGTGGGCGGAACCAAGCAGGCCGGTCTCAGCGAGGTCCGATTCTTCTACATGCCCGTCAAGGCCTTCGGACCGTCCCCGGCCTCCGCAGCCACGGGTGTGGCCGTAGACGCGGTCCTGAATTGGCGGCCCGGGCGAGAGGCGGTCAAACACCAGGTGTACCTCGGCACAGATCCGAATGCCCTGTCCTTGGTCAATACCGTGACCACACACAGCCTGGGTCTCGGTTCCCTTGGCCTTCAGTACGGCAAGACCTACTACTGGAAGGTCAACGAGGTCAATGACGCGGCGACTCCCGCATCCTGGGCAGGTGACGTGTGGAGCTTCACCACCATCGGATACGCGGTGGTGGATGACTTTGAGCAGTACAACGACGTCTGCAAGCGGATCTTCTTCAGTTGGGTGGATGGTTTGGGTTACTCGGCCTCTGCCGACTGCAGCATGGCGGGATCAGCGGGCAACGGCACCGGCTCGACGGTCGGAAACGTCAATGCTCCGTTCGCCGAGAAGTCGATCATCCACGGGGGCAGCCAGTCGATGCCGATGGCGTTTGACAATACGAAGAGTCCGTTCTATTCGGAGGCCCAGCGGGAGTGGTCCGCGGCCCAGTCCTGGACCGGCGGCGGCGTCAATACCCTGCAGGTGTACCTGCGAGGCGATCCAGCGGTCTTTGCAGAGACCTCCCCGGGGACCATCATCATGAACGGTATGGGCACGGACATCTGGGCCAACTCGGACCAGTGCCGGTTCGCCTACAAGTCGCTCAAGGGCAACGGCTCGATCGTGGCCCGGGTGGATAGCGTGTCCAACACGAACGGGTGGGCCAAGGCGGGCGTGATGATCCGCGAGACCATCCAGGCTGGATCGGCGAACGGCATCGTGGCGATGACGCCGGGCAACGGTATCACGTTCCAGTGGCGTGCGATGACCGACGATGTCAGCAGCAACATGGGTGTAACGGGGTTCTCTGCGCCGTACTGGGTCAAGCTGACGCGTACGGGCACGGCCATCACGGCCCAGTATTCAGGTGATGGAGCCGCGTGGACGGACCTCACAGCCACGACTGCCCCGACCTTCACGATGGCCAGCGACATATACGTCGGTCTGGCGGTGTGCAGCCACGCGGCGAACGTCGTGTGTGGGGCCAAGTTCTCCAACGTCTCGACAACCGGGAGCGTTTCCGGGTCGTGGCAGGTGGCGGAGATCGGGGTGGCCCAGCTCAACGGCAACACACCGGAGACGTTCTACGTGGCGGTACAGGACAATGCCGGACAGATGAAGGTGGTCAGCAACTCGGATCCCGCGATCATTGCCACCGGCATTTGGGAACAGTGGAGTATCCCGCTCAGCCAGTTCACGTCGGCGGGCGTTAACGTGGGCAGTGTCCGGAAGATGATTGTGGGCGTGGGTAATCGGAGTTCCCCGAAGGCCGGCGGCTCGGGCAAGCTGTACATTGACGACATCCGCCTGACGCGACTTTCTGCTCCGTGACGGTGTCGTGGCGCGACCCCTGCGCCGGACGACTGGAATGACTGACATCGGGGCCTGGGTCCATGGACCCAGGCCCCGGTTCTATGCATCCGAGCACGACGGTTGCAGTCTCAGAGGCCAAAGCCCGCTCTCTTTCTGGACTCCATCATCGCCCCTTGCCATGGAGGGGGGCGATGATTCGCCTGTCGAAAGGGCAGGGCTCCGGCTTCACGTTGCCTTAAGGTTGGTCTGTCTATAGTATATTGCACGGCGACAGGTCGTGCCGCAGGGTGGCGGCGGTCTTGTCAGAGCACGGCCGTTGACGAGCGCGTTTCCAGGCAGTGTGTCAAGGCATGGCATGACTTGAGGGCAGAATTGAGCCATGGAAGTGATCGCAGTGGTCCCTATCTTCGTGAATGCCGGCGCGGCGGTCCTGCCGACGATTGTGGCGGCCGCCACCAGTGTCGTGGCCCTGGCGCTCAAACCGCGAGAGCTGATAGGTCTGTTCCGTCGTCGCCCCCTGGCACTCGGTGTCTCGGTGGGGGCGATCGTAGTGGGGTTGGCGATCACGATAGCGTGCCTGACGTCCGGCAGACATACGCGGGGCGCAGGCCCCGGCAGGTCCGGCGGGCCGGTCCACACCGATTGGGCGAAGGTGGCTGAGGACCTGATCGCCCAGCAGCGCGTCCGGCAGGCGTCCACGCCAACGACCGCTGCCCTCGCCGCTGCCTCGCCGACATTGGAGGCAGACGCGGCAGTCCCAGGAGTGGATCGACGGGATCCCTCGCGGGGCCTTCATGATGGAGGCCCGTCGCCCATCGGGCTGAACCCGTTGTGGACCTTCCGTCCGGAGGATACCCTGTTTCTCGGCGTCCCCGCGGTGGCCGGCAATCGCATCTTCGCTGCGGGCTGTCAGACCGACCTTGGCGGCTACACGGGCCTCTTGGCGTGCCTTGACTGCGAGACCGGCAAGCCCCTTTGGCAGATCACCGAGAACAAGGGCCAGCCCCTGCGTCCATTCTTCAGCTCGCCGGCCGTGACCGGAGACGGCAAGTACCTCGTCATCGGTCAGGGTCTGCATGAAGACCGCGATTGCTCTCTGCTCTGCTTCGATGCGCTGACCGGGCAGCTCCGCTGGACGGTGAAGACGCCGCTGCACATCGAGTCGTCCCCAGCGATCATCGGCGACGTGGCCGTGGTCGGGGCCGGCGCAGTGGAGGGCAAGGACGGAAAGCCAGTGGGTGACCCAGGCTATTGTCTGGCCGTGCGGATCTCAGACGGCAAGGATCTCTGGCGTCAGCCGGTGAATGACCCGGAAAGCTCCCCGGCCGTCGATGAAGACGGGATTGTGTACATAGGCAGTGGATTTAACGGCAGCGCGGTGGTTGCGATCCGTAGCCAGCCCGCCGAGGAGCTTGCGGCCAGGAATCTCGAACGCGTTGCCTGGCGTACATCCGTGGCCCAGCCGATCACCGGTCCGATCACCCTTGCCGGCGACGTAGTAATCGCAGGAGGCGGTAACAGCGATCTGGTGCATTCCAGTCGGAACGCACAGGGGCTGGTCATCGCCTTGGACCGCAAGACAGGGGGCATCTTGTGGCAGACGCAGTTTGGCGACGCGGTCCTGGGGGGGATCGCCTGCCACGAGGGCACACTGATCTGCCCTGTACGCACGGGCGAGGTGGCTGCCCTGGCGCTGAAGGATGGCGGAGTCCTGTGGCGGACCCGGATCAGCGGAGACGCGCCGGTGTTGGCCGGCTGCGCGTTCACGGGCCGGCGGGTCTATGCGGTCAGCAACGACGGCTACCTGGCGGTCCTTGATGCCAAGGACGGAAGGGTGCTGGAGAAGACCTATCTGAACGACCAGGCCAAGCCTGGGACCGGCCTGACGCTCTCTACGCCGCGGATTATCGCCGGACGGGTCCTTGTGGGAAGCGAGACCGGCGGACTACGCTGCCTGTTGGGCTCCGGGAGCGGTGAATGATGAACACGCCAAGGTTCACACTGGGACTATCCGAGTGTCACGACACCTCGCTCGTGGGCGGCAAGGCCGCCAATCTGGGACGCCTCGTCCGTGCGGGTTTCCCAGTGCCTGACGGCTTCGTGGTCACCACGCGTGCATACGACCATGCCAAGTCACAGTCGTCTGCCAAGAGCGTTCCTTCGGATGTAGCGGAGGAGATCCGGGCTGCGTACTGCACGCTGGGCTCCCCCATGGTGGCGGTCCGCTCCTCGGCGACCGCGGAGGACATGGCCCTCGCCTCGATGGCCGGGCAGTACGAGACCTTTCTCAACGTCCAGGGCGAACAGGCCCTGTTGGACGCGGTTCGGCGATGCTGGGCGAGCCTCGATACTCCACGGGTCCAGGCCTATCTCCGCGAGCATGCGATCGATCCGTCTGGCGTAGCGATGGCGGTGGTGGTGCAGCGGCTGGTGCCGGCGGACGTCGCCGGGGTGCTCTTCACCGTCAATCCGCAGGACGGTCGGCATCACGAGATGCTCCTCGAGGCCAGTTGGGGATTGGGAGAGACGGTGGTCTCGGGTCGGGTGCAGCCGGATGTGCTTCGCCTGGACCAAGAGACAGGCCGGGTGCTGTCAGCCGCCATCGCCGACAAGCAGGTGTACCTTGCAGCCGGCGCCTCAGACCAGCGGCCAGTGGAAGAGGCCCGCAGGCGTCAGCCCTGTTTGAACGGGCGCGACGTCCATCGCCTCTGGCAGGTGGGAAGACGCGTGGCCGGGCATTTTGGCTTTCCCATGGACATCGAATGGGCCATCCACGACGACGAGGTGTATCTGCTCCAGTCCCGCCCGATTACGACCCTCCAAGACGCCAAGACCTGCGAGGAGATCGTGCGCACGACACGGGGCCGTCTCCGCCAGGAATTGGTGGCAGGGCGAGGACCCTGGGTCCTGCACAATCTGGCCGAGACACTGCCCCATCCGACGCCCCTGACCTGGGGCGTCATGCAGCGGTTCATGTCAGGGGCCGGGGGCTTTGGCGCAATGTATCGGCAGGCAGGATTCGAGCCGTCGCCGAAGGTCCTTCGCGATGGATTCCTCGAGTGCATCGCAGGCCGGATCTACATGGATGCAGCGAGGGCACCGGAGATGCTCTTCGAGGGCTTTCCCTTCGCGTATGATCTGGAGGAACTGAAGCGAAATCCAGACGCCTCGCAGACACCCCCTACGCTGCCTCGCGGATCGTTTCTGTCACGAGTGAGGGCCGGGCGAAGACTGAGGGCCGTTACCGCAAACCTGGACAGCCTGGCCACGGGCCTCGAACACGAGCTTCGTGAGGGCCTGTTCAAGGAGATCGCCGCCTATGTGGCCCGGGCAAAGACCCAGGCCCTCGCCTCGCTCCCTATCGATCAACTGCTGGAGCTGTGGCAAGGGCACGAGAGACGGGTCCTGGACGTGTTTGGGCCACGCCTGTTGATGCCGGCCATGATCAGCGGGATGGCGATGGGGGATCTGCGGACCTTTCTGCAGGAGACCCTGTGGGATGAGGATGCAGAGGCCCTTTCGCGGCTCATCTCATCTGGCGGCGAGCCTGATCGGACCGTGATGGCAGACGCAGAGCTGTATGAGGTGGGCCAGGGCCGGCGTCCTATCCGGGCCTGGCTTGCTGAGCACGGCCACCGCGCTGCGGGTGAGTTCGACCTGGCTGCACCGCGATGGCGAGAACAGCCTGAGGCCGCGCAAGAGATGGCGGACCGCCTGGCAAAAGGCGACGGGCCGCTGGAACGGCATGGCCGCCACGTCGAAGAGGTCAACAGACAGGTCGCTGCGATCCGCACTCGCTTGGCCGGAGCCGGCCGGCCGGAGTTTGACCGGGGGGTCAGCCTCGTCCAACGATACGTCAGGCTTCGCGAGGACAGTAAGGATTCCCTGATGCTCGGGTACGACCTGTTGCGTGACCTTGCACTGGAGGCCGGCCGGCGTCTCGATGTGGGGCAGGACGTCTTCTTCCTGACACGCGAGGAATTCCTCGATTCGCTGCGTATGGGCTTTGCCCCCTATCACCTGATCGAGCAGCGCAAGGCGGCCTATCAGACCGAGGCCCGGCTTACGCTGCCACGAATGATCGATGCCAAGGCCGTAGACTCGCTCGGCGAGGTCCCGGAGGTGAAACCCACGGCGGGCGGCCACAAGGCCTTTGCCGTGTCGTCCGGCGAATCGGCGGGCCCTGCGAGGATCCTCAGGTCCCCCACGGAGGCGGGCGACATGGGGAGAGGATACGTCCTGGTCTGCCCGAGCACAGATCCCTCCTGGACGCCGTTGTTCGTCAATGCGGCAGGCCTGGTCCTGGAGTGCGGCGGGACGCTGTCGCATGGCGCGGTTGTCGCTCGCGAGATGGGACTGCCGGCCGTTGTCCTGCCCGATGCAACCAGGCTGTTTCGCGAGGGCCAGGAGATCCGCGTAGATGGTCTCCGCGGCTGGGTGGGCCCGGTGACTGAGCCAGCCACCCAGCGGTCGCGCGCAGACGAGATCGACGCGCACGACACCTCCATCCCCAGAGAGCTGGTCCCGCCGCCCGCTGGGCGGAGAGACCGGATGGCAGCGAGGCTGGCTGTGGGCCTTGCGATCGTCTGGGCGGTCTATCTGGTCGCGTTCTTTGAGCTGCCTCAGCAGTGGGTCCATCAGCCCGCGCTCCGGGCCCTGGATAGGGTTCTCTGGCCCATTTCCCGGACCCTGGGAAGGCCCGCAGTCGTGGCGATCGTGGCCGTGGGTGTGGCCGCACTGACCCTGCTGATCCAGAGGTTCGTCACGGACAATCAGCGTCTGCTGGAGGCCAAGCGCAGGGCGGTGACACTCAGGAGACAGGCGGACTCCCTTCCCAGAGGGTCACGAAGGCAAGCGGTCCTGACCCGTCTGGCAACCGAGGTGCAGGTTCGCACGATGATGGCGTCGATGGTGCCGGTTGGCATCCTGCTGGGGCCCATGGTGATGCCGTTCGTCTGGTTCCGCGAGCGGATCGATCCTGCGCAATGGAATGCCCCGGCAGGTTCTGCCGTGCAGGTCGTCGCCACGGTCGACAGCGATTGGAGTCATCCAGTTCAGATTAGCGTGCCGCAGCCGGTCGTAGTAGACGATGCGACGCCTGCGTCACAGACGTTGCCGCCGATGCGTCAGACGCTGGAACATCTGCTGGCCCTGTACCGTCAGGGCCGCAGCGACCTTAATGAGCCATGGGAGATGAAGGTGGCGCCGGACCTGGGCCGCGAGCAGACGGCCAATGACCTGCAGGCCTATCTCGATGCCGGCATCCCGCCGCAGGGCATCACGTGGCTGATCCGGCCACCGGAGGCCCTGAGCGGCCGGTTTCCCGTGACGGTCACGGCTGGCGGGCATCCGCCCGTGAAGGTAGACGTCGTACTCGGCGAGGCGTATCCACCATCACAGTCCCGCACTGCCGGACCTGCTGGTTCACCGGTGAAGGAGGTGCGGGTGGTCTATCCCAAGCCCAGGTACGAGTCCGTGTTTTGGCGGCCATTTGCCTGCCTGGCCGGCCACGACCGGGTCCCCCTGGTCAGTCGCCTGGCCATGATCGACGTCGGATGGCTCTGGCTCTACATCCTCGTCTATCTCCCCGCCCTCGTCCTGACCCGGGCGGTACTTAAGGTGGCGTGAGAGAAGAGGCCACGAGCCCTGCCGGGCAGATGACGGTATCCATCCAGCCCGGTCGCCCCAGAGGAGTCCGGCTGCTGATACGCTGTAACCTGACCGTCATTTGTCCCATAAAACTTCGTCTCTGAGGTCTGGGAGTCTGCAATACGCCCTCCTCTTCGATGGATCAGCACCAGACCTGACCCGTCCGCCTCCCCTTTTTTAAGGACTCGCTTTGTGAGTTTTTATTGTTTTGTCCACGTGATATCGGTCGATGATAGGCAAAGATGTGTTGCGGACTGCCGACGCCAACACTCCATGAGTACCCTATTGTTTGAAAGGAGTAGGACTATGGTTTCGGGTGTCAGTGGATTAGGGATGAATGCGTCGGCCATGTGGCAGAGCCTCCTGCAAAAGGCCGACACGAATGGCGACGGCCAGATCAGCAAAGCGGAGTTTGTGGCCAACAAGCCGACGGATGGCCAGGGGCAGGGGCCCAGTGTGGACGACATCTTCAGCAAGATCGACACCAACAAGGATGGCTTTATCACACAGGACGAGAATGCAGTGTTCGTCGCAAGCATGCCGACTATGCAGCCCCCATCTCCTGAGGAGATGTTCACAAAGGCCGACACCAACGGAGACGGGAAACTCTCGAAGGCCGAGTTTGTCGCTGCGGCACCGAAGGGTGATAGCAGCTCCAGCACAGCAACGGATACAAACAAGATCTTCGACGCAATGGACACCAACCAGGACGGTGTCGTCAGTCAAGCGGAATTCCAGGCGGCCATGATGAAGATGGCGCAGAACGGCCTGAACACGGGTCAGGAGAGCACGGTGTCTATTACGGCTTGAGCAACAGCCGAGGCCGGGGTCGCCATCTCGACGAGCCCCCCCTTGATCAGTCTCAAAACCGCCCACGGCAGAATACCGTGGGCGGTTCTTTTTTTGCCCCTCACTACCAGTGATTTGCCCCTCCAGCCGAACCGGTACATACTCGCTGTCAAGGAGAAGGGCATCATCGGCTCAGGATTCTTGTCACAAGGGGCGGGTCTTCACGTTATCTTAATGTTCCACTGTCTACAGTACATTCCGACGATACCTGCGGCAGGTAGCAGGCGCTGTATGGCACGACCGTCTTGGGGGTACGTGGCTAAGGCATGCATTGAAAATGATTGGGCAAAGGTGGCGGAAGACCTGATCGTTTCGGCAGCAGGTCCGGCAGGTATCCACTCCAGCCACCGCCACCCTTGCCTTTAGGACCCGCGAGGAAGTAGCTGACCCATTTCCCATCTCATCTTCAGGCCATCTTGGGCCGCTCCTCAATCGCGAAATCCTCAACGTAGCAGGACTACGCCTCCGGTTTCGCTCAATCGATCGCACCCCAATCTGACCCGAATCTGAGCGGCAAATGCATCACCTATTTCCTCACGAGTCCTCACCTCGCCGGTTCTTCAGATTGACCCATAGCAGTCCATTACTCGACCGACTCGCAACCCGATCTTAGGAGGCCGCTGTATAGATCCGAACCTCGCGTTCCAGACGACCCGCCAGCCGGTCCTTTTCCACCTCCAAGTCATATCGGCTTTGTAGGTTGATCCAGAATCGTTCTGAGAGGCGGAAGAACCGCGAAAGGCGTAGGGCCGTATCGGGGCTGATCGCCCGTTTACCCTGGATGATCTCGTTGATCCTGCGAGGCGGCACATGCACATCCTTGGCCAAGCGGTACTGGCTGATCCCCATAGGCTTGAGGAATTCCTCCATAAGGATCTCACCGGGATGGATGGGAGACAGTCGTCTCTGAACCATAGTGCACCTACTTCAATGATAATCTACGATTCCCACGCCATAGGCATCCCTGCCACGCCACTCAAAGCAGATCCGCCACCGATCGTTGATCCTGATGCTGTACTGCCCTTGCCTGTCTCCCACCAGTTTCTCCAAACGGTTGGCCGGCGGGATTCGCAGGTCTTGCAGCGCCTCAGCAGCGTCCAGGATATCGAGTTTGTAGCGAGCCTTGCGCTGTATCTCCGGCGGTAGCCTGCGGGAGGACTCGCGCCGGAAGAGTCTTTCTGTCTCTTCACACGCAAAGCTCTTGATCATCGCGATCCATAGTAACGTGAGGCGCCATCAATGTCAAGATGGATGTGCGGGTGGTCTATCCCAAGCCCAGATATGAGCCGGTGTTTTGGCGTCCGTTTGCGTCCCTGGCCGGCTACGACGGGTCTCCTTGGCTTGGCCACACGCCTGGCAGCCATTGATATTCGGATGGCTGTTGTTCTGCCTCACGCGAGTTGTCGCTTCTTTCCGTTCCTTGATGCCGCCCGCCAGTTCCTTGGCGCGTCCGTGTTGATGCTGTTGTTAGGTTTCATCAAATACTGGCCTCATGAAAGACCGCTCGTATGAGATGATGCATTTTGTATCTTCTGCATGCTTGAATGCTGCCTGGCAATCAGGGTCAGAGAATATCTTGGACCTATAGATTTCATATGAAGAAAGACTAGGAAAGCTGAACAGGGCGATAGCAATGTTGTTGGCCCCTTCGTGAGGTAGGAAGTAGCCATGATGCATTCCGCCATATTTGTTTACGAGAGGTATCCACGTTTTGGCATATGACTCGAATTCCGCGATCTTGTATGGATCGATGGTATACCTAAGATAGCACGTGATCATAGAATCTGATTCCTTCCTTTAATCTGGTAACACCATACAGATTATTGTCCATCGACAGCCGAACGATCAAGTATCCGCCATCAACTTCCGTGGACGACCGGGCTTGCCAGGCCTCACCTCTCGGCCCACCAGACGTGCCACCTTCGCCACGAATCCCTCCGCCCCCAAGACCCGTCCTGTTCGTTCATGACTGCGAAGCACCATCGATGTCTCATCCGTCCCCACCTCCTTGCCCAAGACTTTCCGCCAATCCCCATAACGCTGCAACAACGGTTTGACCTTCACTAATCCATCGTCCTGGCCCGTTAAGTGCGCCTTGGCGCTACTCCAGCGATACCGCCCCGGCTCCCTCACCAACCGAGCCCGAGCCGGGTTCATCTCGACATACCGCACCGCCGACCGCAGGTATGCCTCCTCCATCACGAATGACGAAAACCGTCCCTGCCACAGGTGTCCCCGCCACCCTTCCCGGAAGTTCACATGCCGCGTATACCGTCGGTGGGCCTCGCCTATGGCCCGGCATAGAGCCTCTTCACTCTCAGGCACCACGATCATGTGTACGTGATTCGGCATTAGACAATAGGCCCAAACCTCCACGCCCCAGGCCCCGCACCACTGGGCCATCAGGTCCAGGTAGATCTCGTAGTCGCCATCACAGAAGAAGGTCGGCTGCCGCCGATTGCCCCTCTGGGTCACATGATGAGGAAATCCCGGTACCACCACTCGTGCCAATCGAGCCATGGCATCAAACTACCCTGGCTCAGGGCCGCAGTCAATGGAAATATGTATGGTGTCCCCAGATTCCCAACTATGGACATGGCCAGATGTCCGTTTCGCCTCTGGTTGCTTGATGTATCCCAGTGAGCCCGCACACAGGGGCGACACAGGGGTTGAAAGTCCGTACGAAATCCTATTCATGGATGGTCGTTATCCCGGTCTGCGATCTTGCGGCCTGTGCAGTCAATCGTATCTGTTCAGCAAATCTAACTCCGTCGGGGAACGCCGTCCATGTGGTGTCGGCAAGCAGTGGATCGCTAGATATGATCCGTACATGGGCGTAGTTCCAGAGCCTGCCCCACAGAGATTGCAGGACCTCGATGTCTTTGACTCGAAAAAGCTCAATCTGTAGAAAATGGCGGGACAGGATTCCTGATCTGATCTTCAACCGTTGGGTAGTAAACAGGTAGTCCGAGTTCAGGTAGAGCAGCACGCGACGAATCAATCGCCAAAGAGACCAGCACAGCATGAGAACAAAGAACCACCTGAGAAAGCTTGACTTGAGATGAGGATTGTCAATATAAGGCTGAGCATCGGGGAAGGAGTTGGAGAAGTTCTCCTTGAACAGACTAAAGAGAAGTGGGGCTGCCATGACAAGGGCAATCCAAACGACAATCCACAAGCCGGACCACACGAATCTAGGCACATGGTACGCAAGGGACGGACGCCCCTCCCATATCGACCTTTCCTCAGGAGGAATCGGCGATGTCAAGGCTATCCGGACACTACCCTGGTGAGCTGGACTTGTTGGCGAGGCATACGAAAGTTGAGATGCCTGGACAACGTCCTGGTGTTGTCCCATGTGGCGGACAGGAGGCTTCTCCTGGGAGGTGCGGGGTGGCGAGAGAGAGGCAGCCTGCTGCTGACATGTCTGACCTCCGCCAGTCTCACGACTAAGACTGCCTCGTGTGGCCAAGTCAGCCCGCAGGAACACCGCAGCGAACGGCTCGGTACTCGACAAGGGCTGCCAATTGGCCATACCCTGTCGCCAGCACAGGGTCCTCTTCTCGATCTTGCCCCCCAGCGCCCATTGGGTGACGATGGCCGTGCTATAAGGCCCCCTTGGCTGGCTATCATCACCAGGTAGGTACCAGATTGTCTCTTGATCGGTCATTGGTTACCTGTGTCAATCCGTCTTGTGGCGCTGCGTATGAACCTTGAATAGAGAATCCGAAGGCCGTCCACCTGCCCACTCACGCTCCCCCTGCCACGGAAGCCCGAGGTTGCGATCCCCGAAGCCGAACGCCATTCTTCTCGCGTGTCAAAAGGGGGAGAATAGCTAATACAGCAAGACCGGCGACCAACTCAAAAGCGACATCGGCTAGTCCATGTAACACGCTGAAAAGGAAGCGGATCGCTCCTATCCCGTGGTAGCCGAAGCTATGGAAGCTGAGCATGTCCTCGGCCCTAGAGATGGCTGCTCCGAAAACAGGGGTACTAAAGGCCGCCACGGTCGCTACACAACCCAGTAGAATGTCCCTGAATGAACGGGCCATCCCTCCGACAACTGCCGCGCCGAGTCCTGATACCATCAGCAGCACTGAGAATACCGCTATCGGGATCTCCCAACCCATAGCAGCCACGAAGGCGATCAAGGAGACCAGTGCGATCAATCCTAGGGCGATACCGACACGAACCTGTGCGAGTTGCGGTGGACCCGGCTCTATGGCCAATGACAACCAGTTCCCTGAAAGCCACTTCAACGAGGGACCAGTGGAGTGTGGAGGAATTGCTGGAATAATACCGCATTGAGCCCCTGGGATCGGCATTGGCCCACCTGCCACCTCGGGGGCAGGTGGACGCTCAGCAGAGGGTGCTTGAACCGGCATAAGAAGCGGTTCTTCCGCATAGCCATAGCGCGCGTCGGGATGGCTTGAAGGTCGTTCCTGAAGAGGTGTGAGGATCACCTCTTCCTCTAGGGCAACAGCAGGTATGGAAGTCAGCTCCTCGACCTTGTCGGATGAAGGAGATCCAACGAGGTGATCGGCAAGGCCACCTCTCACTCTCGTGTCGGCAGACATCGATGGACAAGAAGAGGGCCCCCCAATCTCACGGTATCCGGAGGACCGCGGCAGTGGGGGGGGCATTTGACCAACCGGAGACCCGGCACCACCCGGCCCTGGAGGTAACGGAGGAGGAACTACTCGACTGGGAGTCAGTCCGGGAACGGGAAAAGGGTTCTGGCATGCTGGGCATCTTCGCTGTTTTCCTGCCAGTCGGTCGTCAATCTTGAGAAGCTTCTGGCAGTTCGGGCATTTGACAATCATTCTGTCAGCTCTCTCTTCCCGAAGGTCTATTCCTGCATAGGTCTCCCTACCAGCGGTTGTCTGCTCCGTGGATTCCTGGAGACATTGTAGGACAGAAAGTGGACTTCGTCAACGCTTTCACCTACTTTTTCCCCCACGTGCTTGACATGACCGTACCTGCCCCCTACAATCACATTCGTGATAGTGCAGAGAACTGCTGGGTCATTGTTCTGACCGGGCTGTCTGGCAAAGCCAGGTTTGTCCGAACAATGGGCGGACAACAGTTGGTGAGGCTATGGCAAATTGTCCTAACTGCGGCGCTTCCCTAGGTCCCGACCTTACCCGATGTCGAAAATGTGGCAGCGTAATTCAACCCCAACCCTCTAACAACCCTCCGACCGCCGAGCACCAACCCGTCCAAGTCATCATACAGACCACGGGTCCAACGGCCCCCACGGGCGATCCAAGTATGCAGGGCCCCCCCCCCGTAGGGACGCCAGTCAAGTCCAGACTTGTCGCGGGCCTGCTGGGTATCTTCCTGGGAGCGTTGGGAGTGCACAGGTTCTATCTTGGCTACGTCAGAATCGGTGTCATCCAACTCCTGTTGACCCTGGTGGGAAGTTGGGTCACCTGCGGCATGGGCGCAATCGCAGCGGGTATTTGGGGCCTGGTTGAAGGCATTATGATACTGACTGGGTCTATTGATCGAGATTCAGACAACCGACCCCTGATGGACTGAGGGACCGGTCCGAGGGCCTTGATAGGGTTCAAGCGGAATCAGGCTGCGACATCGGAAAGGAGAGCAGAATGCTTCGTTTCAAGATAACGACGCTCTTGGGGATCTGCGTGCTGTATCTGGCTGGCGCCGCGATCACCGTGGCCACCCTCTACAGCTTCATTATACCTGAGTACCGGGGCACGACCTTCTACACCGTCACGATCGGCTGTTGTGTCGCAGAACTAGTCTTCTTCGCCTATCTGCTGCATATCCTGATGGCTCGCGACAAGACATCCTCTTCGGGGCATGCCGTTCGGTTGCGAATAACGGCCCTGGCGGCCTTCTGGACCCTTGCGATCATCGTGAGCGGTTCCATAGCGCTAGCTCCATCCAAGGTGGATACCTTCTACAGCGACAAGCTTGTCTTCTTTCAACTGATATTGACATTCTTCGTTCTGGTTGGCGCGTACCTATTCCAGCGGCAGGGCATGGTTGTCGAAGAAAGTCAGTTGGCCCCACAGAACCAGCGAGTCCGATTCCAGTCCTTCGCAGCAGGGATCAACCCATTGCTGGAGACCGTGAGGTCCGCTGCTGACAGGTACCCCAGTGGTGCCGTTGAGTTGGACCGTTTGGCAAAACGCATGGACACCCTGAAGACCCAACTCCTGTCCGTATCGCCGATGGCTGAACGGGACACGGAGCGACTGGTTCAGCCCGTAACGGCTGCGGAGATCGAAAATCGATTGAAGGAGGTCCACGAATTGGTTCTCGAACTGACCTTCGCCTCGCCGGAGGAGTTGTCGACCAAGATCGGCACCATACGGCAGGCTGTAGATAGTGCGATCGCCTCGCTGCGTCACCGCGAGGATTCCCTCACCCTACAATGAGGCTAGTCACTATGGCATGGAAAGTAGTCCAGTTCCAAGATTCCAGCGGTGAGATCATCGTTTCGCGAATGCCCCCGGAAGGCACGGCTGAATTGACGTCGGGTTCGCAGCTCATCGTCCAGGAGGGGCAGGTGGCCGTATTCTTCCACGACGGCAGGCCCGCAGACGCCTTCCGCGCGGGCCGGCACAACCTGACCACCCAGAACCTGCCGATTCTCGGCAAGGTTCATAACCTGATGTCGCTTGGGTCTTCTCCATTCCGCTCCTATGTGTACTTCGTTGCGATGAAGACCTTTGCGGATCTGGGCTGGGGGACCGCCTCGCCCATTCTCTATCGCGACAGCGAATTCCGCATGGTCAACCTTCGGGCTCATGGGGCCTTCTCGATCCGCGTCAGCGATCCCGCATCCTTCCTACGCACCCTCGTCGGCACACAGGGCATGGAGACCACGTACGCCGTGGAGGAATACCTCAAGAAGATCATCGTCTCGCGACTGGCGCAGATCCTGCCTGAGGTGATGACCACCGTCCTCGATCTGCCCCGACACTACCAGGAGATCGCCACGCGGGTGAAGAAGGCGGTTCGCGATGACTTCGAGCAGTATGGCCTGGAGTTAGTGGACCTGATCGTCGAGGCCATCACCCTTCCACCAGAGGTGCAGGAGGCGATCAACCGGGCAGCAGGCAGCCGCGCGGTCGGCATGGACGAGCTTGACCGCTATGAGCGGACCGCCCGTTCGGATTCGCTCCGCGATTCGGCCAAGCAGCCCGGCGGTGCGGCGGCCAGCGGCCTGACGGCGGGTCTGGGGATTGGCGCCGGGATGCAGATGGCCCGAGAGGCAGCCGCCCAACCGCCCCCTCTGCCAGCCCAGGGCGGAGCAGCGAAGCTGACCATGGATCAGGTCAGGGGCAAGCTCAAGGAATTGAAGGGGCTCGTGGAGGAAGGGCTGATTACTCAGGAGGACTTTGAGAGGCAGAAGAAGCGATTGCTGGATAGTGTATGAGGTCCAGGTTGAGAAGGAGGTGAGGCATATGGCTTTTCGTGGGATTTGGCAGTCGTGTCTTTGGCTGGGGTGCCTGGTCTTGCTGCTAACCGCAACCGGCTGCAAGCGAGGAAGTGGCAGTGTCGGCAGATCAGAAGTGGGTTTTGAGGGCAAATGGCTCATGGTGGCGTCCGAGACAGGGGATAAGGCTGTAGACAAAGAGACAAAGGAGAACTTCGGAAACTACCACAAGCATTATCTCATGGGATTGGAGAATGGCGAGTATTTCTTCCAGGCCGTCAGCGGGTCGAACGAACCCAGTGTTGGGTCCCCCGTGCGGGGATTCAAGCGGAAAGGACATAAACTTGTAACCGATGATGGTTGGTTCAGGGTTGAGTATGAGATCGTCAAAGACCAACTTGTGGTCAGCTACTATGGTCTCCCCAGCGGGGACTTCTCGCACAAGGTCACCTTTCAAAGGGAGTAACATCTGTGAGAAACCACGATGTGCTGGGCGAAACAGGATATTCATCCGCCATGTTTCTTGGGCGACTTTACGCGATGCGTACATATGAAACGACATCCAGAACCGAGGTTATGTCTGCCATCGGTCCACAAGAAACGCCGGCCAAGATCAACTGAGTCGGAAAACCTGGACCTCAAGATGACCATGGAGAAGGACCCTGGCGTGCTGACAAGTAGTTGCACAAATGGGTGAGACAGCGTTAGAGAAAGGACTGGTTTATGCGTCGTAATTCTCCATTGTCCGTCTCGCTTTTCACCTGTGTCGTACTATTATGTCCGTTCTGCGTGAGTGCAGGTGTGCCAACCATGGAAAGGGGCCAGACGATTTGCGTCCGCGTAATGGACCAAACAGGGCACGCGTACTTTGAGGGAGACCTCATGGTCGAACTGTACCACGGGGACGATCGTGAATTCGTGGACTCAATCGGATACCCCGTCCGCAAGAACGACATCATAACGAAATTGCCATTCGTGAATTGGGAGGTTCGTGCGGGGGGGACGCCACCGCTTGGCGGTGAGGAGATTACATTTACCCCACCTGGTGTAGGTACGTACTGGGTGTGTGTCACGACGGGGCAGTTCGTCGATGTTCCGGAAGACGATCCAGGACTTGCGGGCTCATCACCGAAGAAAGGTGATTTGAGGTGCGACGGCCGTGGTATGTACGAGATCATCGATGAACCGCGGCCTGTGCCTGCGGACAAGACCTACGAAGGGACGATGACAATAGCGGCCTGGCACCTCACAAAGCGGTACTACGTACTTACGCCCCGATGGGTCCTCACCTATGTACAGCCAAGCGAGAAGGTCGATAACGTCTTGGTGGTGGTCAACAGGGTGGATCCGGCTCACTTCGCGGCTCTTAACAAGTCATCGCTCGAGTGGGGCGTGCCCATTGTCCTGGAGAAAGAACTTTTCAAGGGCAGAGAACTGACCGCTTTTGGCAAGAGACTGATGGACGCAAAGAGCGCTGGGACGATCGCAGGCACTGTACTGGTCGAGGCAGCCAACGATTTTGACAACCTCCTTTCGGCGAATACTGCCGCAGAGATTACTAAGAATCTGGCAGAAGACAAACTCATCACCTTGGCGTTTGGTGCTACGACCACTGCCACAGGTGTCGGGTTGGTGGTCGCGATTGTTGAGCCGATGGCTGTGGGGGCCATCGAGCAAGCCCAAATTGAGACATACAGCACTTCTGACGATTTCGATGTGTCGCTCGGCGCAGCCGGTGCATCTGGCCAGCGGTCCTTCTTTCTGGCTAACCACGGTGAGCCTCTGTACGATGTTTGGGTATATCAGGAGAACTATTACGGTGCCGAGAATGGGTGGATTTCAAAGGATAGTCTGACGCGTAGGCAGGACGTTCCGACGGGTGGGCGGATCCAACAAACAATCAATCCTCGTGGCCACGGCGAGCTGTTCGTCGGCTACTCAGTTAAGCCTTTGCCAGCGGCGGCCCCGGACTTGGTTATCCCCCACGCTTATCGGCTCGACCAGAACCCCAACGAGGGCAAGCTCGACATCGTCTTTTGTATCGACACCACCGGTTCGATGGCGGATGACATAGAGCAAGTGAAGAAGAACTCGACCGCAACGATCGGGGCGATCAGTGACTACTGTTCCTCAAACAACATCAGTTTTCAGATTGGCCTGGTAACCTACCAAGATCACACAGATGCAAAACAGTTCGCCGGCAAACCCGAGGCTGCGTGGTTGCGTGCCTGGCCGCTGACTGCAAATGCCTCTACTATCGTCAATGACATCCAGGCCATAACCATCAAAAACCTGGGCGCCGGAGGAGATGAGCCGGAAGATCTCTACGCCGCCCAGATGTGTGCGATGGATGCACGAGGTGATTGGCAGGACAGACCCGTCAGTATGGGCTGGAGGGAGGGAGCCGCCAAGATCCTGATTCCCATCTCGGATGCGCCGCCCCATGAGCCTGATTTCGAAGGGCGGACTCTGCAGAAGGTCGGTGATCGAGCCGCATCGCTGGATCCAGCGCACTGCTACCCATTGATTCTGCCAAAGGCAGGATCGGCCTATTTCGACCCCGCAGTAAGGGCCATGAAGAGAATAGCGGATGCCACCGGCGGAGAGATGATTCGCGTGGAAAGCGCTGAAAAACTGCCTCATGTGATGGTTGACACGATCAAACTTGCTGTGCGACGTCACAAGGAAGAAGTCTGGCGTAAGAGCAATCCGCCGTATCTGCTCTACGGCACCCTGGCAGGCCTGGGCCTCCTGGCCATGGCAGCCATTGCTGTCGGGGTAGTCGCTCAAAGGAGAAGCCTGGCCAGGCGGAAATCTCTGGCCGCCGCATCAAGATCGAGCATAGACCCTACGCTGACGGGCGAATCGTACGTTCGGCCGCCCAATGAACCACCGCATCCGACGAGAGGAGAAAACCAATGATTGCAGTGCAGTGTTCGAAGTGCCTGGCCAAGTTCAATGCCCCTGACACCAGTGCCGGAAAAACGGCGAAGTGCTCGAATTGTGGCAACCCCATAGTGATCCAGGCGCCAGGGGCAGCACCGCCTCAGCCAACGGTACCGCCCAGGTCAGCGGTCCCCCCAAGGGTGCCAGCACCGCCACCACCTCCACCACCGGTGGCAGCACAGACTTCAACGGTCCCAAACAACCCTGGTGGGACCACTGTCATAGTGCAGATGCCACCGCCCGTAACCGTTTCCGTCCGAGGCGGAATAGGACCTGCCAATAAGAGTTCCGTTGCCATCGTCATCTTGTGGCTGCTTCCGATCGCGGGACTGCCGTATTTCTATCTTGGCCAGACTGGCAAGGGACTCGTTCTGTTGGGGCTGGACTTCTTCGTTTTTGGCCCGTTGATTATCTTCAGTTGTGGCTTTGGCCTGCCATGCGTTCTGGCCATCTACGGACCTTTGCACATTATGGTTCTGATCGATTCGCTCTTGGTTGCCAGCCGTATGCGCAAAGGACCTGTTGCCTCATGGCGTTTCTTCTGAGATGCAGTGAGAGCGAGACTACGGATAAGTGGATTACAGTGGTTCCGATCCTTGGGGCCGATTCCGATAAGCGTCGTGGCCAATCGGTGGTTGCACGGAGGGCTGAGTGCTGCAATGGCTGCCGTGTTAGGCGTATGCGCAGCTATGCACCCCAGCCCCACGGGCAAAGGTACCCATGAGGTTCTAGGTCTGCCGAAGTGTCTGATCTGCCGAGTCACGGGGCATGAACGGTGCCCTTCCTGTGGTATGACCACGGCCTTCTGTCATATTCTGCGTGGTCAGTTCAGCCAGGCACAGAGGTGCAATGCGGCAGCGATTCCCGTGTTTGGGCTGTGGGTGGCAATCATGCTGTACTGCGCTGCCATAGCCATACTCGGCAAGCAATGGCTCTGGCAGGAGGTTACTGTCTGGGCGGTCTTGGTCTTGCTGCTCTTAGGCTGTTGGATTGCGGCCTTCCTCTGAGATACCCCCGAAGATCTTCATCATGTCTTAAGGTGGACCCTGTTAATGTGACCCTGTAATCGACATAGACTATATCGTCCGAAAGGAGCAAACCATGTTCAAGACAAGCACCATGTTGACAGGGATCACCGCTGCGTTGGTCGTGGCCATGGGTGCAGTGGCCCAGGTGCCTCCGGGGCCGGGTGATGCCGGGGGTGGCGGCTCTCCAGGTGGTTTCCCAGGCATGGGCCAGGGCGATGGCCTGGCAGACATCCAGACCCTGATCCGCGCGACCAACGAGGAGTGGAAGGTGATCGGCCCCAAGGTGCGGACCGTGATGGCGGCCCGGGCCGCTGCCGAGGCCTCTATCGACGTATCGAGTATCAGCAGTGATGCCAACCAGGCCGGTCGGTTTGGACCTGGTGGAGGACCCTTCCCAGGCGGAGGTCCCCCCGGCAACGACAGCTTCGAAGGTCCTGGCATGGGTGGACCAGGGGGCTTCGGCCGGGGTGGACCCGGTAGAGGTGGTTTTGGCTCTGGTGGTTTCGGTCCGCCTGGCTTTGGCCCGGGTGGTCCTGATCCAAATCGATTCGGTCCAGGTCCGCAGGGGTTTGGGCCGGGTGGTTTTGGCCCAGGCCGCTTTGGACAGGGAGGCCCTGATCCAAATGGATTCGGTCCTGGTGGCCGTGGCCCAGAGGGCTTCGGCCGGGGTGGTCGTGGTCCTGGCTTCGGTCCGCAGGGCTTCGGTCCGCCTGGCTTTGGCCCAGGCAATCCGGTCATGCAGGCCCTGATGGAGTTGCGTACGGTCGCGACCGATCCGAATGCCATTCCAGAGCAGATCAAGGAGAAGGCCGCTGCAGTCCGCATCACACGCCAGAAGGCCAAGGCCGAGCTGGTGGCTGCCCAGAAGGACCTTCTCCCGCTGCTTACCCAGGACCAAGAGGCCATCCTGGTCGTTCTCGGCTATCTCGACTGAAGTGAACACCGACTGCTATCAGAGTTTGGAGGACTCCATGTTGCGTTCAAAGAGATCGATCACGAGCACCTTGCTCGGCATAGGCGCGGCGTTGACGTGTCTGTGCCTGACGCCGGCAGCACATGCCTACATCGACCTGGCGCCTACGCTGGCGAAGATCATCGCGGACTCCAAGGGCATCGCGGTGGTCGAGGTCGTGGAATTCGACCGCGCCAATCACCTTGTCGTATTCAAGGCGGTCCGTACATTGAAAGGCCAGATCCCTGCTGATCCGATCCGGCACGATGTGGCATCTGCCGAGGGTGGAGCGATCCCGCGGCAGATCCTGCAATGGGCCGGGTCTGGCGCGAGGGCTGTCCTGTTCGTGTCGCGGAACACGGCCCTGGTGTGTGTAGGCCAGGGGTGGTACCAGGCACGGGCGTCCGAGGGTGGCCCGTGGAGGCTGGGCACGAACCGGCCGGACCTGCCGCTTGCGTACTATGGATCTGTGTCTCGCCTCGCCGAGGGCATCGAGTTGATGCTGGCGGGCAAGGACGCCGTCCTCACGGTCGTGCCGCACAACACCGACGAGGCGGCCAGCTTCGACCT
>Ga0209777_10002975_pt1 | contig 21540 bp, 13 predicted proteins | sample FrelakmetHBP12HB_FD_187147 | JGI IMG/M metagenome (GOLD analysis project Ga0209777, IMG submission 187147) | Freshwater lake sediment microbial communities from the University of Notre Dame, USA, for methane emissions studies -HBP12 HB (SPAdes)... | ecosystem: Environmental > Aquatic >...
CAATGGGTACGTATCTTTGGGGGCGCATCATGGATGGAACGTCCCGGCCAAGCTGGGGGGCCATTGACTCGAAGGCGGTGTGCCTCATCGAGTCCCATATCCCCATCCCCTCTGGAGGGGCAGTAGTTGCCAGTCCACCCCAGGTTGCCCCAAGCAGAGTCCCCTTCTGGCGAGAGATGTCGTGCTCCGCAACGGATGCTGCTCTAGCCATGGTGAAGTGTGAATGTGGATACACGTAGTGGCTCGCGATAGACATGAGTCTGGCTAGAACGATTCCAACCAGGAACGATTGCTTGAGGGCCATGGAGGATTTGCGCCATGCCCAGTTTGACCCCTCCGTAGGAAGCGGTCGCCTGGTTCCCCCGCCTGTGGCTGCCGCACGGAAGGCTCTGTATTGACCCCACGATCCAAGCATGTTGTTCGCCACATCTGCTCCGACCAGGGCCATGGCCTTGATTGTCGGGAACGTAAAGTTGTAAGAAATAAACAGCGTTTGGGCTACGGCATACATGGTCTGATTTTGGTTCATGTTTCGACCCTGTGCGGTTCCAACCAAGCCGTCGGCATCGTCGGAAATCTCGAAAAGGGCATCCTTCCACTCCTTGTTCTCCTTGTCCAGATTGCCTTCCGCATCACGAAATCTGTTGTTGATGCCTTCAACGGCGAACGCAAGCATACCCTGCTTGAATTGTTGCTTGCCAGGTATGGCCCTGAATAAACCATTGTCCCCATATAGAGATAGCTTTCCAGCTGCACGCGCCAGCGCGAGCCCGGTGGCTTGTCCCCATTGGCCGTTGCGCCACAGGGCCTTGTAGAGGTGCTGGCTACGCGCGATTTGGGTCGGGCTAGACATCATCTTCGGATTCATAACCTGCCATGCGGCCAGGAAGTCCTGGGTGCTTTGTGGAAGTCTCTCTGGGTTGAGCTGCGCCCCCGACTCGATCAGATTCTGAACCTCTCGCCCCTTGGCGGCGAGGTCTCCGAAGCCTCCATACATCATGCGTCTAGCCTTATAGAGTCCCGCCAGTGCCCTTATGCCGAGGTAGCCCCCGATCGCCCCAGATGATGCCCCACTAGCCCCACCAAGAGCGCCACCTGCCACAAGCCCGGCAACTGCGGTAGCCATGGCAACCTTGTTGGCCGTTGAGTCAAGCCCCTTGATATTCTTTATGTCTGCCTTGAGCTTCCTGGAGAGCTCCACGGGAAGATCTGCGGCGAAATGGGCATTCATCATCGCGCCATTGACCCAGTCAAAAAGTCCAGCCAACATGACGCTATTGAAGGAAGTGTTAGCAAGAACGACCCCCCTGTAGATCTGACTGCCACCAACCGGGTTCGGCGCCATGACGCTTTTCATCTGGCGCAGAGCGTCTGGGTTTATGTAGATATTGTCGAAGGCCTCCGGCAACAGCCCGTCGGGCATGCCGAGCGTTTTCAGGTTCATCTTCACAAATCCGTTCGCTGGATCATTCTTGTCGAGGGGAAGTCCGATGCGCGCCTGCCCGGTGCGCAGTGCGTTGGTGATCACCCTGAATGCCATGCTCACGAGACCCGCAGAACCAGTGCCGTGATTGGACTGGTCGATAAGGTTGGTGTTGAGGGGGAAGCGGTCGTGCTCTATGCCGTCAAGTGGCCCGTCGTATTCGCGCTGGTGCAGCATGAAGGCGGACAGGTTGATGTCCTGGGGCGCATCGAAACCGTACTCGCGCGCCGCTGTTCCGCCGCCCATTTCACTAGATGCGTCCACCCCCTTGGCGGCAGGCAGTCCTTCCTTATTCTTGGGCGCAACTCCAAACAGTCTTTGCACAACCCCGACTTGTCGGTTGCCATCCCATGCCTGTGGGATGTAGTGCTTGACCTTAGGGGTGGCCTGCTGGCCAACCTTGCCCTTGGGGGGAGTGCCCTGGTGGATGATTTTGTCTTCCACTGACTGCATGGAATCAAGCGGAACGCCAATGGCGTCACACAGCTCCACAAGATCACCCTGCAGTCGATGCCACATGAACTCGGACAACTTCGGCATGGCCTCTTCAAGCTCCTTGAACTCGTCGGGCAGCTTTCCGGTCTTGACGTAGTTGTCCTGCATCATCAGGGCACGCTCTGACATGGCGCGCTTATATTTTCCATCTGGGCCAATCTTCACCCAGAAAGGCTCCTTCTCGCCCATCAGCTTGACGTTCCTGGCAAATCCGGTCCGCTTGGCGACAGCCGAAAGATCGCGGCCAACTTCTGATGTTTCCAGGTTCTTGATCAGCGCCCTGCGATCTGCGCTAGTGGGACTGGTCATCTTCTCGATAGCGTCGTAGTGCTTGGCGGTCATGCCGCCGGCCGACAGTACAAGCTGGGACTCGGCCCCATTCTCCGGTCGCGTGATGTACTGCATGTTGCGCGCGGCGTCGCTCACGCTGGCGGTATGGAACGCCATCATCAGCCACCGGCGCGGAACGTTGAGCAGCTCACCAATGGTGGTGGCCAGGTGATACTTGCTCGCCGCGTAGTCCTCGGGCGTGTCGCCCTTGTGGATGGGCGGGCCATTGGCCGGGGCGCCAGGAATGAGGTGATCGATGTAGCCCGGCTTCTCCAGGTTGACCACGTTGGGGTCGATATTCTGGCTGATGACGTTGCCGATGAACCTGCGCATGGTGGTCTTGCCAATGATGCCGTCGATCTCTCGTCCGATATTGCGCCAGGTGGTATTGAACGCGGCGCGCGCCCCGGGTCCCATATCCACCATGTGTCGGCTTACCTCGCGCCGCCCCGTGGCGCGCCCATTGGCGTGATAGCGGATGGCGTCCAAGCCAACTTCTGCGATGAACTCAGCGGGGCTCAGATAGCGATACATGCTCTTGCCAGCGAAGTCGCTGCGCAAGGCGTACCCTATGATGTCACCGGAGCGGTCGAACTGTTCACGGAGCGAGCCCTTGAGGTCAGGGTGCTTCTCGAGCAGGGCCTTGCCGGCATCGGGTGTCACTAGGACATTTGCCTTGGTCCCGCCAACGGTAAAAGACATCTTGACAGACCGGGTTTCATTCGTGGCTTGGCTCAAAGAATCCGCATCCATCACGTCCGCGAAGCGCGGGTTCTTCTCTGCCACCTTGGCGTACTCTTTCTCGTACCACTGATCCAGAACACGCTGCATGGGCAGTGGCATGTAGGCAGTGAAGGCGTGAGCCAGCTCGTGAGCCATGACGATAGCGGCCCTGGTGGCGGACATCTCCTTCAGCTTGCCAGAGATGCCAACTAATCTTCGTCGGAAGTCGAACCAGCCGGTGTCGCAGTCGGGGCTCATGTCGATCTGGAATCCCATCTCCCGGAACATGGCGGGGTGCATCTTCTCGAACACCTCGTGCATGTATTTGGTCTTGGGATCCTCCGCGGTGATGCCCATCTCGTGGATGATCGCCATCATCTGCGCCTTGTTGGTGACGCAGGTCTCTGGCCTTAGGCTGGGGATCATCGCAGTTCCGGCATCGGGGAAGATCTCGTGCCACGGGGTGTCGTTCTTGGCGCGGTTGAGACCAGAGGTCACGTGCTCTGCCTCGGTCAGCGCGTCCTGAGCTTCGATGTCTTCCTCGTAGGGAAGCGCGTCGATCTCTTTCTGGGCCGCCCTTGCCAATGCGGAGTCAACGTCACCCTTCTCGTCTTCCTGGTCCCACAGGCGATTGATGATCGCCTCCACCTTCTTTGGGGTCTCGATCGCGTGGACCACTCTGGAATCCTCGATGGCCTTCAGCCGCTCCTGGGTCTCCTTAACGAACTTGCGCAGCTGCTTGGAGGCTTTGCCGCCAATCTCGTTCCACGCGAGATCCGCGACCTGCATCGGCACACCGCGCAACGCCGCGAATGGCTCTTCGTTTCCACGTTCAGCCTGCTCCACGGCCTCAAGAGCAGTCTCCGCCGTTGCCAGTTGCTCACAGAGCTCTCCGCCCAGTTTGCGGTGCCATGCTTCGTTGCCGTTGATTATCTCGCCAAGGGCAAGCCCCAGGCGCTGGCGGACCAGGGCTGGATCACTGATACGCAGGCCACGCCAGGTGGACTGCTTGGCGGTGGGTGCGAGGCCCATGCCTTGCAAGACGGTCTGGACGCGTGTGTAGTTTGCATGCACGCGGCTGACGGGCAGCATGCGGCTGATCTCTCGGCCCTGGGGCGTGACCTCTACCACCCTTCGCATCGTGGTGACAGCGCCGTTCAACTGAGGATCGTTCGCCAGTTGGCCATGCACCCGCTCGACTGTGGTGTCGTAGCGCGGGTCATTGTGGTCCAGCAGGATTCCCATGTCATCATGGGTCAGGATGGACTCCATCGCGGGGGCGCCATCCGGGGAGTACTCATTCAGGCCGAGGATCGTTTCCTCGCCGATGGTGTAATGGTTCTCGAAGTTGGGATCCGAGGTGTAGGCCTGGAGGTGGAAGGGTCGCTTGCCCATGCCCGACAGCCTATTAAGCAGCAGCCCGCAGTACCCGTTGGAGATCAGATGTGAGGGCGCCAGCTCAGTCAGGAACTTGAACCCCTCCTTGTCCACGGCACGCAGGACCCTGGCCTCAGCCTCTGGGGACTCCAGAATCTTGGTTACAGTGTCCTCGTGTAGGGTCGCGTGATCAATGCGCGGAACCAGTGGCACACCCAATTTACCCAAGGTGTCGGGTGTAGACATACCCCTGGCGCCAAGTGCATCCTGGGCCTGGCCGAGGAGCTGCTGGCGACGCGCTGAGCTGATGTGCTTCGCCATGGTTGTGTGAACCACGTCCTGGTGACCAGCACCCTGCTGGGCCTCGCGCATCGCTTCCTTGTTCTGGTAGACGTCCAGCGTCGGAGAGAAGCTGGTAGCACCCTCCACGCGTGGTTCAAAATAGCTGGCGAGCTTGGGTAACCATGGCTTCTGAACCTCACGCATACGCATGTCGGCGATGAAATTTGGATCCGCGGAGAAGAAATGAGGGATGTATTCCTGAGCGGCAAGAGAGAGTAGCGCCATGGTTCTGGTGGCATCTGGAGTGATCCGACCCTCTTTCAACTTGTCTGTGATCTCGTCGAAGTTGGGATTCTCTCCCAGAACGAGTGCCTTTGCATCATCGCGCGCCTTGGTATACACCTTGTTCGATCCGAGCGCTTGCCCGCCGACCAAGGGAACAGCGGAGCCACTGGCAACACGCGTGAATTCTGCACGCCCAATGCGCTTGCCGGACCTGATGTCCCTCATGAAGTCTTCATTTTTGCGCAGTCCCTGTATGACATGTAGCAACCCGCCGGCCTTGATGTAGTCTTTGAAGTTCTCGGCGGTGTAGGCCTTGTCCTTGCTGGTGCCCCTCACGGGCTTTTGGAACTTGTAGGCGTCACTGGTACCCTGGTCCTGGGACACGACCTGCATCAGGTCCCTGAGGTCCGCGGTGGAGACGCCATCTTCAATCCCCTTGGCACTGGCAAGCGCCATCTCCTCGTCGCCCATTGGGACACCGGCGGGGCGCAGGGCTTCCACTAGCTTCATGGATTCGACGTGGTGCTTGGAGAATAGCTCGCGCGAAGCCTGGATGGCCTCGCCGCGCGCGGCCTCGTCTTCGATCTGGGGGACGGGCTCGGGGAGCTTGGGTTCAGGCTTGGCCTCGGGATGCTTGTAACCGAACACTTCGTCATCCGGCAGGGACAGGAACCCGATCCGTCCATCGGGGCGCTTGCCCCACGGCCGGCCGAGGAACGGGGCACCGCTCTTGGTGCTACCGGCCTCCGCGACACTACTGAAGGTGACGCCCACGCCATGAGCAGATACGGTAGACGCAATGGAATCGAAGCCCATCGCAGCTAGGGCGGCATAGGTAGCTTTGAGCGTTCCCGGATTCGCGTTGATCAGCGCATGGACTACGGTTCCGATAGACGGCGTATTGCCAAGCGGGGGCAGGCCCATGGCTGCGATCATCTCGGGCGAAATAGCCACGCTCGCGGTCAGGTTGAACGGATGGGTGTAGGGAGATCCCGCGGGTGCCGGGTAGAGCATCTCGGCTGGACCAACGAATGCCACGCGGGGAGCGCCCGCCATATCCCCTGCGCCACGCTCTGGGGTGTGGCCAGTAGGCCAGTTGGTGCTCTCTACAACCTCCGCGTGCATGTCGATCTGCGACACGTCGCCACCGGGCACACCATCCTGTTCCAGGAGCGCCTTCATCTTGGCTACGGACGCATCGACCCTCGCCTGCATGGCGGGGGACAAGCGCCTTACATCTGGGTCGGCGTCGGTGTCGGCAGTGGCTTGGGCGCCAGAGCGTTGAACTGCTCCTGCGTTTGTGGCTGCAGGGGCTTCATTCCCGGGACCTGCTCCAGGCTCGGCTGCGCCAGCAGGCTCATGACCCGCGCCCAGAACTGCTCCGGGCTCTCCCCCGGCTTCGGCTGGTCCAGGTTGAGCAACTGCGCCTTGGCCAGCGCCTGCCTGAACGGCGCCCCGTTCAGCACCACCTGGGGCTTCTTGGGTTTGGACGGCTTGACCGCCTGTAGGTCCTTCTCCTGCTTGGCCATTGGGGGCCTCCTGTGTGACCGACGTAGGCCGCACGATTGGCGGCGTGGTGACATGCTGGGGAACGACCTCCGCAGCCGGCAGGCCAAGGCCCGCACGCACCGCGTTGTCATGGGCGCCACCGGGCTCAACCAACTTCCCGATCCGAGCCACGGTATCACGCATCCAGTCGGGAGCCTCGACCCCCATGTTGTGGACGCGCTCGTCCAGCTGCTTGTGGAACTCCGTGGCAAACTCAAACCCGCGTCGGGCAGCGTCATTCGCCGGGATGGGCCGAGCCATGGTGTCGACGGTGGGCCGGTTAAGGTCGATGCCCTGGGCTGCAAGGATGGTGGTGGTGGCATTGAGGGCGTCAATCATTACGGGTGGAACGCCCATCTGGCCCCAGGCCGTGGCAATCTTGGTAGCCGCGCGGCTTCCGGAGAACCCATTGACGATGTTCTCCACGGCCTTCTTGGCGTCGGGCTCGGTCTCCGGGTCCACGCCAGCGTTGCGCATGGAGCCATACATAACTGCTCGCATCGTGTTGGCAACAGCGCGGTTAGCAACCATGTGGGCGGTATCGGGCGTATGATTGGTGATGGCCTCCGGCCTGTTCTCCTCGCCATTCGAATCCGTCAGTCGGACCGCATTGGGATGGGTTGTGATTTGCAGTACATTCTTGGGGGTCTTGGGGGTAGAGATAACCTTCGCCACCTCAGGAGCTATGGGCTGAGCGGGAGGCTTGGGCGCCTCGATTCCTTCACGGCTCACGGGCTGTGTAGGAATTGCGGCGGCCTCGGGCTCGGCCTTGGCCACAGGCTGGGGCTCGGCAGCCTTCTCGGCATCCACTCTTGCCTTGGCCTGCGGGGCATCCGGCGCACGCTCAGGGGCGGTGACGCCGGGGATCTGGGGACCCCACTTGGGCCAGTTCTCGGCAGTGATGGGGGGGAAGAAGGTGTCGAAGTGGCCACGGAAGAACCCACCCGGTGTCTCTGCGTCCCTACGCTCGAACATGGCCCGGACACGCTGGCGCGCCATCTCGGCCGCCTCCGGGGAGTCAGCGTTGGCGATCAGCTCGGTGACGAACCTGGTGGTGCTGGGATCCTGGGCGCGCAACAGCGCGGTATCGAAGGTCTTCTCTCCAGTTTCCTCGCCCGCGCCACGGCGCATGAAGTCCCTGGCATTGGCCACCCTGTACGCAGTGTAGGCCGAGATGGCGTGGACGCCAACCAGGGTGGCCAAGGACTTGAAGTACCCATCGAAGGTCTTGTTTAGCGCATCCATCCAATCCTTAGGAACGGCTGCGGGATCATAGAGAGACCGCGCCACTGCATGGCCGGCCGAGAGCTGGGCCGCGGTGATGGCGGCACTCGCCACGTTGCGCGGGAGGGCCTCGGTGAACAGGGGGTTGACGGCATTCGGGTTCAGGCCCTCAGGGGCCATCCGCCCAGCCAGATAGTTCGTGGCACCAGCTACTGCAGCAGCGGCTGCCGACTTCATGTGGGACACAGGCTGGCCGGATGCCGCCTGCACATCCTCTGCCCGGCCGTAAGTTTCGCCAGCGCCGGTGGCCCCGTAGAGACCGCCCAGACTGACCACCTTGCCGAGCCCAATGGCAGGGACCAAGGAGAACATGTTGGACACGAACTCGCCGAACGGATCCTCGCCCCCCTCTACGCCAAGTCCCATGGCCTCCGACACTTGCTTGCTGTCTACCAGGTACCGAATGTCTTTGGCGGATTCAGACAGCCACTTTCCAACCTTCTCGGAGCCAGGGGGTAATCCATACTGCCCCTCCGCCAGCATGTCACCGAAAGCCTGCGTCAGACCACCGGCGCCATTCCAAACCATCTGCCCGAACTTATAGGTTCCCTTGGGGATAGCCTTCAACAGGTCGACTGGGACAGCGCCAGGGTGGTCGGTCGCATACTGCGCTAAGTCCTTAGCGGTATCGGTCGCATACTGCGCTAAGTCCTTAGCGGTATCGCCCACGCCGCGCGCCCAGTCGCCGATGGTCTTTTCATCTCCATCCCAGTCGGCCTGGACGGCAGGGCTTAGCTTGTGCAAGACCTGGTCAAGGATGCCGTGCGCCTCTTCGGGCGTCTGTGCGACCACTGGGGCAGCAGGTGGCTTCGGCGCGTTCATCTTCGCCCACACGTCGGGGTACTTCTTCTGGATGTCGGCGGGCGTTAGTAGCTTACCCCCAAGGTGGAAGTTCCCCTCATAGTCCGGGATGAACATGCCCTTGGTGGCCTTGCTCAGCAGGTTCGCCTCGCCAGCGGTCTTGGGTCGCGTCTGTTCTTGCCGCCGGGTCTCGCGGGCATACTCCTGGCCCTCGATATTCTCTGGAATCGCGCCGGTGGGGGGAGCTGCGGCAGGCGCATTCGTGCTGGTCAAGGCAGGGGGCGGCGCCGCGAACATCCCATTATCGGGTGCGGGCGATGGCGCGGAGCCAGCGGGAATCACCGAGCCAGCCGGGGTAGGCGGCGCAGCGGGCGCAGCGGGCGCGGCCGCGACGGGAGCCGCATTCGCCGCATCAACCTGTGCCTGCGTCAGTGGACCGGGGTGGGGGAGCATGGCTGCCAGCTGTTGAAGCCGAGCGGGCGAAGTATCAGAAGAATAGGGGTTGCTGCTGTCGGGCATTTAGGACTCCGACCGAATGGCCACAGGGCCTGCTCAAGTTATATCAGCTATTGCTCGGCTTCGCGACGAAGAATTTGGGGGTGCTCTTTATTGTAAACCCGAATCTTCTCGTCGGCAGCCAGGTCGCCCTCGAACCGAACCTCGTTGGGGTCCTTGGCGGAGCCCACGTTGACGCTCTTGGTGCTGAAGTGATCCCATACGTTCTTGACAGCCATGGCTTTATCGGCCGCAGCAGTGGCGTCCAGATGGGCACTGATGGCGGCCGCGATAGTGGCCGGCAGCGTGGGGTCACGAGAGAAGAAGCGCTTCTTGTAGCCAGCCATGACATCGTCAAGGTTCAGCGTTCCAGAGGTAGGCTTGGGCGGGGCAGAGATAGCAGTGTTCATAAGCTTCCCGTCAGGGCCAGGCAGCATGAGAGACCCGCCAGTGGTCAGGACATTGAAGGTGTGATCCTTGATCCGCTGCGCCGTGCTGTAGTCGCCCAGCACCCGCTTGATGTTCTCCTCCGCGATCTGCGGCAGCATAGTGGGGCTGGTGTTCTGCGCGGTGATGAGCTTCTGCTTCTCATCCATCTGGATGTGATACATCTTCGTCATCTCGTCCCACGCCTGCGCGCGCTGAGCGTAGGGCAGGCCGAAGTTCGAAGCCTCCCACAGCGCCTTGGGGGGGATGATAAACCCACCGCGATTGACCACCCACCCAGCATTGAGCGAGGAGTCTCCAGGATGCTTGCCGTTGGCCAGGTGCATGCCATCGAAGATGTGGAGGTCACTCTCCTGGATCCCCAGCGTGTTCATCATGCCCCGATTGGCCTCGACGAACTTCTGGTCAATGGCGCCACCGTTGCTGATCTGACTCCAGATGCGAGATCCGAGCTGAGCGCCAATCTGCATGTGGTTTGCCAGCTCACCGTCGTTCTTCAGGCTGTTGGCCTGAGCGTTCATCTGAGCGACCTGAGGGGACACTTTCGCGATCAATCCGGCCTTCGCATACGCAGCGTAGGTGGGATCTCCGGAGTACTGCTTGTCGATCATTTTCAGCGCGTCGTCGAGCCGACCCTGGATGGCGGTCGCGTTGGTCCTCATCTCCTGGGACTTCTGAAGCATGCCATTTCCCTCGGTGGGGGTGATCGCGGTCTTGCCCTCAGCAGTTGCGAGAGCCTGCTGTGGAGTCATACCAGCGCCAGCGCCGGTTTCCGGGGCGGAGGGCGCGCCATAACCACCCTTGGCGCCGCCTCCAGCAGCGGTAAACCCGGGCGTCCTCAGCTCTGACCCACCAGTGGCTCCGCCCTTGACGCCACCCATCGGGACCGGAACGACCTTGCCGGTCATGCTGGCCACGTTCTCGTAGGTGCCCATCTTCTTGATGTCCTCGTCGGTGATTTTAGTGGCAGATGCCGGGGCTTCGTTAGACGCCACCGCCGCACCCGGGGCGCCGTACGCGGGAGAGGGGACCTGTCGCTGGGCGGCCGCGCCTGCGGCATCCTGAGACCCGGGAGGCAGCGGGTAGTTAGCGGGAACTGTGGAGCCCGGCACTGCATAGGCCGATGCGGGGCGGGGCGTATCAGGAGGTGGCGCGCTGGTTCCGCCAAGAGCGGTGTAGGCGCCGATGGCGGCGTTGGTGTCCGCGAGCTTCTGCTTCTGTCGGTCGGCCATCTCCCCTTCAATGGTCTGGAAGTAGGTGTTGGCACGCTCCTCGGCGGCCTCGTTGACGGCCATCTGACGCTTCTGTAGGTCAAGAGAGTTGGCGTACTGAATAGCGGGACCCACAGCCGCAGCTACGCCATAGCCATAGCCCGGAATGAACGGAGTCGAGATGGTGCCGGGCGTTGGTGCTGACGGAAGAGCTGCCATGATCGCCTCCTACTTCAACCGGTACTGGTTTTGACCCATCGAGTTCGGGCTCAAGAACTGCTGCTCAGGGACCGTACCCGGCGTAAACATGCCGTAGTCAACCGGCGCGCGCTGGCCTATCGGACTCATGTCAGATCCCGGGTTTCCGGAGCGGTCCACATTGGTAACAGCGGTAGGGCCGGTGTCTCCACCGCTCCCGCCATACCCGAACTCCCCGCCCTGGATCGCCCCGCCAAGGGCTGTCGCTGCCGAGCCGAATGCGGCGCCGGCCGCCTGCGATGCAGAGGCTGCATTCTGTTGGGCGTAGGCGGCCTGGGACCCGAGCGCGCCGGCGGCCATCTTGGCGCCAGTCTGCTCATTGGTTTCCATGGTGCTGAGGTGCTGGGCGATACCGTAGCGCTGGGCCTGGTCCTGGAGATTCAGCCCGGCTTCCGCCTTGGCGCGCTCCATGTTCAGGCCGATCTTCTGGCCGGCGCCAATGCCCGACTGCTCGAGTCCCGCGCGTCCGGACATCTCCTGCAGCTGGGTCACGCCCTGCTGGTAGCCCTGCTCGACCTTGCCCTTGGCCGCGGCAAGATACGGTGATGCCTTGTTGCCCATCGCGTAGTCCACCAGCATCTGGTTCATGGGACCGTACTTGTCGCGGTAGTATTTTTGCTCCTCGGCGCCAACGCCCTGCTCCTGCTGGAGAGCAGCATTGGCGGCGCCCGCACTGGCCTTGGCCTGCTTTCCGGCCTGGACGCCCTGGTAAACGGAATAGGCGGCTAACGCAATCATCGGCATGTCATACCTCCGCCCTGTAACCAAACAGTTTAGCACACAAGTTGTGAATATACCATGCCTTGGCGGGCATGCCGGCTTCTTTCATCTTCGCACACGCGCAGGCCACACGGGCAACCATGGCGCGGTCGAAGAACGGAAAGTCGGATTCGTCGAACTCGCCGGCAAGCTCAGGATCGTTGGCGATCCAGTAAGCTATGTCGAGTCCGACATAGGTGAATCGCTCCGTCTTAGCGAACACGATGAACCACGAGTCGGTGGCGAACCTAACTACATGCTTGTCAGCGATTGCGATCTGTGACCACACGCTCTCGACGCGAGTGTTTGTAAACAACCATCTCAAGGACGAACGGAAGAAGTCCTGTGCCCACTTCCCCCTTCCCTCGGGGTCTACCGTGACGTGTATGGCCGTCTTGGTTCCGTCCAGGGGGTCTACAGCGACCAGCCCATGTTCCCCGATGAGCACGATACAGGTATCTAGGAGAGTGGGCGGGAGGGGTGGCATTCCGGCACGATAGGAGATCGCGTCCAGGACCCCGAGGTCGTCCGCGGTGGCCCGGCGCATCAGTTCACATCCGAGAGGACGTCTTCGTAGAAGATCTCCGTGAACCGGACATGGCCGGTTGACAGCTGGTACTCATAGCGCAGGGCGTAGCCGGTGCTCTTGCCCCGGGGCATGTTGACCAGGCGTTCCTGGGTGGGCATTTCGGTCATGACCATCTGCTGCTGACTGAGAATCATGACGTTGTCCACGTACACATTCAGCCACAGGGTGCCCTCCCCGTGCATGACCATCGTGCGCCACTTCACGCGGCGGGATGGGTCTTCCCCGGTGAAGGACTTCGAAGCGTAGAAGCATGGAAAAAAGCCTGCCGACTTATCGAACGGCGAACCGAAGCGATAGACGCCGTTGGTGTAGACGGCGATGTCGAGGATGTCCGGCTTGATGATTCCCATTTAGGATCCCAAGAAGTGTTCGACGTTGGTGTAGGGTGGGGTGGTCGGGTTAGGCGCCCCGAACTGGACGAGCCTATTGTTCAGTATGCCATAGCCGTAGTCCCTGTCCTGGGAAGACATGTGAACGCCATCCACGTAGTCATAGACCCCACTGAGCCACGTGCCCGCAAGCACGTCGAAGATGATCGAACCGAAGTGGAGTGGCGAGGATTCTGTATAGTTCGTGAGCATGATGTATTTTCCGTCATTGATGGAGAGCGCCTTGCGTCCGACCAGGTCGTCTGAAGCTACCGGCAACGCCGTCCACGTATTGGTGACCACGTTGTACCTGTAGGGCAGCGTATGGTCGGAATAGAGTAAACCAAAGAAATACAGGTTTCCATCTGATCCCTGGGCGAAGGACGCCTCGTTAATGAACGCGACCCAGGCACCAAGGGCCGCTGCATCCACCCAAGTATTATGAACGGGATCGTAGATACAGAGCTTGGCACTGGCCGGAAGGTAGAACGCCACACGCCCGTCCGCCATCAGGAGAGGCATACACAGGTAGGTGTCACCGGTGGTCAGATGAGTCGAAGACCCAGACCATGTTCCGGCAGTGGGATTGTAGAACTCGTAGACGTTGTTAGGCGTTGCCGAGGCGTCGGTGCCGCCCCACACCATGACCCTGCCATCATGCAGGAGCACTGGGTAACAGAAGAACGCGCGATTGTTGGCCATGTTCCCAGATGCGCTCCATGTGCCCGCAACGGGATCGTAGAGCTCCGTTGAATTCTGACCTGTGGCAACCTGTGTGTTCCCGCATACCATGGCCTTGCCGCTGGGTAGCACAATTACTGAGAGGGAATGGTGCATATTGAAACACGACCTCGGATGGGCCATCGAGCCGACCTGGGTCCAGGTGGTCCCGTTGTAGAGGTAGGTGTTGGCGTGAAGGACGGAGCTGGGGGTTGTGCCACCTGCTGAGATCAGTGTCGTAGCATTCAGGTTCCCCGAGATCGGAGAGCGAATATAGAAGCTCGACGCGCTCAGGGTCTGCCACAGGTAGCCGTCGAACACGATAGTCTTGCTGGCAGTTGCCGTTGCCAGTAGCTGCCGGTCAGCAGCGGTGACGGTGGCAGTGTGTGACCCGAGCGTCGTCCACGTGTGGGCCACAGACGCGACACTGGACGTCGCTCCATCGTCGAAAACCCAATGATAGGAGAACGTGTCAGCCGGCTTGCCTGACGTGGAGGCCACGGCGGTATAGGTCAGGGCGCCTCCGAGTGGGCGGCTCATACCGGGCTCGTGATGACGACGGTGGTGACGTGTGGTTTTTGGAGAAGCATGTAGCAGTCTCCTCCCATGCTTACGTGAACGTCTACAGGCTTGACCGGAATGGTGGTGATCGGCAATCCGGTAGATGCGGATGACAGTCCGGAGGCAGACATAGTCTGGCCGTAGCCAGTAGACAGTCCCCGTGAGTGCATGTCAATCGAGATGGTCCCCATGCGCGCATGCTGGGAAACGCCAGAGGCATACAAGCAGTATCGGTCATTCCAGTAGAAGCTGCGCAGGTCTGTCATCTCGGCGTTGACGGGAAGGTCGGCAGTGACCTGGTTGACAGGATTGAAGGTCTGGTCGATCTTCTCCTGGCTCATCGACTCAGCGAACTGGGTGGACTGAGTGGTCGGCATCCACCAGTTGTCACCGATTGGTATCCCGCTTGCTACCGCGGGCGTCGAAGGTGCGTAGAAGTATCTCCCAGCCACGCGATCGGACGTCAAGCACATGGCTGACACGCCATCCTGTGAGATGCAAATGCCCGTCTTGGACAGCCACATGATCCCGTAGTTCGAGGCCTGCACAGAGAACGGTGCGATGCATCCAAGGTTCGAGAGCGGGCCAACGAGCCCCAGGGTGGAAGGTGTGTTACCAGATAGGCCATAGAGACCATCCTGGCACAAAACCATGATCATCGTCTTGAACGACGCCAGGGCTACGGGGAGCGCGGGAAAGGCCGCGTAGTAGACATCGGGCCAGGCGTCCGGAAGGTTGGTCGGAGTCCAGCGTACCAGGCCATCAACGATCGCGAAGCGCATGCCGTAGTGGTTCACCATCCGCTTGGACTGTCTGGGTGCCCAGTCGAACACGACCTCAAGCCCGTTCTCCACGTAGGCGGTGGGAATGGCGATGCCGAGATTGTCTGTTCCCACCAGGTCAGTGAACTCGGTCTGAGTCATGGGCAGGTCCGCCACCAGCAAGAACTCTGCAGTGTCGCCCACGCGGTAAATGCGCCACCCAGAGTAGCCCCCATCCCCCAGCGTCCAGGCCATAGTCGCAGCGGTGGATGCCTCTGCCACGCCGTTGTACTGAGCGTAGTTCATGTACTTGGCCACCACCAGGACCTTGGTCGTGGAGTTGTAAGACACAACCTCAACCGGCCCATTAATAGCAGACAGGGAGGTCATACCGCTGAAGAACAGGGTGTCGCCTGGCACGATGGCTGCGCCAGATGTCACCCGAACCACCGGGGCGAAGCCGGTGAACGTCCCGGTGAGCGTGAGGGTCGTTAAGGATTTCTGGAACGTAGCTACGCCCGCGGAACCCAGGGGGGAGTTGATCGCCAGCTGGAAGCACCGCGTGGCCGTCTCGTTGGCTGACGGCACAGAACACATGGCGAGACTGGATGGCCACGCGGCACCCGTATCAGTGAAGGTTGCGGTTGCACTAGGCAGGACGAAGGCAATCGCCACACCATCCCGATACACTAGGATCGCGTCCGTGCCACTCGTGTATGACCCTAGCACGAAGGACGCACTGCCCTGGCCGGCCCCGGGGACCGTGGCAACTACGGTGGTCGCAAGAGTCTGCGCAGGGTTGGCCACGTTCGCGTCTACAGCACCTCTGACAGCGGTGAACTTGTAGGTGTGCGCACCGGGCGTGACAGTCCCGCCGGCAGGGTATGGCGTTACGGGATCGAGGGTCACGGTCGGGGGATTGAGGACGTAGGGGATCGTGACCACCTGGTCTGCGCTGCTGTAGACGCCAGAGAGCCCGATAGACAGACGGCCGAGGGCGCCCGTCAGCATGCCGTGGGCGATGTCCGTGACATACATGGTGGCCGTTAGCCCAGTGTTGACCATGGCGTAATGGATAGTCTCGATGGAGGTGCTCGCGATGGAGGCAGTGATGGTGTTGGCGGTAGCTCCAGGGAACTTGTAAGTGTTCACCCCCGGCTGAGTGTAGAGGCCGTCGTACTGCGGCAGGCGCTCGAGGATCGGGGCGCTCGCACCCTCCGCATTGGCGGACAGTGGCGAGGGGCCAGACTCGTCCTTGACACTGTCAATGTTGCGATAGTAGGTGTAGACATACTGGTAGTTGTGCAGGGCATCGTGAGCCGCGGCGGTATCGGACCCCTCGCCCATGCTGCCATCATCAATGAATACGCTCGTGTTCCCAACGGTGGTGATGAGGCGCTCCGCGCCTTCGGTCCGTCCAAAGATCGCATACTGGGTGGCGGTGGGAACCTTGCGCCACTCGAGCTTGATAGACGAGGGGGTGACCACGCCCGCAACCTGGGGGAGCGTGACCAGCACCGCATCGCTCGGCTGGAGTGTCGCGCCATTGACGATAGCCGCTATACGGTAGCTTACGAAGGTGGAGTTGATTCCGCCAGAGCCGTGGATTGCACCAGAGACAAGCGTGGGGGATGCAGAGTTGCCAGGGAGAACCTGAACGGGCGAAAGCGGGCGCTGAATCCCCAGACGATACTGCTTGCCGTTGATGACCTTCTGTGGCGCTGAGCACTCGCTGCCGTCCGTGTTGACACCCTCTTCGTCGAAGTAGACCACAGCCTGGCCCTGGATGTACTCACCGTGGTAGGTGCGGAAGAGCTTCGAGTAGAACCAGAGGCCGCGATACTCCCAGATGCAGTTGATGGTTGGGTCCGAGACCGGGTGGAAAATGGTCGGCAGCTGCCACGGTCGCGCCACGCCACTACGTAGCTCAAGCCCATCACACACCCGGCCGAATCCTTCTGGGACCATGACCGGGTCCATGATCGAGTTGACGCCAAGTTCAAACTTGGCCTTTACCCCCTTAGGCATTAGGTCTGGCTCCTGAATCCAGTGATCCACCACAGGACGTTGATGGTGTCAGGGGCGGAGTGATCATCATTGCCCTGAAGCGTGTAGGCTCGAGACCCAATCGGAGACTCAACAACCTGCAAGACGGTGTTATGGCCATCTGTCGTGCCGAACCTTATGCCCACAATGGCCGCGCCCCAGGTGCACTCGCTCGCAAGAGCCTGCACGCTGTCGCTGTAGAGTGGGAGCGGGATTGTAAACCCAGTGGTGGTAGTAGCGCTCGTGGCGGTCCAGATGTCCGAGGCCTTCGCCACGCGCGTTCCGAGGTTGAGGGTCGGGATGTTCGACACGGCCTGCTGAATCGCGACAGAGATAGCGGCCTCAAGGATGGAGACCTGAGTGTTGACGTAGTCTAACGTCGCCACCTCTAGGCCGCGCTCATACAGCGAGGCGGTGAAGTCATTTGAGTCGGCGGGAGACAGGCCGTGGGCACCGGTGATGGCGCCGTTCACATTGCCACCTTGGGTGCTTAGCTGTCCGAGATACGGCTGGGCGGTGTCGCCCACCAGGTTCCAACCGGAATCATCGGGCGCCCGGACATAGATGAGGCCAGTGTTTAGCTGAGCCCAGAAGTACATGGGATATCCGGAACCGGGGTCCACACTGGAGTTCTGGTAGAACGTATTCCCAACGAGCGACATGTGCCCTCCTACTGATCCTGTTCACCAGTTCCGAGTTTCTCCACTCCGGCGGCCATGTGCAAGCCAAATGATTCCGCCATTTCCTTTTTGATCTGCATCGACTTCAGGTCCGTGTCCGTCTCCATCAGGTAAGCGACGGCGATGTAGCGGATGGCCTCCTGGTAGTAGTCCGGGATGGATGGATCGATAAAGTCCGCCAGGTTCACTACGGGCGTCGCCATCTTCGTGTAATGCAGCCGGACGAAGACGGTGGTCGGGTCTGTGACACCCCACTCCGGGGGGAGGGCCACGGGGAGCACGGGCGGAACCACACAGAACTGCTGGTTGCCCGTCAGGACCCAGCGCTTGGGCGGAAACAGCGGACGCTGATTGCGCCACAGCTCGTTGTTTGAATCCTCGAACGCCATGGACGATTCGTCCAGGATGCGCAGGACGTTGTCGTTGGTGTCAGGTGAATCAATTCCGAGAACGTCAGCCATCACTCACCTCACGTAATCGAGAAATTGTTGGACCGAACGGGAGGGATGGCGGTCAGGCCGGTCAGGAAGATGTTGCTGTAGTTGAGGCTCCCGAGCGCTGCGCCGGTGGCCATCACATCGATGGTAAAAGAATCCGGAGCATCGAGATACATGAAGCCGGCGTCCCCAGAGACGTTCCCAACCTGGACGTCGTTTACCCAGTTTCCGATCGAGCCCGTGCCCAGCGCTGTGGGGCTGTTGATGTAGACGCCAGCTGCGTCAGACCCCGTCAGGTTCACGGGAACGAAGATGTCAATCGTGCCCCCAAACCCACCGTATCTCGTGATCGTCACGGCCAGTGCGGAAGCCACAGAGTCGGCCAGCACGGTGGACAGCGGGGTCACGGCGATCGTGTAGTACCCAAGGGCAGGCAAGTCAGCCTGTACCAGCTGAACGCGCTTGATTGTGAGAAAGTCCGAGGGGAGATCGCCGGTGGGATAGGTGGTCAAGTCGTACAGCCTGGACGCCATCTTGAAACCCTTGAGGCGCATGATGGCATTCTGGCCCCAGTTGATGGCCTCGGCAACCTGCAGGTCAGTGAACTGAGACCGCTGGTAGTCGCCAATGAGCTGGCGAACCTGGAGGTCTACATCGGCGAGAGTCTTACCCATGCGTCACCTCATATCCCGAACTGCGGAGGGGCTGCCATTTCTGTTTCGCCATAGCCGCCCTCGGCGATGGCGCGCACCAGGGAGATCTCACCGTCCGCGGCCAGCCTGGCCTTGAGGGCAGAGGCGTGATCAGCACCACCGCCGGACTTGTTCGGAGAACTGAAGATGCGCTCCTTGGCGCACAGGACAATCGCATCCTCTGCATCCACGGGGAAGTCGACGTTCTCGAACTCCTTTTTGGGAACGATGCTGCAGGTCATATTGACCGGCGTGTCGTAGGCGGGAACCGGAGTCAGGAGGATGTTGCCCTTGCCGTCCGTGACATAGTCCCCCATGCGACCGTAGTTGTTGAGCGGAGCTCGGATGGTTCCAAACAGGCGCCCCTGACCGTGGTCGCGCATCACGGAGTACTTCCAGGAAGAGGTCACGACCCATACCTTGTTCACGTTCTGTATGGAGTCCCCCGCGAACATGGGATAGGTCTTGACGCCATCGTCGGCAGCCACGGGCTCTGTGGCCACGTAGAACCCAAACGGAGTGACGGCGGAAGCCAGCGGGATGGTGGGGGCGGCCGCGGAGAGCAGGCCGAGGTAGGCGGACGTCTTGTCCGTGCCGGCGAAGCACATGAGCCTAGTGACCCGCAACACATCAAAGGCACCAACTGCGGCGCCCATGAATGTGGGGAGGTCGACACTGACTGCGCCAGCGGGGAAGTAGCCGTACGCGGTCTTCCTGATGATGCCGGTCTTGCGTGCGACATATCGAGCCGCGTCCTGCAGAGCCTGTTCAGAGAATCCAACCGGTAGGTCGTTGCGAAGATACTGAACTCGGTTCTGCAGTTCGCGGATATACATGACCTACTCCTCTTGGATCTTCTGCGCCTCAAGGATAGCATCAATCATGGCTCGCTTGTCACCATCATCTGGGACCCCCTTGGCAAGACAGATCTTTCGAAGGGGGTTGATGCGGGTATTTTTCAGCTCGTCCTCGACGTAAACCTTGTGCTTCATGATGATGTCCTGGTCGTCCGGGACCGTCAAGTCCAGTTTGGCCATTTCGGCGCTGGTGAGAACCTTGGCTCCCGTCTTGGCGTCGCGCTTGAATTCGAATTCGAAGTCGTCCCGGTGTTGCCAGCAGTAAACAAACAGGGAATGCCACTGCCTGTCGTTGTAGCCGACGCGATCGAACCGCTTGGGGGTGCCGTCGGCGTATGCTTCGATACCCAGGATTGTTACGCAGGTCCTGGATTTCGCGATGAGGCGCCGGTCTGCGTCGATTGAGCTTCTTGAAACCTTCTCTGCCATGTGTTCCTCCTTTGGTTATATGTGAAAGACCCCGGGCAAGCTGTTGCCTGCCCGGGGGTACTTGCGTCGCTTACGCGGCGATTGAGACCTTGTTGTAGATCAGCGCTTCCTTCTTCGTGGTGGCGAAGCCGAACACCATCAGGGAGCGGGTGCCCTTGCCGAAGGTGTTCTGCAGCACGATGTCAGACTCGAACTCGGTGAACTGAGAAGCGAAGCTGATCGCACTGCGGTGGCCAGCCATCGAGTTGATGGCAGTAGCCTGGGTGGCACCGGACCCACCCGAAAGCAGGGTGGATTCGTAGAGGCTGAAGTTGCCCATGGGGCCGACGAGGCCGGTCCGGACGGGCGCCTTGGCGGTGTCACCGGTGGCGTAGCTGTACAGCACAGCCTGCTGGATGGCCTGTTCCTTCATCAGGGGGCTCAGGAGATACCACCGGTTCTCCAGGGAGACGTTCTGCTCGGTGAGCAGGCGGTCGGCGCGGAGAATCCAGGAAGTGCCCTGGTTGCTGGCCATGACGAAGTAGAGGCCGCCCATCGCGGTGCCGTCCACGGTCTGGTAGGCCGAGGCGTAGGCCGAGCCAAGAACGGTGTTCTCGACCTGGATACGCATGCGGTTGTTGAGTTCGTCCATCAGCCTTTCCTTCAGGTTGATGTCCATCTGGTGGAAGTCCACGTAGTCGATCTTGTACGCGGAGTAGTACGCGTAGTCGACCGTCATCTGGATCTGACCGTCTTCCAGTTCCTGGAAGTTGATGTCGTCGTTGACGCTCCACGGGGAGACGACGAGGTCGGGCAGCTGGCGGATGTTGATCTTGTCGCCAACGCTTCGAATTTCGCCTTCCCACTCGTAGTTCACGACATTGGGGATGACAGAGCCGGCGTAGAACTTGACCTGCAGCTTCTGGGAATACAGCTGAGGGATGAAGAGCCGGTTGGCTAGATTTGCAGTTACACGGGATACGGCCATGGGTTATCTCCTATCCTTCGTTGGGCTGGTTGCTGAGGACGAGCTCGACGAGGGCGTCGAACACAGGAGAGGTCGTTCCGGTGAGCAGAAGATCCACTGTGTCAGCGCTGGCGCCGACTGCGAGGGGGCAGTTGGTGGCGAATGCCGTGGTTCCGAGGGTGAGCAGATCGATGGCGGCCGACAGGGCGGTCGAGCCGATCTGGACGGTCGCGGTAGCGGAGCCACCAGCGGAGGCTGCGCGGATCACGCGCAGAGAGCCATTGATGAGAACATCGCCCTTGTCAACAGGGATGCACTGCACGACATCAGTCGTGGCAGGAGTGGCGGCAGCACCAGCGGCGTTGACGAACTTCGCGGTCTTGAAGTCGAACTGACGCGACAGCTCTTTCCGGTCACAGTTCTGATTGGCCTTGGTCACGTCGCGCACGATTGCGGTGGCCTGGACGAATCCAGATTCACGGTAATCGCGCAGGATCGCACCGATCACGTCGTTGGCGAGCGTGTTGGTGGAGGGGGTTACAGGGTAGATTACAGCCATTGGGTGGCCTCCTCATGGAAGTGGGTTACTAGGCACTCATTGCCTTCTCTCCAGCCTCGATCAGCTTTTGAGCGTCCGCCATGCGGCCGTTGGTGATGAGCTTGTGCACGTCAGCCT
>Ga0209777_10002976_pt1 | contig 21539 bp, 51 predicted proteins | sample FrelakmetHBP12HB_FD_187147 | JGI IMG/M metagenome (GOLD analysis project Ga0209777, IMG submission 187147) | Freshwater lake sediment microbial communities from the University of Notre Dame, USA, for methane emissions studies -HBP12 HB (SPAdes)... | ecosystem: Environmental > Aquatic >...
CTACATTTCGACATGTGTGTATTAAAGGCGAAGATGGAAATCAATATATTGTCCCTGTAACAATGGAACAACAATTTATTTCATCAAAAGAAAATATTATCGAATCAATGTGTGGATCGGACGTGTGGTTTGAAGCAACTGACGAGTTCAATGATATATTCGAATCATATTTAATGGATAGTTGACAATATTATCACTATTTGTTATTATGTATGCATACAAAGGAGCAAGTAATGCACACAATTAGTTATTATCTTTATAAAATGGTCGAAGATTTTGCTTGTCAAATTCAACTATATTCTTATGTAGTGATTCCTATGATAGTAAATACATTAAATTAATATTTTCTCTTTACAAAGTATATTTTAATCGTTACAATAAGGCAAGTAACAATAATTTAATAAGAAAGGAAATAGTATGTCTTTGCAAAAAACTGACGGTGTTGCATTTGATCCAAGTATTACTAAACATCGCGATGCTGTTAAAGCATATTTAAAACGTAACGCATGGAGAGATGCAGATATTCGCTTTGCACATGATCCAAAATTTAATAGCCTAGTCGAACAGGTTCGCACTAAAATGCTAAATTGGTACATTAGCCAAGAAGATCTAAAGTAGTAAATAATATGATGTACTCATAGCGGTGGCGACTTAATAGTAAAGTTAGAAGTAAAAGGATATAAGAAAGACTAAACGAAATAAGAAGTAATACATTTAAATTGTGCCCTTAGCTCAGTGGTAGAGCGAATTCCTCATAAGAATTGGGTCGCAGGATCGTTCCCTGCAGGGCACACCATCTACACGAAATAAGAAGTAATACATTTAAATTGTGCCCTTAGCTCAGTGGTAGAGCGAATTCCTCATAAGAATTGGGTCGCAGGATCGTTCCCTGCAGGGCACACCATCTACACGAAATAAGAAGTAAAATTCAAAGGTCTCTGGCGCGTCGATATTATTGAATCTGAAGAAGGATGGGGTAGTAAGGTCGATGAGTCGAAATATTATGATACAGAAGCCGAAGGAAAGGCATTTGTTAAAGAATATAACGACAAGTATAATCCTCGACTAAGCCCATGTGAAGATACACCAAGTTGGTACATGATTGCACAGAGTCCAGAATTAGTAAAATAAAATTTGGTTAAGAGCTGCATAATAATATTCCGATAGATCTATCAAAAGATATAAACTACAGGTAAGCAGTGTAAATATATGTTAATCAAACGGCGTTTCTTATGATAATTGAATACTGATAGACGATGGGTACTAGGTACCATCATCTGTCACATTTAATGCAAGTCAGATATATTCGTACCTATCAGGTGATACTAACTGTCAGTAAGTATTACAGGCAGTGGTTGTATCTCAGATAGATAAGATCCTCTACAACGCGACTGCCAACTATTTTATAATAATCAGTTGACACAAACTACTATAAAACATATAATTACTTTCTAAACACACAAAGGAAAGGAAATAAAATGGACAAAATCCAATACATGCATTATCGTTCGACTAATGGTACACATGGTGGTGCAACTGTTGCAATTCTGCCGCTTGAAAATAATAAGGTATTTATTTCAATTGCATATTGCAATCCTGCTGACACATTTAATAAAAAATTGGGCCGGGCGATTTCAGCAGGTCGACTGCAAGCTGCTTTAAATGGTCGAAATAATCTAAGTAATTATATCCGTGAAATTGATGTAGCTGATATGAATTATCTTAAGGATTCAGTGGCCGAAGAGCTTGGAATGGAAATGGCTGCGGCTTGCCTGGCATAATTATTTTAGTATACGAAGAATAATGCTGTTGTATTACAGTATTATTCTCAATTAATATCGAGTAGAAAGTAAACATGAATACTACTAGATTTAAAAAATTTCAACAATTTTCGAAACCATCTTACGAAGAGATGGAAAAATTAAATCAACAATGGGAATCTAATACCGATTACTCAATGGCTGGTGCATTATTTACACAATCCGAATTTCTTAGAATGTATGGATGGAATCGCAGTTCTTTCTTTACGGAACAATCGAGTAAATAAAAATCTTACGTTAAAATATAACGCCTGTTACCTAAATATGTTATAATAGTTGAAAAACTAAGATAAGATAGGTACTATTAATTAAATAATTTGACTAATATTATATGACAAAAAATAAAATAGGATTTGCTTGTAAGTGGATTGATACTAAGGAGCAAATCAATCTTATTGGGCCGAAAGACCCGGCACGTGAGTTAAATACGAAAAGTACAACCATTACGTGGTTGGCTAGACAAACACGTGAAGTGGCAGAACAGCGTCTATGGGATATTATGGTCAGTAATATTTTAGCTATTCATAAGCTAATTGTTCGAGTAGGTGCGCTACCTCCGCATCGGCGTATGGTAAGAATATCAAGCGATGTACTTCCGGCTTATACTCACGTAGATTATCGAAATTGGTATCGTCGAACTGATGTACAAAAATATTTAGAGGATCACTTGTCTATTGTTGGAGATTCTGCTCGCAATTTAGGAGTTCGACTTAGCTTTCATCCAGGGCAATTTTGTGTCTTAGCAAGTATTAGTGATGGTATTGTTCAGCGATCAATTGAAGAAATGGAATATCATACTGATATTGCTAGATTTATGGGCTATGGTAAAAAATTCCAAGACATGAAAATAAATGTACATATTTCAGGTAAACGCGGCCCGCAAGGAATTAAAGATGTACTGCCTCGACTTAGTCCCGAAGCTAGAAATATGATTACTATCGAAAATGACGAAATGTCTTGGGGTATTGATTCAAGTATAGAATTAGTAAAGGACTGTGCTCTAGTATTAGATATTCATCATCATTGGATTCGTACAGGAGAATATATTCAACCAAATGATATTCGCTTTGAACAAATTACCGAATCGTGGAGAGGAGTAACTCCGGTTATTCATTACTCTGTTTCTAGGGAAGATGTACTACCTGCTCATTCGTTAGATACATTACCGGATCATGCTATACTTCTTTCTCAAGGACATAATAAATCTAAGCTTCGAGCACATAGTGATTTTTATTGGAATAAAGCAGTGAATAATTGGGCGGGTAGTTTTCATCCTTATGCAGATATTATGTGTGAATCAAAAGGAAAGAATATTGCAAGTCTAGAATTTGCAGAACAAGTGGTATAAGATTATTAATAATTCTAACAATGAGTAAATAGTCATAATGTATGATACACAAGATGATACATTTCGGAAATTAAAACAAACCCCTTATGACGAACTTAAGAGACTATTCGGAGAAAATAAGATATCAGAATATTAGGAAATTAAAACAATAGAAGGAAGAAATGCCTTTCATGATAAGTTCCTTATAGAACATGGATGGACATTTATAGAATGGCGCAAGGAATCTGCGAAAAGGAGAGTATAAGGATTATGGGCCAAAGATATTTACGATATGAAGTTGTTCCACTTGCTGAGTTCTTAGCTGATATTAGTCAGCACTGGGGCGAGTCTAAAGCCCGTGTACAACGTCCCGATGGACGCTGGGTAGGGTGTACTGCATTACGTCTTAAAACCTTCTATAGGTCTTCAACAGCGCCTGCAGGATTGGTTTGCGTGTCATGTGGAATGCCCGCTACACACTTTGCAGTTGAATCCTCTCCGGGAGCAATGTCTGCTCATGTAAATCTGTACGGAATGAAGGATGGTAACGAAGTTCTATTCACGCATGACCATATTTTATCAAGGGCGTTAGGTGGAGCAGATGATCTTACTAACTCGCAGACAATGTGTTCGCCATGTAATGGTAAGAAAAGTATAGCTGAAGGTAAAGAAGTAAATCGCAGAAGGAAAAATTTAATGAATACTACTGAAAAGTTAATGACAAAGTTTGATTATAAAGTCGAACACAAGTATGATGGCTGTTATATTACATTATCACGTTTAGAAGATGGAGCCGAACGAGTACTTTATATGGCAAGTGGAAAAGGTATCGGTGTAATGGAAAGTTGTATGGACTTAATTACAAACGATCAAGCAGACGAATACTTTCCTAAGGTACGCAGAGAAAAAGTAGTAAAGGAAGAAAAAGTACCATCCAAAGAAAAAGCCAAGACAGTAAAAGCACCAAAACTGCCAAAGGAACCAAAACGTGAACACTTTATGTATGTCTTCAAGGATGGTGTATTAAATGAAACTAACTTTGCACCAGAAGTAATCGAAAAGAAATTCCTTGCTGCATATAATGAATATGAGATTAAACTGGATGAGTATAATGCATATAAGTTGACATTAGGCCACTGACCTTATATAATAAAAACATGAAGACACCACTTACACTACAGGAAAAAGCTGTACAAGTTGCCGCCGAAGAAAAATACAATGCAGAACAAGATACTCGTATTGCAAATTTTCGTGCGTTGGTGCCAAAGCGGATGGCATTATTAACAAGTTTGGCCGAGCAGGTAGGGGTAACTGTTAAGTTGAAACTTACTGAAAAGGGACCGGAAATACATTTCTTCATTAAAGACCCGAACCATAATTTCAGCGAAACTCTTACTTATGAAAGTGATGAGTGGGATATCGAATGGATGGAAATGAAAGTACAAGAGATAAAAGAAGAGCAAGATGCCCGCGAAGCACGGCGAAATCTTGCAAAAACAGCCTTTTCTAAACTAAGCGATGAAGAAAAAGCTGCCCTCAAAGAATTTATTCACTACTTAAGATAATCATACAAACTTATTGCAGCGATTTACCTCTTTACATAATGGTATAATATAAGTATAATTAAGACTAATAAATAGGAGTAATATGAATAATCCATGGGATATTATAAAAGAATTATCTTCTGATAACAGCAAACTTTTCAAGGTAGATGTTATTAAGCGTGAAGCACTTGCAGGCAACGACGATTTCTTTGCAGGCTTGCGATTTGCACTTGATAATATCGACAGCTTTGGTGTTAAGAAAGTTCCTTTCCGCACTGGTCCAGATGGTGCAGATTTAGGGCACATCGAATTCAGTAGTCTTGCGTATAACTTGATTGAACGTCGACTAACTGGTCATGCTGCTTTGGAAGCTATCGACTATTACATGGCGAAAGCAACAAACGAGCAGTGGAACGGATGGTATCGCCGTATTCTTGTTAAAGATTTGCAGTCAGGATTTAGTGAATCTACAGTGAACACAGCAGTAAAAGGTGTCAACGAATTGTATGTTGTTCCAACCACACCATACATGCGCTGTTCACTTCCAGAGAAAAGTAATCAATCCGAGTGGGATTGGGCTAAGGGCGTATATTCAGAAACCAAAGCAGACGGAATGTTCGCTTACGTGAATGTGGATTTGACTGGCTTTGTGTGGATTACATCACGCGGCGGCACATTGTTTCCGGATGGTATGTTGGGCATCGAAGACGCTGCTGCAAAAACATTCAGCCACGGAACAAGCACACATGGCGAATTAACTGTGTACCAAAACGGCGTATTGTTGGAACGGCAAATTGGCAATGGCATTCTTAACAGTGTACTAAAGGGTGGCACACTGGAAGCAGGACAGGTTGTTGTATATGATGTGTGGGATCAAATTCCACTGGAAGTATTTGTTCCGAAAGGCAAATATGAAGTTCCGTATCATATCCGATATGATGCTTTGTTAAAGCAGATGTCAGTCAATCCATCTGCACAAATCAAGATGATCGAAACATTGATTTGCTACACGCCAGACGAAGCACTGGCGCATTATCGTTTAATGCGTTCGCGTGGATTGGAAGGCACTATTTGCAAGAGCCGCGCTGCTATCTGGAAGGATGGTACATCGAAAGACTTGGTTAAACAAAAGGAAGTTGTTGATGTGGAATTGCGTGTCGTTGGTAAGACAGCTGGCAAAAACAAATTCGCACACTTGTTCGGTTCACTAATTTGCCAATCTGAAGATACATTGTTGGAAGTTGGCTGTTCGGGTATATCGGACGAATTGCGTAATTACATTCACTCACACTGGGATGAATGGGATCAGTCTATCGTTACTGTTCGTTCGAATGGAATCATGTATGCAACAAAGGTAGGTGCCAAGCATTCTTTGTTCTTACCACGTATGGTTGAACAACGGAATGATAAAACTATTGCAGATACCTTTGACGAAATTACATCACAGTTCGCAGCGGCAATTAGTTCTGTTGACAAGGCGTAGTTTTGAATTTAAAAACAATTACAAAAAATATTCTTGCAGGAATTACAACAAGTTTAGCTATGGTGCCGGAGGTCGTTGCGTTTGCTATTCTTGCTCATGTAAATCCGTTAGTAGGTCTGTATGCGTCGGTTGTGTTAGGTCTTGTAGCTGCATTATTCGGTGGCAGACCCGGGCTTATTAGTGGCGGTGCCGGCAGTCTTGCAGTCGTCAGTGTTGCATTAGTTGTTACACATGGAGTTCAATATCTATTTGCGTGTATTATTCTTATGGGTATTATACAGTTATTATTCGGTATTTTTAAATTGGGGCGGTTAATTAAATTAGTAGGTCCTAGTGTAATGACAGGGTTCGTAAATGGGCTAGCATTGGTAATTTTTATAGCGCAATTTCATCAATTTAAAGTCGATGATACTTGGTTACATAAGCAGGCCATGATGAATATGGTGGGGTTAGTTATATTGACTGTGGCATCCGTGTATATTGCTCCTAAGATTACTAAACGTATTCCGGCAAGTTTATTTGGTATTTTAGTTGTAACAAGCAGCGTATTGTGTTTCAATATAGATACTCGTACTGTAGGAGACATTGCACATATTAGTGGAGCATTACCCACTTTTCATATTCCTGACGTACCATTAACACTAGATACATTGCAAATAATTTTACCTTATAGTTTGATACTAGCTGCTGTTGGACTAATCGAAACTTTATTAACTGCAAATTTAGTCGATGAGTTAGTGCATGAACATCACCCACAACATAAAACTTATCCTAATAAGGAAAGTATGGCACAAGGAGTGGGAAATATACTAACCGGAATGTTTGGTGGTATGGGTGGATGTGCAATGATTGGTCAAACAGTTATTAATTTAAATGCAGGCGGATTTCATAGATTATCGGGAGTTAGTCAATCTTTAGCGATCTTAGCATATATTGTTTTTGCAAGTACAATAATCGAATCTATTCCGTTGGCGGCACTAGTTGGTGTTATGTTTGTTGTATGTTACCATACTTTCGACTGGAATAGCCTAAATTTACTTAATAAACCAAAAATGGATGTCATTATTATGGTAGTTGTAACTATTTTAACAGTAATATTTAATCTAGCTTATGCAGTAATACTAGGTGTATTACTAACAATAATTTTAAATTATTTTAATAAATATTTAATAACATAAAATTTTTATTTAATACGGTTGACACAATAATCGAAGAGTAGTATTATACTTACATGCTTTTGAATGGGGATGCGTTGGATGAGATGATGTGATAGGGCCCTACAAGTATGCTTGATTCACCATCCGATGGTCAGTTCGAGACTGATACGAAAGCACTTAAATAAGGAATAAAAATTATGCATCTTTCAGATATAATTAAAAATGCACAAGAAATTATGGATAAACATGGTAATCTAGAATGTTTAAATAATAATTTATGTAGTGTGCAAAGTATTAAAGTAGTAATATCTAGAGGACTTTATCCAGATGATTGGAATATGCCTACAGGATTTAAATTTGTCTCAATCACATAAATTATACAACTGACGAGATCATATAGATCGAAACAGTAAAGATAATTCGATCTTACTGTATTGTGTTGAGGACTATAGTTCCAGTTAGCAATACACTACCCACTCTAAGCAATCTGTTTGATTAATGGCAGCATTGTTTAACATGGAATATTAAAAACGGGCTAAAGGTAACTAAGTAGACTATCCATCTGCAAAGGAGAATATCCAAAGGAAACTAACCGATACCATAAATAAGGCACATATTATAGCCGAACCACTTCTATGTATGTCTATGACATAGAATGTATATCTAATAAAGATCTATATGACAGTAACCGAACAGCCCATTATATTTTGTGGGCTGTTCCCACGAGTAACCAGTTGACAGCATCCTGCAAGGTGCTATAATACACACATAGGAGAGCATATGAGCAAAGTTATATTCAATAAACCATACAATGGCTTTACTGGAATTGCAAATAAAGCAATCGCTCAGTTCCAGGCCGACATTAAAAAATTACTAGGGAGTGTGTGATGAACTGGATTAGCACAGAGGATAAATTACCCGAAGTCGGGGAACCCATCCTGGCACTCGACAACCGCACTCAAACGACTTATCTTGTATTCCTGTATAAAGATAGCGAGTATATTTACTGGACATTTACCGATAAACTGTTTGGTGATGGCTTAAATTTTTGTGCCATCACACATTGGGTGCCGATTCCACCATTACCAGAGGAGACAACAGAATGAGTACTTTTGAAAGATTAGATACCGAACACTTAGATTATGTTGATGCTGCTTTATTTTCAGGAGATATGTTTTCTGATGCAAATAACAGAAAATTGCTTAAAGAATACCTAGATCGATGGGAAAATAAATTAATATTAATAGAATTTGAGACAACAGAATGAACGAAGAACTGAAAGCCGAGATACTGGACTACCTCAATGAAATCGGCAATATCAATAAGGAAAATAAATTTTCTCCTGAAATAACGCGCTATTTAAGAAAAGCTATTGAGGCGCTGAATAAGATGGAGACAACAGAATGAGCGTATCAGAAATTAAAATTCGTAAATCCAGATTAGCTAACTGGTGGACAAAGAAAATGTTACAACTTTACAAATGGGTGGGTGCATAATGGATATTTTAATAACTGCTTCAACTGACGGTAAAGGTCACTGGTCGGAAGAAGCTCGTGCAGTCGATATTACTAAACTAGAGATCGGATTTTCTAATCAAGGTCTATATCCGGGTGAACCATTCTACGGTGAACTCTGTGGATTTTTTGAGCCATCTGGTTTTACTAAAAATTCATGGAATGTGCCTGGCTATGGACTTATCTATACCGATAAGCAGTGGCTGAGAGAATTTAAAAAAGGATTACAAGAGATCGGGTTCAGTCGCCGGGCAGTCCAAGACTTACATTATTCCGAGCAAGGTATGCAGACAGACGATTATGTTTCTTTCGATATTGGACAGCACTTTTGGGCATCGTGGAAACGTCTTAACAAAATCAAAACTCCGAGAGTGAAAAATGTTTAACGCAAAATGTAATGTACGTGGTAATCCCGAAATGCAGGAAGTAGAAAAGAAGGCACAAGCTCTTTGGTGTATGTTACCTAAAACAATAACACAGTGGAAAGAATATAAAGAATGTCTAGAAACACTAGGTAATCACTGGTCAATGGAAGAACGCAAAAAGGCAAATAAATGAAACAAGAAATTATCGACGAGTTAAATAGACTATATCCACCAACTGCACCGGACGTGCAAAAAGCTATCAACGAACTATGCATTGGAGGGCATATGAATACAGCACTAGATGATATTTATAAATCACAGAGTATAATGGGAGGCCCTAATGCAGTATTCAATATTATCGGATCTATCTCACGTAAGGCAATTGAAATTTATAAGGAACAAAATGTCACCACAATCTAAACTACTATTTACATATTCGTACGGTGATGAATCATTTGGCCTAGTGTATGAAGACGGGCTTGGTAGATTCGATGTTTATAGTATTCAGCAGTACGGCAGTGAAGAACGATACGAAGACACATTTATCCATTATGATAAAGCGGTAGAATACGCAAGATCATTTACTTAAGGAATAAAATGGCAACTAAGCAACCCGAAAAGAAAGTAGTTAAAGAGTCAATGATTATCGCAGATCGGCCAATTACAATGGCACCTCATCATGACATAGAAACTGGAATGAAATGGTTCTTAAATAAAGAATGGGATCATATGCATAAAATGCAAAGTATTATTTTTAGTTGGAATAAAGAGTAAAGGACAAAAGATAATGACACAAATTAGTAATCGAGAAATGGCAACTATTCGCTCTATTATTTCAATCGACACTATTCCGGGCGCCGATGCAATTGAAGTTGCAACTGTTGACGGATGGAAGGTGGTAGTTAAAAAGTCTGAATATAATGTAGGTGATGTAGTTATCTATTGTGAAATTGATTCTTTTATCCCACATAGTATTGCACCGTTCTTAACTAAGGCAGGTCAGTATCCTAGAGAATATGAGGGTATCGAAGGTCAACCATTACGTACAGTAAAACTTCGTGGACAATTATCCCAGGGGCTAATTCTGCCAATGAGCTGCTTGACCAATTATGGTGCAGACCTCGAAATTGGTGATGATGTTTCAGCAACGTTAGGCATCATTAAGTACGAACCTCCAATTGCTGCACACTTGTCTGGACTAGTTAAGGGTGCATTTCCATCATCTATACCAAAGACCGACGAAGAACGGATTCAGAATTTAACTGCTCGGTGGGACGATCTACAGACATATTCTTACGAAGTAACTGAAAAACTCGAAGGATCTAGCTGTACAATAGCAATTGTAAATGGAGAGTTTATGGTTTGTTCTCGCAACCTAAATCTTAAAGAGGATGAACATAATACATTCTGGAAAGCTGCTCGTAATCTCGATATTGAAAATAAACTTCGTATTCTTAATCTAGACAATATTGCAATCCAAGGAGAATTGGTCGGGGAAGGTATCGAAGGTAATATTTACGAAATTAAAGGTCACATGTTTTATGTATATAATTTCTATTCTGTAACAGATGGTAGATATACTAATCCTAATAATCGTGCTAAAATGTGTAATGAATTAGGACTAAATCATGTTCCAGTAATTAAGCTAATGTTTAACCCAGGCATTCTTTCTATAAACGATATGATTAACTTAGCCGACGGCCAGTCGGTAGTTAATCCCAAAAAATTAAGAGAAGGGTTGGTTTATAAACGTGTCGACGGACAAGAACACTTTAAAACAATTTCGAATAAATATTTATTAAAGCATAGTACATAAAGGCCAAAAATGACAACACTATTTAACCGTATTAAGCAAGATCAGGTAATCGCACGTAAAGCACATAACGCACTTGCTGCATCGTTACTTACAACATTAATTGGAGAGACTTCGGTTATCGGTAAAAACGATGGCAATCGAGATGTTACTGATTCAGAAGTTATTGCAGTAATTAAGAAATTCGTAAAAGGTATGGATGAAACTATTGGATACTTAGGCGATACTAATCCATTGGCTTTGGAGATTGTAACAACTGAAAAAAGGATTATATCTATCTATATGCCGCAACAAATGGATGAACCTGCATTAAAACACGCGATTGGATTGATTATTGACGATGTAGGACTAAACTTAGGAAAGGTAATGGGCGAATTGAAAATTCGTTATGCTGGGCTGTATGATGGCAAATTAGCTTCAGCATTAGTTAAGGATATAGTAGGATGAAAAATTATACAGTAGATATCAAAGCCTTAATTATCATGATGTGGCCGGGGGTAGTGGGCATCATCGCTGCAAAATTATTGCTACCAATGTTGTTCACCTCAATGGTGTATTTTGTTATTCTTATATATTTGCTATTCCTTCCGTTAATTTGTTTGATCACAATTGAAAAAAAGTAAGTACACCGACTATAAAATGATAAAATAATTATTGACATATACATCACATATTGCTATAATTGCTGTAATTATTTAAATAAGGAGCTAAAATGAGTGGTGGTCAATTTCAATATGAGCAGTATAAAATTCAGCAAATAGCAGACGAAGTCGAACAACTTATTTTTAATAATTCCACAGAGGAATATAGATTCACTGAAGAAACTATTAAGGAATTTAAAACAGGATTAGCTATTTTACGCCAAGCATATATCTATGCTCAAAGAATTGACTGGTTAGTATCTGGTGATGATGGCGAAGAATCGTTTCATTTACGACTTAAAACAAAATTGGATGAACTATGAATGAGCTAATCAATGATCTAGCTATAAAAGCTGGTATTAACTTATGGTCGTTTAAAGAGGTCGGCTTTGCTAGTGTTGAAGAACATGAATTAGAAGAATTCGCTGATTTAATTATTGAAGAATGTATAAAAGCATTTGAAACTGAAGCCAATACATGGAAACAATTGAATCACTTGCAAAGTGCAGTTCTCCGTAAAGGATCAAGTGCAATTAAAAAACACTTCGTAATCGCCGATTGATTAATATCTTATAATTAAATAATAGGAGTTTGATATGCTAACAATGTTAGTTTGGTATTTAGTAAGTATTAGTGGTACTAACAGTATCACATATTCTCCACCAATATCAACTTTACCCGAATGCTTGCATCTACAAACAAGTTTACCGAGTTCGGCCGGGCCGTTGGTTACTCGATGTATCCAAGTATCGATAGTAATAACTAAGTCATGATGGTTACTGCATGGTACCGATTAAATGAGGAAGGCGGACTTGATTTCAATCATATCGAATACAAGCGTCTTCCACGTATAGTAACCTTACCTACACCTAAATGCGACGTACACGAAAAGACTTGGGCGAACGGTGTGTGGGTACCGTTTAACGCAAAACTAACAGATGATATTCCACCAATACTAATTTAATCCACCTTAGTCTTCCTAGAATCCAATCTTCACCGGGATTTGTTTTTGATTGAATATCTTTTCTTCCATACCATCGAATCATTCGTCGTTCTATGGAAAACGCACCAAGTTCTGTAAGATTTTGTTCGAGAATTATAATTCTATATGGATCAACAGGACGTGATATATGCTCATGCTTCTCCCACGCTCGAGATCCCTTACCTTTACCTATATAGTATGGGGTGCCGTCTATACGTAAATATGCATAAACATAAAAACCGGCGGGAAGTTTAGAAGTTCTATAAATAGACATGATGATTGCTCCTTAAAGCGTTAGAGTAGTTGGAAATTCCAGTTTCGCGAGCTACACCTATATTATCCATTGACTTCTATAGAAGTCTGTAATATACTAAAGACTATATTAATACACGGAGGTTAAGATGCACACTAAACAGTCAATTATTGAGTTACTTAAACACAACGATAAAGCAATAGCCCGTGCATTAGTCGTCCTTAATTCACGACAAACCCTCGATGAGCAAGCAAGTGAAAGTACATTTTATTCCAATGGACGTGGTTTCAGCGGAGCACATGCAAAAATTGGAACCTCGATGGCCAAGTTTTATGAACGCAACGGGTTTCTTACAACCCGACAATTAGATTATTGGAAAAAGCCTGGTCGCAACGGTACTCCACGTATTTGCATCTATGCCGGTCAGTTGTTAGAAGAAGCAAAAATAAAAGCTGCAACACCGGAACCGGTTGCTATAGTAGCTAATGGTCGTGACTTAGGTAACGATATGGAATACAAAATGATATTGGTAGAATATCTAAGAGATGTAATGGATAGTGATGACCCCGCGATCATCAATCCAGTAGTGAATGAAATCGACGAGATCGATGCATTCTGGAACAAGGTTCGCGCATAAACTTAATAGGAAATTATGACATATCTTTTGAAATTGATTCTCAGTATCGCATTAGTAATCATCATGCTTGTACTAGGCCCTTGGATCTTTATTTGGGCAATCAACACCTTGGCACATACAGGAGGTGCTATTGCATTTACTGTACCTTTTACATTCTGGACATGGCTTGCTGCTCTTCTAATAGGCGGGCGATCCATATCATCTTTAATAACACGAAAGTAATAAATGATCCCAGATACAATTACAATTTCATGCCCTAGATCGTATGCTAATAAAATTACCGTGTTCAAAGCAATTCGAACTATTACCGGGATGGGTTTAAAAGAAGCTAAGGATGCGTCCGAATTTCAAGGAGATCAGCTACTTCCGGTTAATAAAAATTGGTTCAGTATTAATTACCCTGTCGCGCCAATGGCGGAATTTGAAGCACAAATACGTATCCTCGATAATAATGGAGTAAATATTGTCGATAACATATTTCAAATCTTGAAAAGCTTGCGCGAGCTTGGTATAGAAGCATTACGTATTGGAGAAGACGAATTGGCTAACGAGATTCTACAATTAGTATTAGCTGAAAAATTGCGGCGTAAATAATGATTAGAAACCCCTCCGAAAAACGACTGTTGAATAATTTAATAAATAATAAATCGACTAAACTTCGGAGACTAGTATCTTTGGTATCTGGTAAGCCAAGATTTAGGATTTCAGTTTTAAAAAAAGAAGCAAAAAAGTATTATAAAATCTTATCTGTTCAGAAGTCTTCAATCGAAATAGAAAAACGTACTGTAGCGAAAAATTCCGTATTAATTAATAAGCTAATTAATATTGTATCGCAGTATGCAGCCCTAAAACTACCATTAGATTGTAGCTATGTATTTGAGTCTGGGTACAACGACTCTATTTTAGTAAGACTAGTTAATCTTGATGTTAGTAAAATGGAAAACTGGCTTATAAAAGAAATAGAATGGTTTAATATACAAATTTCTATTTTATAAAAATTATAGGATGGCAATACTTGACTCTAGAAGTCATTTATCATATAATTACTATATACAAATACAAAAGGAGTAAGACATGAGTAGAACACAAGCTATTAATGACAAATGTCGGGACTGCATTTACGATCATAAGGCACCCGGTACTGCCAGAGAACAAATATCCTTATGCACAAGCGAACATACCTGCGCACTATGGCCATATCGTCCACTTACGATAGCAATGATCAACTCTAATCGTAAAATTAAAAACGATTCAAGTGAAGGTGCGGCTAACATATCCGATAGTATGGAAAATGAATGATGTCATTATTGGGTAAAAAAATACAGTTAAGGGGCATATCACAAAAAGGCAAAAATCGTGTTAGAGAACTCGGGACAATGTGGATAGTATTTGCAGAATGTGATTTTGTACTATTTGCCCCAAACGAAAAAGGCCCTTGGCTGTTCATAAGTCCAGAAAATCGCGCTCATAGTGATAAAGCATCAAGATGGATTCGTACTACAAATGATATTGATTTTTGTATTATTTAATAGTTTGGATGGTTGACTTTAAGTTATATTTACAGTAAAATCATTTACATTAAAGAAAAATAATTTCTTTAATTTACACACACTTAGGAGCATTACATGAATACTATTACTACTACAGCACAAGAAGTTATTGCAACTACCACAGCATCTGTTACAAAATCGCCAACTAAAAAATCACAAGCACAAATTATCTTTAATGCAAAGATGGTGGAAAAAATGCAGGGTTTATTTGGTAATAATAGAGATTTCCGATCTTCTGTACTTAATGCAATTGAAGATGAATTGAAAGTATCGCGGGCATCTGCTGCAACAATGTTTAATAGTTTTAAAAAATCTGCAGAAGACGCAGGGCTAGTTAAATTGGGTCGCGATCCGAAAAAAGCCAAGCCAGAGTCAACTGGTAAGAGAGGTCGGCCAGTTGGCAGCATCAACAAGAAAACTGAAGTAGTCACTGATGCAACTGCAACGACCGAAGCTGCAACTGTTTAATACATTACATTCGTCGGTGGCGATCGAAGACAGGGACTAAGGTCCCTGTCTTATTGACTGCTATACTTTACAGTACTACAATACGTGATAGGAGATTATTGTGATCGCATACAAATTATTCACCTTAAGAAAAGATGGATCTCTCGGCCCGTTGTTTATCAATCGCAAACAACGCCTTGAGATAGGCGAGACATACACTGCTGAAAATCATCCAACTAAAGGTTATGTTGTAAGGCCGGGGTGGCACTGCTGTCACTCACAGTCGGCTCCACACCTGTCTACAAAGGGCAGGGTATGGTGCAAAGTAAATATCAGTGGGTGGACAAAGCATGTGCGGCCAGAATCCCAGGGCGGTATTTGGTACACTGCCAATAGACTTCGTATCCTATCTGTATTATAATAAGTTATATACAAACACAGGAGGAATTATGTTTCCAGTTTTAATTATCACTACGCTGTTTGCACGTGAACGTAATCTCAATGACCAGATTAGTACCGTCGTTCATAATTTTTCGACATTCGAAGAACTAACGAATGCCGAAGATGCAGTAAGCAAAGCAAAAATCTACCCCGAAATTAAAATCGTAAGACTATTTTAACCATGAGCGATTATGGCGTAAAGATTGTAGAAATGATTTTCTTGCAATTCTAAAAGGTGCTATATAATGGCAACCAAGTCAAGAAAATTAGCAACTGGCGGGCCATATATCTTAATCCAACGCGATAATCTTAAGACTCAACGTCGTGATTATCTTGTAAGTTTAGACTATACTAAATGGAAAGGCAAGGGATCGGTATCGGTATTAAGTAATGCCGATAAACTTGGAAAGCATTTTGGTATAGATAACTTTGCCGGTATCTGGTTATGGAAATTCAAAACTAAAACTAAGGCAAAAGACCTAATTTTACTTGCGATAATGAAAGGTATAGTCTAATGGCTTCGGTAGAAAGAACATTATTCAAGTCCGGCCCGTATAATTTACTAAGACAGCGAAATACTAAGATGAATGAAACATTTTTCTTAGTAAGTATCAACAAAGATGCTTGGGTAAAATGTAAAACAAGTCAACCAACTATAAATGATCACTTTAATGCAGGTATTCGAGATGGTATACTATGCTGGCGATTTAGAAATAAAGAAGAACCCGCTGAGTTAATTTCGCTTGCAATTTTAAAAGGACTCATATAATATAGTGTTATTATAACTTAATGGAAGAACACTATGGATCCGAAAAAAGTAGAACATCTTTATACTATTAAATGGTCGCAAGGTCAGGCGTCACCGTCGTTTATTAATGTTGTTGTATCTGCAATAGAAGCTGACATACAAGACATGACTGAATATAAAGAAGCAGACTTTGAATTAAAAAGAATCATGTCTTTATGAAAGTCGTTGCCGAAATGGGAGATTCGAAATTAATGGAAGTAAGCAAAGATGAATTAGCAGTGCTTTTAGGATATAGAAGTCAATGGGATGAAGGTTTTAGAATGAACCAAAAGTTTCCTATCGGACGTGTGGTAGATATATGTAAATTTGCTAAAGTAAGTGAAAGTATTAAAAACTTAAATACTGGACTTCTAAAAGCTTCAATAGAGCAATTAGATAACGCACATATAACAATAGTTGAAGCAATGAAAACAATTGACGAAATTAACTGTTTTGAAAAATTAAAAGGCATTGAATGAAGAAGGTTATTGTAAATAATGGACGAGATGATGTAGTAGCTGACATTGCAAAAGTAGAAGAAAAATATAAAGCAACGTTTGTCGGACAACTATGTATGAAAACATCAGGCGATGGCGAATGGGCTGGTGATAGCTGTGGTGATGTATATTATCAAGCTGTACCACCTGCCGAAGGTTATTCAAATTACTTTGCAATATTTAATCAAGGTGGTAGTATGTATATCACAAGTGGTGCTTCTGCAGTGGTTGGAATTATTGCTGGAGTAATCGCAGACGATGGTGAGATAGTATATTCAAGATTTCGCCATGATTATCGTACATCAACTGATAGTTCTTGTTTCATCGATGGTGGACGTGATTATGCTAAAACTAATAGACAAACAATTGGATTAAAAATTGTTGACGGAGAATGGTATCAGTTAGAAGAGGTAGACTACATTGTTATGAAACTAATGGGCAAAGACTCAGTATGAAAATAACAACATACGTTGTATTTTGGCTGGGCGCGGGTGATGCTATGCACAATAATTTTACCGATATCGGTAAAGCGTTGGATTTCTGTCAAGAACTTCGTAATGATATTAATGGCGATACTACTCATGTGGTATTGTCGAGTGATAACATAGATCAAATCGGCGAGCTAGGGGTCAATGCTGTTACAGACGGTAAACTACCAGATGGAAGTGACTATACTTGGACAATGCGCCGATATAATGAAAGATCGCAGCCTTAAATAAGAATATATAAAATAAATCGATGTAACAATTAAATAATATTTTGGAGTAGAAAATGAATGGAGTACTGATTATCGCAGTGGTATTGGTTGTTATAGTAATCGTAGTAGTTTTAAAAGAAGCATTTGGGACAGAATCTAAATTCGATAAAGATTAAATATGGTTAGTAGTAGAAGTCTATAAGTGCGAAGGAATATGGCTTAGTACTAAACGATAAATACACATATGAAAACTATTCTTCTTCTGTCAATTGCACTTAGTGGATGTGCGTTAATTCCAACACCGTTCGATGTTAGTCTTTATGATCGAACTGTTAACATATCTATGACTGCAAAAGAAGTTCAGTTACAATGTGGTACTACCGATGTTCTAACAGGTGTAAAAGTATTAAACGCTCAGTCAAAAGCATTAATGAAACATACCGAGTTTGCATCTAACGATTTACATAAACCATTTACAATACTTGATAAGAATATTACAGAATTAAATACAATTTATACTAAAGGTACTCCCTCGACTGCATATTGTAAACTTAAATTAACAATAATCTACCACGAAATAGATTTATTACTTCGAGGTATAGGAGAAAAACAATAATGGAAAATTTTAGCCAATATATCGAAAGTAGCGATCCTATAATTCAGCAGGCTGCAAACGATTTGTCCGCAGCCACGACTGATTTGCAAGTAGGTAGTATTACAAAAGATGAATATAAAGAGTTATGTAATGATATACTGGATGAAAGTATGCTTGCATCACTAATTACTGATATAGATCGTTTGCAGGAAATATATTCTACATTTAAAAGTATGACCGATATTGTTAGCATAATCACTGCTCTGTAATAAAGATCTGGGATCTCCAAACAAGATTCCTAATCTTATTTAACGATATTGGACAGAAATCTTAAAGTAGGATTACACATACATACAGGGAAATTCATGGTATCGATAAAAGATACTTCTATAAAAAATAATACATACTGTGCATTTATAATCAATGAAGACTTATCTGTATTCATTAACGTGCTTGATAATATTTGTATTGTTAAAGTTACTTACTCAGAATCTTTTGGTGAAGGATCCCTTGTATGGTTTTTAGCCACCGACGAACAAGCTGTAATGCTGGCACTCACTTCCCCGATCAAATTTAGTCAAATGTTAGATGTATATATTATAGACGATAATATATAGAATTAAATGTCGAAGTATTCAGACATATATCTATTTTAATAAGTTACTTATTCAATTAATTATTGACAGGTATACGGTATACTGTTATTATTACCACATACAAACACAACAGGAGTTGATATGATGACAGCATGGAACGTATTTGATCCATTAAATAAAAAGATCGATACTGTATTTTTTGATTCTGACTTAAATAAAGAATGGGTAAAAGATTCTCTTGTGAATCACGACGGATACGATGCAAATATTACAGTGAAAGAATCACAAAAATGAAAATCTATACTAGCTTACCAGATGGTAAATGTGAATGTCCAGTATGCAATGGGTCTGGTCGAGTGCCCGCTGGTAATAATAAGTACAAGGACGTCATTGCTGGATACAACAAGAACGATGACACTTTCAAATGCACAAATTGTGGTGGCCAATATATGTTTTCATCATCATCGGGCTTTGTAAATAAAAATAAAGAGGGTACTGGTTGTACACATCATTATAATAGTCAAAATTCTGGACGATGCCTTACCACATATACATGCAAACACTGCAATGACCGTTATCAAATTGATTCTGGGGATTAAAATAATTATTGACAAGGATACTGTTTAATAATATAATCTTTACATACACAAACAACACCGAAAGTTAAATAAAATGAACACTCCTAAAGAAATATTTGCCGAAGCAAGAATATCCGGTAATATTGCTGTTAAAGATGGCGTCGATGGGTATCCTTGTGGATTTGCGTACTTGAATATTAGACCGGCCCGTGGTCCATTTGTTAAATTTCTAAAAGCAAACAATATTGGACGACCAGATTCCTCTATTGGTGGTTACTCCTTATCGTCATATGATTGTTGTAGTTTTCTTGGTCAGAACATGGATGTTAAGGAAAACGGTGTTCGTGCATTTAACGATGTATTGAAACAAAATGGTATTACCGCTAGTGTTTATACACGGATGGATTAGTATCAAATAATTGTTGATGTAAAAGTTGTTGTCCTATATAATCTTTACATGCACAAACAAACAGGAGTTGGAAATGAGTGTACTTAGCGAAGCACAGTTTCAGGAAATTGGTAAGCAAATTATTGATTTGCTCTATGTTGCCCGTAATAAAGGCAGCGGGCGGGTCGAGACTGACGGTGGATCTAAAACCGAAACCGGGGTTGGTCGCTCAGTTTTGCGTATTATTAAAGAAATTCAAGAAGGCACACCAGTCGTACAATCCGGAGAGCAAAATGAAATTTAAAAATAGTCAAATGCCAATGAGTGGCACCTGTTTGCAAGGTAATATCGATATTACCTATAATAAACTTGTTTCAATCTTTGGAAAAGAAACTTGTGCAGGAGATGAGTATAAAGTGCAGGCTAACTGGATTTTGACTTTTGATGACGGAACTGTTGCTACTATTTACGATTGGAAACAAGGTGACTCATATAATGGGCCTGGGGAGGGCATCACAAAGGAATTCGTAACTGACTGGCATATTGGTGGTATGAACGAAGATGCGGTTTCTCGAGTAATGGATGCAATTTCTGATTTTGATGACTGCAATAACACTCTTAATCTTGCTGAAGTAAATGATATTCTTGTTAAATTTGACGAATCATTTTCTTCTCCAAAAATCCAAGAAGCAGTCAATCAATTATCAGAAGTTACTAATAATACTCTTTATGTGAAACCAACATTAGATCAAGTAAAGCAAATGGCTGAGCTGGCTGATGCATTTAAAAGAATGGATGGTGATGTAGTACAAGTAATATACACAGATGATGAGGTCTTTGGAGTATACGATCGTGAAACTGACGAAGAATACGAAATTCTGTATTCAGACGTAACATTATTAGGTAATGAATCATTTATGGAACTTATTAAGATGGAAATTCCGGAATAATTATTATATAAACTTAACAGGAGCAGATTATGTTCGTAATGAAATTTCTCGATGGTACACCGGTATCACAAGAGTATCAAGACAGTGTCAGTAATCTTATCTCTAAAGCAGTAGTTGCCGAAAATAAAGTCGATATTGACAAGCTGGAAGTCTATGCTTATCAAATGCATCGAGCCGAAGAAATCGCTTCAACCTATTCAATTGCTGCTGAACGTTGTAATTAACTTGCAACATGTTAAAACCTGGAGTGATTTGGTACAACTACGGTACTTATGAGTATCACTACCAGGATAGTAACACACTTATCAATTAGGCGTCGCTCCTTAACGGATCATATCTTTGTGCTGAGGAAAGTACTTGACAAGGATCCGTCCTTGTCATATAATTACTACATACAAACACACAGGAGTACAAAATGACAGCACGTAAAGACATCCGCGGTAACTGGGCTGTATCAGAAGATATTGATTTGCCTGG
>Ga0209777_10002977_pt1 | contig 21538 bp, 16 predicted proteins | sample FrelakmetHBP12HB_FD_187147 | JGI IMG/M metagenome (GOLD analysis project Ga0209777, IMG submission 187147) | Freshwater lake sediment microbial communities from the University of Notre Dame, USA, for methane emissions studies -HBP12 HB (SPAdes)... | ecosystem: Environmental > Aquatic >...
TCCGATCTAGGCGCTGCGGGTCTGTGGTGGACATACCGACATAACCCCGAGGCTATGGCGGGCGTGGCCATGATGCTTGCCGTCTTCGGTGCACCAAACGCCCTTGCGCTCTGGCTTGCCGCGCGCAATCGCACGGGTGCTGCGCTGTTTGCCCTCTGCATGGCCACGCTGGTCTCGATTATGCCTTTTACAAGCTATGGAAACGCATGGCTTGGACGCTACCGTTCAATGAGGGGCTTTATTGAGGAATATGAACCACTGGCCGGCCGCGCCGACACGGTATACAGCGGTTTCAGGACTTTGAACAGCCTGGTGTTTTATCTCCGAAGGCCGGTGATTGTCGATACCGATAGCGGTCGCCTGGCAAAGAGGCTCAACGCATCAAAGCGCTGGATCTGTTTTCTTCCCGCAAAAAAGTATGAAGAGAACCGCGATAAACTCTCCGGCTTTTTTGTGGCTGAAAAGTACGGCAAGGTGCTGCTGTCGGATATGCCTGCCCCGAAGGAGAAGCCCCGGTTGTAAAGTGCAGTTTGTGGCTGGGCAGAGTCCGCCGCGGCGGATGCCCCTACGGATAAAAAAGAACGCAGCGATCATGTCCTTCGTCGCCCTGATGGTTTTTAAGCAGCATCTCATCTCGAGGCGCCCCGTAGACTCCGACAATCTCCTGTTTAAATTCAGGGTTGGTTATGAACGCTTTAACGCCCCCCTGCCTGCGCAGCTGGCCGGAGCTCATGGTTTCCGGTAAAAGATGATTGAAATAAAAGCCCAGCGAGATACGCAGCCTACCCGTCCTGTAGGTGGCAATTTCCTCAGGCCTGATGTGTCGCTGCTCAAGGGCGCTGTACAGATTCTGCACATCCGAAACTTTTTTGTTTATTGCGGTCTGAAAAACATCAACAAACAGAAGGCAGATGATGCAGCACAGGCAGATGAAAACCACTGGATCGCGCTCCATTTTCATGAACAGAAAAAAGATCGCCGCCGCTGCCAGGCAGAGCACGAGCGCCGTCCATGACCACCCGGCGTTAATCCATATAAAAATCGGGAAACCCAGGCAGAACAGGCTTGCGGGTATGGGCCACCACTTCATCAGCTTATGGGGCAGCCGGAGCCCGGGCAAAGTCTGTTGAATGCCCCAGGCGGCTATGGCCGACAGAGGGATAAACGACGGCAGAAGATACCGGTAGACCTTTGCCTTGACAAGATGAAGAACTAAAAGATAGACACAGGCCCAGGTGAGCGAAAAAACCAGGCGGGGGTTTTTCCTGAAAGCCTCACGCCGGCGCCACAGCACGGGAGCGACACAGGCAAGAAGTATGCTTGCAGGGAAAAACTTGGTGAAAAAGACGGGAATATAGTACAGGGGCCCGCCGCTTCTGGTCATGATAACTTTATTTTTAAATGCGATGAGAAATTCGGGAAACTGCGGATGCTGCACCAGCATGACCAGATAGGGCAGCACCACCACAAAAAAAAGTGGAAGGGCGAAAAAAAAGGTCTTCCCTCCGGCCTGTTTCCAGCCTTTTTGAAAAGCCAGAAAAACAACTATTATCAGCAGGGGCAACAATGCCGCAGGCCCTTTGACCAGGGCGGCCATACCAAGGATTACCCAGAAGAGGCAGTAGTATATCGCCCTGGCGCGCCTGCTGCATGCGGCAAAGCCCTCGTAAAAAAAAATGAGGCACAGGGAGAACAGTACGCTGTATTCCACATCATTGCGGGGCCTGCGGGAAAGCCAGAAAAAACCATAGCTCGACAGCAGCAGCAGGGCGGTATAGATACCTGTTTTAATATTCTTTCCATCGAGGCGCATACCCCAGAAAAAGGCTGCGGCCGCACCGATCAGGGCAAGCAGGGCTGAAGGAAAACGCGCGGCAAAGGTGTTGACGCCGAACAGCTTGAAGGCCAGTGCGATATGCAGGGAGTGCAGCGGCGGCTTGTCCACATAGATCCCTCCGCCGTCATGCATGATCACCCAGTCGCCGGTTTCGATAATTTCACGGCCTATCTCGGCATAGTGCAGGTAGTCCACATTTTCCAGCGTCCGGCCGCCAAGATTGAAAAAGAGGACAAAGCTACAAAAAAGCATGAACAGGCATGCCGTCGCCACGGGCTGTTTTGTCACATAGCCGGTCATCGGGTTCTCCATATTTTTGCCGCTGCGCAACAGTTATAAATGAAGCTCACTGTTATATATTCCCCGCTGTATTGTCAACGACAAAAAATAACACGACAAAAAAATCATCCTCATGCGCCGCTTCTCATCACCGAGCCGGGGATGGGCTACCTTTATTTTGCCTGATCCATCTGCTTTTCGGGGTAATTCCCGTAGATTTCCCAGAACGTATCCTTATGGCTTATAAGCGGCCGGCCATGTTCCCTGCCCGGATCACGGTGGTCGCGCAAAACAAGGATCACATCGGAACTCACCGCCGGGTTGGTTTTGAAATATTCATGCGTGTCATCACCCGTGACTGCACTATGGGCATCAATTATCTGAATCCGGGAGTTCTTTTGCAGCAGCGCAAGCTCATCGACCTCCAGACCCGACGGCGAAAGCTCACCGAATCGGGATGCGCTGTTGAATACCCAGGACGCTTTGCGCAACTCCCGGTCTTTCGAGGAAACATAGATCACGCTGCGATTCGCCACTTGCCAAAGACGCTCGGCAGTGATGCGCTGTGAGGCGACCTCTACATCGAAATCCGGCGCAGCCAGCACTACGGTGTTGATTTTCAATAAAGCTGCCGGATCCTCGCCGGAAGCGCGCATCTGGATGTTGAGCTCGCGCAGGGCGTCGGCAACAATATCCCCGCTGCGGCTGTGGGTGAGAATATTAACGCAGGCAACATCCGGGCAGGAGCCGAGCAGACGCAGCAGCTGCTTAAGATGATAGACGGTAAATTCGCCCGATTCACGGTCATAGGCATAGCCTGCAATGCCTCGTTTGCTCGCGGGCCAGGCATAGCCGATGGGCAGGGCCGCACGACCCATAAAATGCCAAAGCTCTGCCACCGTCTGCAACGGTTCTTCAAAACCGGAATCGAAACCGTGTATATATAAAAGAATCTCTTTGGAAGAACTGCGCGCCAATTGCCGGGTTAAAAAAGCTATGAAACGCTCATCGGCCTCTTTTCGGGCAGTCACGTTTTTGGGCGATTCGACAATTTCACCATCCTTCACCATCATGGTGGCCGGAGTCTCCGGGAAACGGTCCGCCTCGTCAGTGCGCGTTACGCGGAGTGCAATCCGCTGAGAGCGCGTGCGTGACCGGCTTGCCTGCACGAGTTCATCCCATGAGAGCCCTTTGCCGAATGCAACATCGGATGTGCCATACGACATGTACCGGCAACGTTGATCCCCGTATTTGTTGCCGGCGGCTGACGAGCCTTCCGGCAGACGGTCGGTAACGTAGAGTATTTCCGCCTTGCTTGTGCGCAGCTCAGGCGGCACAGCGGCAAAAGGATTTGACGGCGTCTGCACATAGAGATTGGGAGTCGGCATCATGACGTACTCATCGCTTTCAAAGCAGCCCGAAAGAAAGACCGCGATGATTACGGCGCTGAGGCGCAATATGATGGAGAAGAAAAATTTCATGGCGTATGGTTACCGTGATGGGTGCTTCAGCACGGCAGTGTTGGGTGAATCCGCCCAGAAGATAGCCCCGGAGCTTTGTTTTGTCAATTGCCGTTTAGACCGCGCAAACCGGTATTTAAACCGGCTCATGGGTTTTGGTAAGAAGCGCCCACGGCTGCGATAGCTTCATCATCGGGGTGGGGCGCACCATCCAACCAGCCCGCGGTCAAGCCGTTTTCGGAAATAAGAACATACTGAGCCGGAATCTTGATAGCAAAAAAAATAGAACGCGAAGCGCCAGACAAAGGCGGAAGCATTTTACTTGGCCTTCAGATGTTTAAGAACTTTGCCAGCACCTGCAGGCACCGGTTAACCAGCCCGTTTGTATGACGCACATAGGCATACAGCGGCACAAGCCTGCCCCCGAGACGGGTCTTTGGCTCATAATCGGTCTGTCCGACCTGGTAGTGCGTGATGCCATTGTCGATGCACCACTGGACATTCACGCACCAGCTCACAAAGTAGAGGCTGTACGTGCGGGCAATGCCGTAATCAAAACCGATGAATTTATCGATCAGCAGGTCGCCGTGGACGAAACAGAGATTGAAGGCCGCAAGCTTTCCGTCGATATAATACAGAAAGTATCGGCAGCGGTGCCCAGCTTTTTCAGCACATGCAAGGAAAAATTCTTTTGTCAGCTTTTCAAACTTCATCGCCCCGGCGGTATAGGTATTCAGGTAGAGGCTGTAGATGTCATCGATCATATCATCCACGCTCTCTACAACCTTTGTCGTAAGCATGCCCGTATCGCGGGCTTTTTTCAGCTTGCGGCGCAAATCCTTGCGCGCTCCGTTACCGAGGCTTGCCAGATATTCGTCAAATGTTTTAAAGGGCAGGTCGATAATGGCCGACGGGAAGCTGTTGGTTTTAAAAAAGCCCTGGCCGGCAAGCCCGTCAAGAGCCGAGGCGTCCTGCTGGCAGTAATCTTTAAAAATAATAAGCGACAACCCCTGCCGCCTGCAGAATGCCGTAAGCTCGCCGGCAACGGCACGAAGCAGCGCTTGTGTACCGGCAACATCAGGCGCGATGCCCAGCAGGCCCTGCTCGCCGAAAGGCGAGCCGCAAAAAAGCGTTTTGAATACTAAAAACCGCGGCGCCAGGGTGCGCACGGCTTTGACCATCTTCCGTACCCAAGGCTCAAGCACGGTATCGCCATGAAAGTCTGCGATAAAAAAAGGAATGATGGTGCACAGGCGCTCCTGCCGGTAGGCAAGCAGGTAATGGAATGAAAACTCCGCAAGCCGTGACTGCTCCAGGGTTTCATAGAACCAGTACCCTTCGGGGCAGTCGGCGAAAAAAAGGTCCCAGTCCTCATTTTTTATTGAACTAATGCTATCGACGCACGAACAATGAAATTGTTCCACTGGTTATCACCATTCTTAGAAAAAGTACATTGAGGATTCTATAAGTGGAGTGTCAGGGTTTTGGTGAAAACCCGTTAGTGTCATATATAAGCCACTTTAGAGAAGCCAAGGTCAAAATTACAAACTGGGCTGCTTAAGGCAGCCATGGCAGAGCAGGCCCTCGGTTTTTCCGCTCAGGAACTGCCGCCGAATATTCAGTGCTTTTTCAGAATTCCATATATCCTTTATGCTCTGCTTCCCGACATTCCCCAGTACCGTGGTGTACCCATAATCAATGCAGCACAGCAGCATATCGCCATTGGTCAGAATGCATGCCTGGGTAAAAATCCTTTTGCACCATGAGTAACGGCTTAGTGATGTTGTTTCAAGCCCCTTGCGGCCGATGTCGGCATTTGCCCTGTTTTCAAGCTGGCGTATATGAACGGAGACGCCCCGGGAGCGCCAGTACAGCCTGATTTCCGGAATTTCTTTCTCAATCAGTTTTGTTTTGACCATGGTTACGCAAACCTTTGGCTTGGTGTGGCTGCTTTTTTTAAGAAGTGCAAGAAAGTTGTCAACGTTTGCAAGTGTTTTCTCCCGACTCAGCCCCTTCATGCTTGCCTCATAGGCTTCTTTGGAAATGCCGTGGCAGCTTATATTGAGGCGGTCAATCCCCGATACGGCAAGACATCTGCCCATTTCTTCATCAAGCAGTGAGGCATTGGTGTTGATTTTTATCGAAAGGCCGTTTTTACGGCGCTCCGCAATATAGTTGATCTTTTTCCCGAGGCCCCTGTCAAGAAGCGGTTCATTCATTAAATACGGGCTGATGCGCTTTACAGGGTTTTCAACTGACTCATCGATAATTTTTTTAAACAGATCCCATTCCATCCTGCCTGGTGGAATCTTGCTTGAGCCGTTGCCGTTCGGGCAAAAGGTGCACCGTGCATTGCACCCCGCCACAGTTTCAAACAGAATATCCTCGGGGAATGAAGGCGCCGGTTTTGCGGAAGGGTGGAAACGATACAGTGCTCTGCGCACAAAAGACTCATCCCGGGGAATGTAGAAAAAAGTTTTGCTCATAATCGATCACTATAATTATTGCAGGTTTAGTAAAAATAAATTTTCCGCTAAGGCGGTCATTGCGTTGTATCCTGAAGAAAGAAGGGCGAATAGCCTCGTTCGTGGGCCTGTGCCCATAAAACGGCAAATCTGTTGGCCTCCGCGGCAGGAAGAAATTCATGTTGCCCAGCCTCTAGAAAACATGCGCCGCCGTCATACGGCTTGCCATCGAGCCTGCCCGTTGCCGAACCGTTTTGCGAAACGATTACATATGGTGCGGGTATCCGTATAACGAAAGAAACAGGCTGTGCAGGATCAGATGCCGGAACAAGCAGTTTGCCGGCCACCCGCAGCGATCCGACAGGGATATAATTTTCATTGAGAAAGACGCGGGCGCGTATTGGGAAAAAGTAATTATCAGGAGTTGCCACGCAGGTTCTGGTTGCGATCAATCTTTCTGCGATATCATCTGTCATAAGACCGCATTTGATCCGGGCCCGGGTAATCTTTTCAAGAACATAGTAGGAGGAACGCTGCCTGAAAATCGTTTCTCCCTTCAAGTCGGCAACAGGGTCAGCCGGATCGGTAAGCCGCAGAACATCGTTAATCAGGTTTATTTCGGAATGCGTTTGATCATGCAGAAGCGCCCTGTCGGCAAGCGCAAGTATGGCGCCCGCTTCCAGAAATGCAGCAAGTGCAGGGATGGCCCACAGGCATGCACGACGTGATAGAAACTGCCGGAGCGGGGTAAAAATCCGTAGCGGTGGCGGATTGCACAGCAGCGGCGCAAGAAGAATAAACAGCAGCGGAAAGAAAGGAAAAAAATGTTCAGGCTCCATTAATGGGCAGAAGGCTATCAGCAAGGAGAAATACAGGCCGCAGATTAGCAGGACAATAAGCCGCCGGGCACGTATTCCCTCGTGACTGGTATGCCGTGCCATGCCGCGGGCAATCAATACCAGCACCAGCAGTAAAAAGCTGAAAACAAGCAGCTGTTCATAAAGCGTGTCCCATAAGCCCAGGCCGCTGATAACATTGTGCTGTATGGTTTGATAAAAAAGATGGCCAAGTGCGCCCCATCTATAAAAGAAAAGTACGAGCAGACCGGGAATTACAGAAAATCCGGCTGCAAATGCTAGGCCGTATTTGCTGAACCGTTTGCAATCATACCGTGGTAGATAAAAATATGAAGGGGCCGCAAGCAGCGCCAGAGCGCCGAGCCCCAGCGAGGCAAGCAGGAACGTCGTTTTCACGGAAACTCCCGCAGCCGCGCCCATTAATAAGCCGGCGCTGAAACTCTGGGCCGCGCTTAACCCTGCCCTGATCAATACAATAACCGTAAGCAGGAACAGCACAGTCCAGAGCGTATCAGGGCGGAACTCAATGGAGTGGAGGAAAAAGTCCGGCCAGAGCCCGGCGCATACCGCGGCCCACAGGCCGCAGCGCCGGGAGAAAATCTCCCGGCCTATGGCATAGGTGCACCACAGTACCATGATAAATAGCGGAATCATGGCAAGACGCATTGCATACAGCGTTTCGGGGCTCTCTCCAATAAGTTTCAGCAGTGGCGCGCAGAGCATGTGAAAGAGCGGGGCATGATTATCAAAAAGATCACGGTACTGAACCAGTCCGCTGGTCCAGCCCCATACGACATGGAGGTGCTGCGGCTCATCGGTATCAAAGCCATAGCGAAAAACGAAAAAAAGCTTCAGCAGGATTGTCAACGCCAGTAACGCGCACGCAATGACCAGCTCCCCCCGCTGCACGTCCCGGCAGAACAGGGCCTCGCTTTCCGTTTTGGACAACAAAGCAGGTTTTGATTCCATCATAACATGCATAACTGCGAAAGATAATGAATAGCCATTTTAATTTTTCGGCTCAGCCTGCTGCGGCTGCCTGCGGAGGGCCTGCCACGTGCGGGTGTCAAGCACAGTACCGTCAATATCTAAAGCCTTCATCTCACAGGTTGCGCCGCGGATCTGAAAAACGGTAATGTTAAAAGCTTTGACGTAAATTTTTGAATACGGATTCTGCATCTGTGCATTTTCGTGCTTATTCATAAGACCCGCGCCTGCGCCTGCGGTGGTGATCAGGCTCACGCCCCCGTCCAGTTCGGAACGCTCATAGCTGTGGGAATGCCCGGCGATTATAGCCGTAACATGATGGTGTACGAGAAGCGGCAAAATACTGTCATGAATTTGTCGTGCGGTTTCCTCGCCCGGCTCGCCCGGCTCCTCGCCTGACATTTTTCCATGGTGCGAGGAACTGAACGGCGGATAATGCGTAACCAGAAAAATGAACGGCGCCTCGGATCTGCTCAAGACGTTATTGAGCCATGCATACGGCTTACCGTCGGTTCGCCAGTCCAGCCCACCGTCAATTCCGATTATATGAGCCGGCCCTATTAGCTGCTCCCAGTTCGATGCCCCGGACGGCGTTTGGAACATGCGTTGAAAAACAGCATCACTGTATTCATGGTTTCCCAAGACAGGGTAGGCCGGCACATTTGCCAGCAGCTCCGCAGCGGGCGTAAACATTTCCCGCAGCCAGTCATCGTATATAAAACCCTCTTTGACCATATCGCCGGTGTGGATAAAGAAGGCCGGATGCAGGCTACGGATGAGAGCCGCCACTCTCGCCCAGATTTCCGGATTGCTGCGGTTGTCGCCGCAGGCGGCAAAAGTAAACTCAGCATCTGCTCCGAAGGTGCTGACATGATGTGGGCCTGATATTGTGGCCTTTCCCGTAAGCGGATGCACAACGCTTAACCGGTAATCGTAGTCGCGCCCCGGCTGCAGGCCATCCACACGCCAGGAATGCACAGCGCCAGCGGGCGACTCCAGCACGCGGCCACCCACCTCCAGGTCCACCGGTACCGGCATATTGGTTTGACAGGTAACCGTAAAAAAATCCGTTCCCGCAAATCCCAGCACGGGGCCTATGGTGAACAGGCAGGGGGTTGCGGCGGTCAGACCCGCAAGGCGCACTTTGAACCATGAATAGTGCGGCGTAAGATCGAAAGGCTCTCCCGCAAGCTGTACATCTGGGTGCGGAATGAACTGCGGCAGCAGCGGCGCTGCCACGCGCAAAATATTTTTGCCTCTGACCAAAAGCCGGGCCGGAATAGCGGGGATTTTTTCATACTGCATCCCTGCAAAGGGCACCGGCACAGGCTGGCCATTCAAGGTCCAACCGTGCAGTTCTTTAGGAGCGGCAAGTTCCAGCGCTGTAAACCGGGCAGGGTCATCCACAGTAAACGTGAAGCTGACCCTCCGCAGAGAAGCGCTTGTCAGGAGCATCCAGGCAGCACCCGATGCCAGCACGGCTATGGCGAGCCATTTGATGATGCGGCTTTTAAGCTTGTGCTGCTTGCTGCCATGATATTTCATGCAGAGACTCCCTTGTTTTCAGGATTACGCAAGAATTACGGTGATGATATTTCGGAAGCCATGATTGAGCCGCCAGCTCATTTATTATTGCCGTTAAAGTGTGTGCTAAAATTTTTTAGCCAGGTGAGGCAAAGTATACCAGATAAAATCTTACGGGATGCTTTCGGAAAGGTTAAAATATTTTAATTCGGGAAACTATGGGAATGCTTAAAGTGACAGGAGTTCCATGAGCGTGCGTGCTTTGAATTTGAATAGCTCCGCCATGCCGCTTTCAAAATTCGCTTCTGCAGCGTTTTTTTGAAAACGAATGGTTCGACGACTCCTAAAATTGAAGATTTTGTCCAAAATTGCCCTAAGAGCGTGTACGAAAAGTTTTTTGTGGTGGGCACGAGCCTTAGCAGAGCACTTGTAGGCCGGAGTAAGCGAAGCGAGTCCGGCTTGAAAATAGTGTATTTCTCTTTTTTTACGGTTCTTTGCCCACCCTACGCGTTACTATTTTATGCTTTTCGTACAGGCTCTAAGTCCGACAGACTCCTAGTGGACCTTCACATTTTTTGATTTTGTAGGATGAGATAAAATCTCTCTTAATCAAAACCATTTCTGTCATTCCGGCTTGTCCGGAATCTTTTCCACCGCAGCGTAAGGATTCCGGACAAGCCGGAATGACAATGGGATTTTATTTTTTCAATTATTATACCGCTAATTCACCGGTATTGAAAATACAGGGAAGAGGGTCTGCAATTGATAATTTCAAATGTGAAGGCCCACTAGTTCGCATTATTGGAAGGGGCAGCGCTGAGCTGGTAGGCCTTCCATTTTTTACTATCGATTATGCACACCCAAGATTCATCTTGAAGCGCATCAGCAGTGATAAGTATCCCACCTGTACGGCGCGCCCAGATATGGGCCTTTTCGAGATCGGGTTGTACTTCATAGGGACGGTTGAGGTAATAAATGGTCTTGGCATCGTTAAACAGAAGGGCCACGGGTTTGTGCATGGAGGCTACGTGGGCTACATCGCTGCGGAGGTTGCCGGGTTGTCTGACGGTCCAGGGTACCACCACCAGGACGAAACCGAACCACACGATCATGACCGGTGCGATGATGCCCAGGCTATAGCGCTTGAGAAATCCAATCGCCAGTAGGACAGCGCAGATGAAAAAAACAACGCTCAAGGGCAACAATCCCTCAACCCCCTGTGGCAGGAAAGCCGGTTTCATGATAAGGGCCGGCAAAGGTACAGCCAGGATGAGCGCCAACAGGAGGCCGAGCATGGTCGTGATGCGCTGTAAGCCGGGAGTCAGTTCGCCCCGCATGAAGCGCATGAAACAGTCCGCCACCAGGATTGAGGCAAAGGGGAGAATGGGCAAGATGTAGTAAGGTCGCCTTGAGCCGGAGAGGGTGAAGAACAAAAAAATGGCGCCAAAGATCAGCAGAATGTCCCTGATGTGTGCATGTTTCAGACGGGCATCCTTTAAGGCCCTGAAAAGGGCGGGTGGAAGAAACAGTGACCAGGGTGCGGCCAGGTCGAAGATGCGGTAGCAATACACATAAAAGGGATCTTTATGATCGAAAGGATGAAAGAAACGCACCACATTCTCCTTCCAGACGAGGCGCAATGGCTCCCAAGAAGAAAAAAATAGACTGGCGAGCAGGGGCAGCGTGATGAATACCCCCGCTGAAACGATAAGCGCGGGTATGAGAACCTTGAGCGGCGGAAACCAGGACCAATCACGCTTTACCAGTGAAAGCAGCAGGATACAAAAGATCGGCACAGCTATGGCGGTGAGGCCTTTCATATTGGCACCAATCGCCATGAGCGCCCCCAGCACAAAAATCCAGCTATGGGTTTTGTCTGATTTATGCCGCAGAAAATACCAAATACTGAGCAGGATGACAGCGGCATTGGTCATCTCTACCTGGGCGTTGCGGCCCCAAAAAACAAATCCTAAAGTGGTGCAGAGAAGGGCCGCTGAGATCAGAGCCGTTGCGGTATCCAGCCGCCGTTTGGCCAGATCATAGGTCAGCACGAGCATAATCAGCGCCCATAGAGACGATGGCAAGCGGGCGGCAAATTCGCTGACACCACCCAGCAGGTATGCCAGCGGCAGGATCTGCCAGTAGGAAAGCAGCGGCTTGTCCCAATAGGGGTCGATCCCGAGCAGGGGGTTGAATATATCACCGCTCGTTAACATGGAACGGGCGATAACGGCCCATCGCCCTTCCGAACCCCACAAAGGCGCCAGACCGAGATTGGCCAGCAGTATCAGGGCCGCACTGGCACATATGAGCAGCAAGAGGTCTTGGCTACGGAGACGCATATGATCTATCCCCCCCCCCTCATTTTCCGGGTTTAATATTCTTGCGCATACGCGGTTCGCACATGAGCCGACGGGTAATGAGACAACCTGTCTCGCAGATATGTTGTTTTTTGTGGTTGATTAGAAAACTTCGATAAGAACGTGTCTGTCATCTTGTGCAAGTATGCGGGCAGAGAGCGCCCGGTCGGTGATCTCTGCAGCATGATCTGCTTCGGTCAGACAATATATGTGCTCACCCTTCTGCACAAGATCAAGAAACACGCCTTTATCTATGGTGGTCGAGTTGTCATGGGTTTGCCCAAAGGTAAGTTCACCCATGTCATGCACAAGTCGCACAGGTCTACGGGCATAGAAGGTTGAACTTTGAAAATATTTCGAATAGGCATACAGCTGCGCATCGGGCGGGAAATCTTTCAGGAGGGCCTTGGTAGATTTGACCTGATCCCATGAACCGGCGAAGGTGAGGCCAGTCACCATGAGCGCCAGACCGAGTATTGCATAGCCCGGGACTGCGCCGATTTTCAACGCCACGATGATTCCCGCCAAGGCCCCGGCCATGATGATGGCGCCCATGTAGACACCGTTTTTTAATAGCGGCGTAAGATTTTCATTGTGGGGCGCATGCTGGATTATCCCCGTTGGTGCAATCAGCGAGAACGCAATCAGGACTATGCCGATCAAGGCCCACAACGCTGCAATGGGATATATAGAGATGCCTGCTTCCTGGTCCGAGGCCCGAAAAGCATAGCCGAACAAAAGCGAAAGCGGAGCGAAACACGGCAGGATGTAGGTGATCAGCTTTGATTGTGAAGGGGTGAAGAAGAGGAAGGCGGTTGCAAACCAGATGATAGTGTACCATATTGGGTTGGGTATGGCGCCACGGGAGAGTTGCATGCGTTTGATGGCTGCAGGGAGCAGGAACGTCCATGGTAAAAATCCGCCGACAATAACCGGGATGAAAAACCAAAAAGGCTGGTAGTGGTGGTGGACGGTGGTCGTGTAGCGCATGAGATTCTGGTTGATGAAAAAGAAATCGAAGAAATCCGGATTGTGGCGGCAAACCTGCACATACCAGGGTAACGTAACGGCAAGGAAGACCAGCAAGCCGGTAAGCGGTTTGGCCTGAAGGAGAAGCTTGAACTGCCTGGTTGCTACAAGGTAAACGAAAACGGCGGCGAGCGGCAGTATCAAGCCGACTGGTCCCTTGGTCAGTACGGCAAGACCGGCGCAGCCCCAGGCGAGGTAATAACACCCCGACCGGCTCTGAAAATGGCCGAGCCAAAAGAAGGCCAGCGCGGCAGTGACGAACAGCGCTAGCGGCATATTGATGTCCGCGGCATTGGCAAGGCCGAAGAACTCCAGGCTGGTGATTAACACCACGGATGCCACCAGTCCCGCCCTGCGGCCCCATTGCCTGGATGCTACCAGCCATACAAAAAAAACCATACCCAGCGCGCAGGCCAGAGGGGGGATGCGCGCCGCCGCTTCATTGACCCCAAAGATCTTTTGGCTTATAGCCTCCATCCAAATGAACAGCATGGGTTTTTCAAAATAGAGGAGATAATTCAAGTGCGGAGTTACCCAGTCCTTGAGGACGAGGACTTCGCGGCCCATCTCGGCATAGCGGCCTTCATCCGGATCCCACAGCGCCCTGGCGCCGATATGTGCGGCAAGCAGGAGTACGGCTGCCACGATTATTAAGATGATCAGGTTTTGATAGCGCTTGTCTTGCATATCCCTAGCCCTTCTTATATTAATTAATCAGGGCTGTTTTATGTGATGAGTATTGCCCTCCTGCTGATGGACACATAGACAACCAACCCCAGGATTATCATAAGAAATGCAATAGTTGTATGAATAACGCCCAAGGCCAAGCCACCATTGGTAATGGGTTGTGAGCTTTAAAATTCATGTGCTGAGGCATTCAAAAGATACATACATGCTGAAATCCACCGTCCCCGGCTGTTGAATAAAAATTGCCCCAGTCAGCGATTAGGCACCACCCATAGCAGATACCGCACATGATGTTCTTTTTCACCGACTTCCGCACTGGCAGCCACATGCCAGGGCTTGCCAGCCAACTTTTCAAGGGGGGGAGGACCGACACCTGAAATGATCACACTGTCAAATTGCGAATTGTCGCCATTGAGGATTTGCTCCACCTGCTCTTCATCTCGTGCATGATGGATTTTCCAGCCTGCAAGGGAATAAAAATAGCCCTTCATTCTTTCCGGAATATTGAATCCGGCAATGCGCGGACGCTGGGCAGGGTCTATCTGTTCAATAAAAGTTCCGATGTCCTGCTCTGCGCTATTTTCTGCTTCCAGCAGGGGCGAGGCAACCTTGTAACTGCAGACAGAAGCCGCTACGATAGCCAGTGCAATGCAAGCATAGGTTACAACCGGTCGCGTGCGATAGAACAGATAAAAAAATCCAGCCAGACACAGGCCGGAAACGCCATTCCAGAAACTCCAGGTCACTGCATCCAGCCCGTATTGCATGCATAGATGTTGCGGCAAAACAGCAATGATCAGCGGCGCTACCGAGCACAGGGCCAGCACGATACCGCAGCACCACCACAGAATACTGAAATAAACCGTATTCCAGCGGGCAGGCCGCAGCAGTATGGCATCCGCACACATGACCGCTAAGAAGGGCAGCAACGGCAGCATATAGACGCTGCGTTTGGAGACCGAAACGGTCAGGATCACCAGAGAACCAACGATCATGGCCAGTATGAAAATACGCTCTGGGCACAATGCCTGCATGCCGCGCTTGCGCAGATCCGCGACCACCCTGACTACCCACAACAGCAGCAGCGGTGTCCAGGGCAGCGTTTGGGATAGAATGCCCTTTATATAAAAAAACCATTGCCCCGGTTTTTCATGCCCCAAATGAGCAGTTCCGGTGATCCTTCCCAGCTGATTGCGAAAGAACCACTCGTCGAAAATTTCCCGGCCGCCGACAAAAAACAATGCCGCTGCCCAGACACCGGTCAGTAGCATCAGCATAACCAGGCCTGCGGCATGCTGCTTCAAAAAAAAATTACTGTTGCCGACAGCGCGGCGTTCGGCGAGAATCCAGGGCACAGCCATTCCCGCCCAACCGGCGCCAATCAAAGCCGGGCCGATCATGCCTTTTGAGAGAAAAGCCCCGGCGGTAAAAACGGCCCCCCACAACAGGAACCTGCTGCGCCGTGCAAAATAGACTTCGGCAAAACACCACAATGCCGCAATGATAAAAAAAGCAAGCGTTATGTCGACGCGAATCCAATGGGAATTTTTAATAAATTCGCACATGGTTGCAAGCAGCACGGTCGCCATGGCAGCAAACAGTCCGGGCGACAGCGCTGTAGTCTGGCCCTCGGTAAGCCCCTTCGCCAGCCGCCGTGCAAGCAGCCAGGTCATCAGCAGGATGCCCACCCCCCACAAGGCCGAGCATATGCGGACTGCGCCGGTCGTTCCGGTAAAAGCGCCCAGGGCTCGTATACAACCTGCGGCAACGGCAAAGTACAGCGGGGGTTTTTCAACAAAAGGCACACCTGCCAGGTGGGGTATAAGAAAATTGCCATCATGGCTCATCTCCAGGGAAATTGCCGCATCCCGGGGCTCATCAGACCCCCACAAACCCCGTTCAACACTCCCGACAAAACAGAGCGCAACCCCTAAAAGGATTGCAAGCTGCCAAAGACGAAGATCTCCCGGCGCGATACGTGAACTGTTCTTTCGGTCAGAATTCATACGACGACTCCTTTGTCAATCTTTTTGCTGTATAGGGTTGCTTATACGGTGCAGGCGAATGCCCGTCCGGGTATCATCCCCTGCCGCAGTGCGCGACATTCGGTAGTTGCGAGGTCAATGGTGCCAGCTGCGTCGATACATTTTTTGAAAGTATAGCCACATGACCGGGCCCTGACGAGTATCTGCCCGAAGGCTTCTGCATAAGAGCCGCCTTCAACCTCGGCATGGATCGGCAGCACCTGTACAACGGGGCTGCCCGCATTTTTCTCCAGCGCCGTGAGCACCCCGGTGATCCCGACTTCTTCAATGCAGGGCAGGTTGGAGGGTATCTCCAGCAGGGCGTTTTCCTCGTATACAAACGGCTGCTGCGCCCGGCTGCAACTGAAATAGGTAAAACCATGCCGGCTTGCCGCCTCAAGAGCGCGCCGGTCCATGCGCCATCCCGGAGCGCCAAAGCCCGCCGGCCGTCGACCGGTTATAGTGACGAAGGCAGCAACCATTTTTTCAAACCAATTGCTAATTGCTTTTTGGCTCATGAGCGGCAGCCAGTCCTGCCACAAGCGGTGGTCCCAGGCATGGCAGGCCACTTCATGCCCGCAAGCTGCGATCTCGCGAACCGTATCAGGGAAACCCATCCCGATCAGCGGCGCTGGCAGCAGGGTGCCGTACAAAGCGGTTTTCAGCCCGTACATACTTGGTGCATTAGTCCGGATCATTTTTTTCAGAAACTTCGGCCGCAATAGCTGCAGGACGGCAAGACCCGAACGGTCGGGGCCGAAACTCACAAAAAAACTCGCCGACACCGCATGTGCATCAAGGGCTTTGAGAATGCGCGGAACACCTTCCTGCATTCCCCTGAAAGTATCAATGTCTACTTTAATAGCGAGTGTTGCCATAGCTCATACAAGCACAATATAACCGGCCTCAATGTACAGCCTGCCCCTGCACCAGTCCGTTCGCGCTGGAATTTTTGGATGTCGCGTTCTGCATTTCTTCTAAAAAACTGTCCAGAGTCCTTTGCAGGGCATCGTCAAGCAGTATGCGAGGGCTCCAGCCCAGCAGTTCCTGTGCCTTGTTGATTTTCGGAACCCTGGTACTGATGTCCTGATAGCTCTGCCCGTAGTAGATTGCCTCATCTTTCTCGATAATATCCGTATCGGCATGGCCGTTTGGATTTGCCGGATGGTTGCGGTACATGGTGAGAAGTTTTCTGGCAAGCTCTTTGATGGTACAGTTGTTAGCGGGATTGCCGATATTGAAAATCTGACCATTTGCCCGGCCGCCCGGGTTCCTGATAATTTTCATTACAGCATCTATGCCGTCGTCAATATAGGTAAACGACCTGCTCTGATTGCCTCCGTTTACCAGCACAATCGGCTCGCCATATACCATGCTTCCGATAAACTGGGTCACCACGCGTGAGGAGCCCTCTTTTGAAGTTTCCAGGGAATCAAGCCTTGCCCCGATCCAGTTGAATGGCCGAAACAGGGTAAATTCCAGGTCGCCGCGCGCGCCATAGGCCCAGATCACCCGATCCAGCAACTGTTTTGAGCATGAGTATATCCAGCGTTCTTTATTAATGGGGCCCAGAACAAGGTTGGAGATGTCTTCGTCAAAAGCGCTGTCGCTGCACATTCCGTACACTTCGGACGTAGAAGGGAATATAATCCTTTTTTTGTACTTCACACAGAATCTGACTATTCTCAGATTTTCTTCAAAATCCAGTTCAAAAACCCCCAGCGGGTTTTCGATATAGCTTTTGGGTGTGGCGATTGCCACGAGCGGCAGCACCACGTCGCATTTTTTGATATTGTATTCTATCCATTCCCTGTTGATGGCGATATCGCCCTCAACAAAGTGAAACCGGGAGTTACTGAAAACACGTGCAAGCTTGTGATGCCCCAAATCCATGCCGTATACTTCCCAGTTGGTCTCTTTTAAAATCCGCTCGCTCAAATGTGAACCGATAAAACCATTAACACCAAGAATAAGTACTTTCATGCCAGGTAGCTCCCGTTAAGTTTGTAAAAAAAATGCTGCATTTTTTCGCCTGATAACACTTTGCCGTCAATTTCAATTTCCGTCGGCATAAGAGCGCCTTTACCGGTGCTGATCATCACATTTCCCGTAAGTGCGTATATCCTGCCCGGCTCCAACAAGCCGTCGGCAGGCAACATCGTCTGCCAGATGATAAGTTTTTTTTCATCTAAATGGCAAAAGGCCCCGGGATAGGGCCGTGTAACCCCACGGATCAGATTGTAAATTTCAACGGCCGACCGCTGCCAAACAATGCGGCCATCGTCGGGCTTTCTGCCTCCGTAGTATGACCCAAGCGCGAGGTCCTGCGGAGTTTTGGGAACAGCCCCCTGCCGCATGCGGGGCAGGATATCGGCAAGCATGCTTTTGGCGGCATCATCAAGCTTTGCATACAGGGTCAGGGGAGTATCATACTCGGTAATTGCAACTTTTTTCTGGGCCACGATTGAACCGGCATCGGGCTTTTCAACCATCTCGTGCAGGGTAACCCCGGTATACCTTTCACCGTTGATAAGCACCCAGTTAACAGGACAACGGCCGCGGTAAGCGGGCAGGTATGAAGGATGCAGGTTGTAGGCCCCCGCCTGCGGAATGCGCAAAATCTCCCGTGACAGCATGTTGCGGTACATAAAGCTGAATATGCTGTCCAGCCGCAGGTCTCGTATTTTTTCTATCCAGGCCGGTGTGTTGGGCGACTCCGGCGTGACGCACGCGATACCATGCTCCGAGCAAAGCTTCGCCACTGAAGCAAACCAGATATTCTCAGTGGTGCTATCCGCATGGGTGAAAACCAGCGGGATATCATAGCCCGCCTTAAGCAGCGAGCGAATGCCGATGACACCCATGTTATGGTAGGCGAAAACAACAGCTTTCATACCTCGATCCCCGGCATTTTTTTTACGCTTTGTTCGTGTACGCGCCGCACAGTATACGAAGGCCGTTTCTTAACTTCCCGGTAAATCCTGCCCACATACTCACCCAGAATACCAAAGGCAAGGAACTGAGCACCGATTAAAAAAAACAGTACGGCAAAAAGGGTGAACACCCCCTGCACTGCCCAGGCAGCGCCGAAATAGAGCCGCGCTATCGCCAGTACCGCGCCGAACATGGCGCCGAAACATGCCATCAGCAGACCGCTGTAAAAAAGGAATTTCAGTGGAAAGTCTGAAAATGAGGTGATCAGGTCAAACTGCAGGGATATGAGCTTAGCCAGCGAGTATTTAGACTGGCCCATTGAGCGTTCTTCATGCTCGACCGTAATATCAACCACATCCTTGGCAAAATAGGTTGCCAGGGCCGGAATAAAGGTTGAATGTTCCTGGCTTTTCAGCATGCAGTCCACCACATGCCGCCGGTAACCCCGCAGCATACACCCCCAGTCCTTTAGATGTACCCCGGTAATGCGTCGAGTGAAGGCATTGATGATTTGACTGGATATTTTTCTGAACAGCGAGTCCTTGCGGTTTCGGCGTATGGTCCCGACGACTTCATAGCTGCCCTGCTCCATGGCCGCGACGATGCGGGGAATCTCTTCCGGGGGGTTTTGCAGATCAGCGTCCAGGGTTATGATAATATCCCCCGTGCTCTGCTCAAAGCCGGCAAAGACTGCGGCATGCTGACCGTAGTTGCGGGTAAGCTCCACTATTTTAATGTGTTCGCCGGCATGCTGCATGAGCAAAGACAGTGACCCATCCGTGCTGCCGTCATCGACCAGTATGATTTCATACGGACGGTTCAGGCTGTTCATGACCGGCGCCAGCCTGCCGAACAGTTTTTCAAGCACCTGTTCTTCATTGTACACCGGAATTACAACTGATATTAGATCGTACATTCCTTATGCCTCCACTGTTGGGCTGTACAGGTAGCGCCGGTTTACCACAAGAAAGACGCCGCCGATTAAGACCGCCAGCCACAGGGTAAAGACACGCCCCATGATTGCCGCCAGAGCAGCCAGTGGCTGAGCGGCGCCCGCTTGCATGATAAGGCCCATAAGACTTGCATCCGTCACCACAAGCCCCCCGGGCAGCAGGGACAGTGCTCCGATGAGAGTGGCAAAACCGAATATAACCGTGGCTTGGAGTACCCCCATGTCAAAACCCAGGTACTTGAGAATAAGATGCAGAGCAACCCCTTCGCTTGTCCAGGCAAGCAGGCTGATGAAAAAGGCAGCTGCGAGCACGCCGGGGCCGAAGAGGGCGAACATGTCATCCAGCGCGCTTTTCAGCTCATGTGTTTTATCGGACAGCAACGGAATTTTTGCCAATAGAATTAAAATCCGGTCGATTACACCGGAGATCAACGCCAGCAGCGGCAGGGCGCACACAACAAGTGCGATCCATAACCGGCTACCGAGCAGCCCTACCCCGACCAGGGAAATGAAGCTTAACGCAATCAGGTCCATGTAGAGCTCCGCAACGATAACCGGTGACGTGGACAGCAGCGTGCGAGCGGTAATGGATTTCAGCATCTGGCTTTTAACGATAAAACCCACTTTGCCCGGAGTGGCGCTCATCGAGAGGCCGGCGATAAATACGGCCAGGCTTTTTTTAACTCCGATAGCAATACCGGTCTTTCTGAGATACACATGCCACCTGAAAAATTTTATCAAATCATTACAAAACCCGAACAGTGCGATCAGCGGCAGCATATACAGCGGAAACTTTTTTAGCGCCGGGCCAGCCCTGAGCACATCACCCCACATGCCCAGCGAAGTAAAGGCTATCAGCGTAAGGGCTATGGTGATAATAAGACTTTTTTTCATGTGAGCAGCGTCCGCACCACGTCTATAACCCGCTGCACCTGCTCGTCATGCAGGCCCGGATACATGGGCAGGCTGATAATTTTATCCACCACTGTGTCGGTAACGGGAAGAACGGCCCTGCCGAAACGGCTCAGTACATAGCTCAGGGTATGGCAGGGCGGAAAATGAAGCCCGTAGCCGATGTTATGCTCTGCCAGGCCCTGCATGAATTCCTTACGCGGCATCGCAGTGGTCTTAACCACAAACAAATGCCAGGAATGCTGGTGATCGCCCGCGGGGGCTCCCGGTAAATCAAGCCCGTCTATACCGTCCAGTCCCGCCAGATACCGGGCGGCAATCTCATTTCTTCTTTTGGTGATTACCGCTATGCGTTTCAGCTGCTCCAGGCCGAGGGCAGCCTGAATATCGGTCATATTGTATTTGAACCCCGGTTCGATAATATCGTAGGTCGGATCAGAGGCCTTGCCGTAGCGCTTCCAGGCATCGCGCTCAATTCCGTGGAACCTTTGCAAACGAAGCTGCTGCTGCAGCTGTTCGCCGGAAACGGTTACCATCCCTCCTTCACCGGTTGTAATGTTTTTTATGGGGTGCAGCGAAAATATGGCCGGGTTTTTCCGTCCGATATGGTTGCCCCGGTAATGGGTGTCTATGGCATGTGCGGCATCCTCAATAATCGGAATACTTCCGGCGATCTCCTCAATGGCATCCATGTCTGCCGGAGCTCCGGCAAAATGGACAGGAATAATAGCTTTCGTGCGAGGGGTTATGCGTGAAGCAATCTCGTCCGGCCTGACCAGCAGCGTATCATAATCAATGTCGGCAAATACCGGCCGTGCTCCGGCAAGCACTATCTGGTTCACAGTCGAAGCAAACGTCATTGAGGGCGTTATTACCTCATCACCCGTCTGTATGCCCAGAGCCCTAAGGACAAGGTGCATACCGGCGGTACCCGAGCTTAAAGAAACAGCATGCTGTGCGCCGGTAAAACTTGCAAAGGCCTGTTCGAACTCCGTACATTTAGGCCCGGTTGTGATCCAGCCGGATTTCAGAACGTTAACAACCGCATCGATTTCTTCGCTGCCTAGAAACGGCTTACTCATGGGGATAAATTCATTTATCATAACAGATCAGTAGTGTCCGGTTAAAAATCAAACAAAGTTAGCTGGTTAGCCGGACGGTTATCAATTTTCATATAGTTGCAATCAGAAAAGGCCTGTAAAACGGGCATTTTGTGCAAAATGGTGATGCT
>Ga0209777_10002978_pt1 | contig 21534 bp, 23 predicted proteins | sample FrelakmetHBP12HB_FD_187147 | JGI IMG/M metagenome (GOLD analysis project Ga0209777, IMG submission 187147) | Freshwater lake sediment microbial communities from the University of Notre Dame, USA, for methane emissions studies -HBP12 HB (SPAdes)... | ecosystem: Environmental > Aquatic >...
TCTCTAACATCCATTTCACAAACCGTCCGAAACGGACGCTTTGTGAAATGACATCATTTGTGCATTTTAACCGCAAAAATACTGGGTTTGCCATAGATTTGTCTTTCATATTCGCGCTTTATTGAGGTTTAATGATCTTGTGAAAAGAAAGACTTACTTGATCGGATCAAGCACTGTGTTCTGGGATTATTAGCGGGTTTACTTTAGAGGCATCAAGAGCCAGGGGGCTTTCTTTATCAACCTTCATTAGACCAATTGTTTTAACGGGAACGATAGCCGACGGGCAAAGTCGGAGATTGTCTTCATTTTCTTCAGACATAGGTAAGTTACCGGCAGCTATTCCAAATTCGATATAAAGTTGCCAAATGCCTTCATGTATATTTTGATGCTTAATTAAAGCTAAAGTAACTTCCTTGTGCGTTAGCTTTTTAGTTTCATCCATCTTCTTATCTCCTATGAAGGTAATCGTTTGTCATCCTCGAAAGGCTTGTTATTCCCTGCGAAACTTTCTATCGCAAAAAATGCAGACCAAGCAGCGACGTTCCCCGATGAACTTTGTTTCGGGCCAAAAATCTTAAAATCCTCAATTCTTCTCCCAAATGTAACGTTCGCAGCAGAAATATTTTTGGTTGTCACAATATCTTGCATGGCCCAAAAATCACGCGGTTTTCCTAAGTGTTCCCAAGACATTTTAAAAATCTCTGAATTAATAGGACCCTTCTTATTATCAGGATCATTATCATCATACGCTACAATTGAAACTTTCATGCCAAGTGCCCTGGCATATTGAACGATGGTGTCGAGAGTAATATTCCCTCCATGATTAAGTACCTGAGAAACGCGCCCTTTGCTTACGTGTAATCTCTTGGAAAGTTCATCTCGGGAAATAGGCAGCGATTCCATTTTACTTTCCAGCTGAGCAGTAAAATCGACCACAATTCTAAAAAGATAATCTTTAATGCTTCGCTCTGTCCAATGTTTTTTTATAGATTTAATGCTCATGGTTTCTCCTTGAAATAATCATAAATTACTTTCTGAACAGCGGGCCTTGTTCTTATCTCTTCTACTATTCTGAGATCATTTTCATCTGTTTCCCACTGACTTTTAGAGCCGTGCCTGATTAGAACGCAAAGCTGAAATCCCTGATCGGGTAGTTTGGTTTTCGGGTTACATAAAAAACCATAAAATCTCTGTTCTAATCTTTTTTCTCTATATTTAAAAACAAAACACCTCACATACCTACCCGTATACTGAGTCTGATTCCACCCGTGATACCAGTTGTCGTTTTTCAACCCATCTACCCATGCATCAAACCATGATAATAAAATTCTCTCGGATTTAGTATTTTTGAGACTGTCAAAAACCGACTTTGCCGTTATATTCTCCTCTGACGAAATGAGGAAAGCAACCGCTCGCCTCGAATGGTCTCTCGAAGTGATAAGCTTTATTTTATACTTTTCAGTCATCTCACAATAGAAGTTTAGTTAAAACTAAACCAGATGTCAAGCTTTATTTTTCTTCCATCTTGCTATTGCTGCTATTTGTGCGATTTCTTTACGCTTTTTCGATGAGAGCTTCTTAGCCCTTGCCGGTCCCCCCTTCAATCCACCTTTCTTCCCTATCAGGGAGAGGTACTTCGAGATTGCGGACCTTTCGTCGGGCTGCTCTGGTTCAACCGGTTTCTCTTCTGGTCCCTCCGTAGAGATCCGCATGATTTCGTATGCCAGCTTGGTGGGGTCTTTCGGGAGTGGCTTGCTTGATCGCCTCATGCATACATTATTGCAGGAAGCGAGGGCGGTGTCAAGCGGAATCCGAGGGGCTAAAAGTCAAAATGAGTCACTACCGCCAACAGAGTTTTTGCCGGGAGTGTCAAGCCGGGAGTTTAGAAATCCTATTGACACTCAGCCCTGCAAAGACCTGATTTCAGATTCCTTTTGAAAAGGGTTTAGCATACCCGGTCATCTCCACATAGCCCTTTCCTTTGACCGGGTTCCCGTCATATTTCCCTTCTACGGTGACACTGCCCTCCCAGTAGGTCACCCGTGTCGATTCCTTGGTTACCAGCTCCTGGTCCTTCACCGTTGGCGTAAGCACCAATTCGATCCCGGAAGCGGGGAGCTTGATCAGCCATTTTGAAGGATAGGTGGCTCCGCTTTTCGGGCTCTCCCATTTATCGAGGATGTTGATCTGAAACTCCTGCGTTGTGAGGTGTTTGCTCTTCCCATCTGCCAGGATCACCGTCCCGCTCGAATAAAGATCGATCTTTCCGTCCCGATGGCGGAGCTGGTAGAACATCAAATCAATCCCGTTGTCGAGTTGCATGCTGAACCAGTCCCATCCGACCTGGTAATCCCGAAGCTGGGTCGAGCCGAATTCATGATCCATCCAGCTCTGCCCCTGGACGCTGATTTCCTTTCCCTTCAGAAAGATCTTACCCTCTGTCTTCATGCGAGAGATGGAATAATAATGAGAGGCATACCCCTCACCTTCTGCCTTCTGGCTGATGCCGTTCCGGCCGTGGATGACAGGATCCTTCTCTGGAACGAGGGATAGTTCGATTCCAAGGTCCCTGTCTCCTCCTTTGAGACGGTGGTCCCGAAGGGACGGGCCGATTCCGTCTACCGACCAGTCCTCGATCCATATCCTGAAGGTCCGTTCATCCTTGCTGAAAGGCAAGGCGCCAGCCTCGCCGAGGCTGCCCCGGCTCATTTTTTCGCGGTATTCGAACTTCTTTTGAGACTCGTCCGTCAGGGCGAGATGGGCGAAGAAGAGGTCCTGGATGGCCCATTTTGACTTCCGGGTTTTAACATCTCTGTTCAAGCCGGTCCTGAAAAAGGTGAGTTGGTAACCGAAGGGCCTCTTATCTTTGTCCGCGGACTGGAGATGACCGGAGTAGTACCACCACTCTGTTTTAAATTCGGGATGAGAAAAATGATCCTGTGGAAAGGAGTAGGTTCTTCCCGGCAGGGCCCGTTTGAAATCGCCGGCGGAGAGGAGGGTCCTCGCGTCCCAAACGGCGAGAGTGAGGACCAGAATGGAAAGAACAAAAAACTTTCTGAAGAGGGTGGTATCCATCAGTACGGACCTTTGCGATTCCTATCGCAGGCTACGCCCACGAGCAAAACTCGTGGACTACCCGGTTATTAACGCATTTCGTTATTTCCCCATTGAGAATTGCTTATTAGCCATTGCTCATTATCATTGTTAATTGCTCATTGGTCATTGGCAATTGATCATTGATTTTTCACTCCATTCGTAACGATTCCACCACGTCCATCCTTGCCGCCCTCCGCGCAGGGATAAAGCCCGCTATAAGCGAGGTCACCATAACAATCACCCACGATTCAATTAAGCTTCGCAGGGGAATGGAGAACTGGATGGTCCACCCAAAGGACTGCTTGTTGATGACGTAGATGAGAAGCAAGGAGAGAAGAAAACCGCAGACGAGGCCGAGAATATGGCTGAAGAGGCCGATCATCCCTGCCTCGATAAGAACAGTTTTCTGAACCTGTCTCTGAAAACCGCCCACGGCCCTCAAAATACCGATATCCCTCCTTCTTTCTATAATCAAGGCATTGAGGGAGTTGATGATCCCCAGGATAGCGACGATGATCGCAATGAACTCGAGGGCATAAGTGATGGCGAAAGTCTGATCAAAGATACGGAGAACTTCATTTCGCAATTCCCGGTGAGAGACGACAAAGAGCTTGTAGGGTTTGGAGTATCTTTTCCGAAACATCTTTTTGAAAGACTCAAGGGAAACGCCTTCCCGCAGGTAGATTCCCGCGCTGTGAAGGGACTCGTCATTCCATAGAGATTGAAAGACCTTCTTTTCGATCAACACCATTCCCCAATCCGAGGAATAGTCATAAAAGACGCCGGCTATGGAAAACTCGCTTTCTCCCCTGGGCGTATTGAGCCTGATTTGACCTCCTGCCTTCACCTCGTGGCGCAAGGCAAAGCTCTCTGAAACAATGACCGCTTGGCCTTGGGCGAACCGTGTGAGAATCGCCCTGGCGTCTCCATGGGTGAAACGGACCACTTTCAGGTTGAGGAAGACATCTCCATCAACTGAGGCAATCAGGGCGGGTTGATTATGGTATTCGACTTCCAGCGCCCTGAATGAGTCCACAGCCTTGACCCCGGGTAGGGAGGGGAGTTCCCTCGATACCTCGATGGGAAGAAGGGCGGAATAACCGCTGATGGAATAGGCCCCTGGAAAGATGAAGACATCTCCATTAATGGTTTGTTCTACCCAGACGTCGACGGTCTTTCGAAAACTGAGAATCATGATGGAGATGCTGATGAGCATGGAGAGGGCGGTCATCAGCGCAGCAATGGTGATCACTGTCCTTGCCATGGAGTCATGGATGTATCGGCTTGCCAGTCTTCCTTCGATACCGAACAGGGAACGGAGAAATGGGGAGAGGAGACGATTGAGAAGGGAGACGATCGAAGGAATTAGGAAGGAGACCCCGATCAGAATGAGAAGGGCGGAAAGAAATCCGAAGAGCGGTTTTTGATGGACGGGTTTCTGGAGAGCAAAAATGAAGGAGAGGATGAGAAATCCGAAACCGATGGCACAGAAGGAAACGAGCCGGGTCTTAACCTTGATTTCGAGAGTTCCCAGGGAGAGGGCCTCCCTCGGGGGAACTCTGGACGCTTCCCTCGCAGGACCGATCGAGGAAAGGACAGATGCAACGAGTCCCAGTCCAAAGCCTTCGAGCAATATAAGAGGAGAGATCACGAGGTGCTCAGCCTTCACCAGGATGTAGAGGGAGGTGATCGTCCTTGAAACCAGGTAGAGCATCCCCTTTGCCAGCCCGATCCCTATGCCCAAGCCGAAGAGACTTCCCACCAGGCCGATGAGTCCCGCCTCGCAGATGAAGAGTCCGGTAATTTGAGGTCGTGTAACCCCGAGGCTTCTGAGGATACCGATCTCCCTGCGCCTTTGAATGACAGTGATGGAGATGGCATTGTAGATCAGAAACATTCCCACAACGATGGAGATGAGACTGAGGGCCGACAGATTGAGGTGAAATGCGGAGACCATCTTCTCTATCTGGCCGCTGCGTGTATCAGGTCTTCGGATTTCAGTCCCCGGAGGGATTACTTTCTTCAGCTCCTTTTCTATCTCATTGAGAGAGATAGACTTATCGACGATCAGGTCGATCCGGTCAATCCATCCCACCTTCTCGAGGGCTTCCTGGGCGGACGCGATGTCAATGATGCCGAAATTTCCCTCAAGCGATTTTGCAGGCCCCTCCATCTTCAGAAGGTTCGTGATGGCGAAATTGACCTTTTTCGCGCCCACGATGAGGGTGATTTCAGTCCCCTCTTTCAACCCATACCGGCTGGCGAACTTCTCCGTGATGGCTATGGCCCGTGGATTTTGCAGGAATCGGAGGTCATCCGAGCCTGATCCATAAAACTGATAGTCCCTGAATTGTTGATCGGTGAAGATATCGATGCCGAGAAGGTAAAGAGGTTCTCCGATCGGTTCATCGAACTTGGTGATATATTGAATGACGGGTGTGGCCGCTCTTACGCCAGGGACTTTTTTAATCTTCGGAAAGGCCTCCTCCGGGAAGCCCCTGCCGTATGAAGTGATCTGTAGATTGGCCTTTCCGGAGACATGATCAACCGTCTCATTGAACGATTCGATGGCCGTATGGATGGCGAGCTGGACGCTCACCAGAACAGAAACCCCAAGGGCAATCCCCAGCACAGACAGGAGGGTTCTTCCCTTGTTGAGCCGCAGGTGCCGCAGGGTGATCTTACGGATGAGATGAAATAGGACGGTCATTTTTTCATACGCCGTGAAACTGTCTTTCACTGCTGAGGCGCAGCGATTTGCCCTGAAAGGGCTGAGAGTTTTTGATTTGGCGGTGCCTCCTGCCAAATCAAATGCCTTCCCTCTCTGCGTTACTAACGTTCAATTTCTGGGAATTTTATTAACCAAAATCTCCTCAGAAGTGTCCAAATGGTTAGATTGCTTCCCCCGAAGCAAGTTCGGGGTCGCAATGACACCCGAAAAATAACGCGTTACTGTCATTACGAGGAGCGATAGCGACGCGGCGATCGCACTTTCGAAGACCCACAAGATCAATTGTATAGGGTCCATTTGGACAAGAGTGAAATTTCTTCATCGTCCGTCGTCTCTCGTCCCTCGTCCATCCTGGTTATTGGCTGCGGCTATGCTGCGTTGTGTGCTCTGCGAGAGATGACTCATCATCATGAAATGATTCTGCCGTCGCTCATCCGGAGGACTCTATCGGCAATCGCCTCTCCTTCCTGGCTGTGAGTGACGAGGAGAATGGTCTTTCCCTGATCGTCTCTTAACCCGCGGAGAATCCCGAGGATCTCCCTTCCGGAGACTGAGTCGAGATTGCCCGTGGGCTCATCGGCCAGAATGATTTCCGGGTCATTGACCAGTGCCCGGCAGATGGCCACACGCTGCATCTCGCCCCCGGAAAGCTGGTGAGGAAGATGCTTCTTCCTCTCGATCAGACCTGTTTGACGAAGGAGGGCGTCGATTCTGGAATCCGGAGGACCGGAGTTTCCCTGCAGGAGATAAGGAAGGGCAACATTTTCCTCAAGGGTCAAAATGGGAAGGAGATTGAAAAACTGGAAGATGATGCCGATCTGTTTTCTTCGAAAAAGGGTCACCCGGCGATCATCCATCCGGGTAATATCTTCTCCATTAATAGCGACCCGACCCTCGTCCGGGGAGTCGAGTCCAGCGATGATGTTGATGAGAGTCGATTTCCCGCAGCCGCTTCTTCCCGTGACAGCAAGCACTTCTCCCCGGCGGATCTCGAGATTCACCCGATCCAGGGCCACCACCGGCTGCTCTCCCTGATGATAAGTTTTCGTGACATTTGCAAGCTCGATGAAATGGTCTGGTGTCATAATAAAGAGACCGAAAGCTGGTTTGTCCCTGCTCTTTCTATATGCGTTGGACGGAGGCAAATTGTCAAACGATTTCCTTTGATTGGCGGGGACTCAGGGCAACTCCCGATTTAAAAAAGAGAAAACGTTTCCCCTGCTTGTCATTGCGAGCACCTGGAAGGTGCGTGGCAATCTCATCGAAGAAGCGAGATTGCTTCATGTCACTCGCAATGACGATCTCTCTATCGGGATTTGAGTGGAGACAAGAAGTTGACATTCGACTCCCTTTTTCGTATATTCAACTTACCCGAAGGAAGTTTTTACCAAGAGAATGAACCAGGAGTGTAGCTCCCCTGTTGGATAATGTCACGGAAGAGCATGACAATGCGTAATTACCGTACGAAAGCCGGGTCTCAAAAGTCCCCGGAAAAGCACAAAATCGCCGAGAGCCGCCCCCAATACAACCGCCAGGGAAAACAAATTCCCCTTCCCTTGTTCGGACTCCCACCCAACGGAAATGGGAACGGCCGGACTGCATTTCGAGATCCTGCTTTTGGCGAAAACAAGAACCTTCCCGTACACCGATGGGTTCCCTGGATCGCCGGCTACTCGGCCTCCTTTGTTGATGATGTTATCTCCGCGTATCTCGGAAGCCGAAAAACACCCCCATTGGTACTCGATCCTTTTTGCGGCGTTGGTACGACCCTGCTGCAGGCCGTCTTGCACGGGCATGATGCCATCGGCTTTGAAATCAACCCCTACCCTGCGCTCGTTGCGCGGGCGAAACTCAACGCCCCGGCAATTGATCTGGCCAAACTCGATTCAACCCTGCTTTCGATGCGGAGGATCTCAGGTAAGTGGCAAAATGGCGCACTGCCAACAGGGATTCACCCTCCACCCCTTAAATCTCGCCATCCCTTCTTCAGCCCGAAAGTGGAAAGACAAGTGCTCCATGCCCTGGAATTCATCAACCGTATCGAGCCTGAATCCATTGGCAACCTTTTCCGTGCTGCGTTTGGCGCTGTGATGGTTAGTTTTTCCAATTACACTTATGAGCCCAGTCTTGGCTCCCGTGTGGCGGCGGGGAAACCGCTGGTTGAGAATGCCGATGTCGCGCAGGTCCTTCTTGGCAAGCTCTTTCAGATGCGGACGGATATCGCATGGATACAGGAGGAGACGAAGGGGAAAAGCCTTGGCAGGGGTGAGGTGATTCATTCTGATTTTTTCCAGGCGAACGACCAGATAGAGCCGGGCAGTGTGGATTTGATGGTGACCTCACCACCGTATATGAATAACTATCATTATGTCCGCAATACACGTCCGCAATTGTATTGGCTGAGTTTTATTGCGAGTCCATCTGAACAGAAATACCTGGAAACCCAGAATTTCGGTCCTTACTGGCAAAACGTAAGAGAAGCCGAACCGGTGGCTCTTAGATTTGAATTCCGGGACCTTGAAAAAATCCTGAAGAGATTGCGCGAGACCAGGACGGATAAAGGCGCTTATGGAGGGCCGGGCTGGGCCAATTACGTAGCATCCTACTTCAATGACTGTTTTCGTTTTATGTCTGTTCTCAAACGCTTACTGGCCCCTAACGGAGTGGGAGTTGTGGTCATCGGGAACTCCATCATACAAGGATTGGACATTCGCACAGAGAAAATCCTGGGAGAGATAGGGGTGTTGCAAGGTCTGACTCTTGAAGGAATATATTGCATCCGCGAGAAACGTGTTGGTGCAAGCATAACCCAGTCCTCTGTCCGCTATGGGGAGAGAAACAACGCCGTTTTGTCCGAGTGGGCCGTTGTAGTCAGGAAGTAATAAGACATGGGCAACGAAGTATACAATCCCCTCGATAAACTTCGCTTGGGCGAAAGCGTTGCCAAGGCCTTGCTTGCTCGCCCGGTTTCAGCTCTGCCACCTATCGAGACATTCGCCGGTGCTGGCATATACGCTCTTTATTACACGGGTCCGTTTCCACCTTACCGCAGGATAGCAGAAAAGAATACGGAGGATAAATGGGCCGGGCCTATCTATGTCGGAAAGGCCGTTCCCGCCGGGGCACGCAAAGGAGGCTACGGGTTGGGCGAATCTCCCGGTGAAGTCTTGAATAGACGGCTGAGAGAACATTCTGAGTCTATTGATCAGACGGAGAACCTGTCCCTCTCCGATTTCAAATGTCGGTATTTGATTGTTGACGACATCTGGATTCCCCTCGGTGAGTCACTTCTCATCTCAATGTTTTCTCCACTCTGGAATCAGATCCTTGACGGCTTTGGTAATCATGATCCCGGAGCAGGCCGTTATAACCAGCAGCGATCTCCCTGGGATGTAATCCACCCTGGTCGCCCCTGGGCCAAGAAACTCAAACCCAATTCCCGCTCCAGTGACGAAATCCTGAAGGGTGTTGCTAAGTTCTTAGGATGAAGTTACCCACAGCGTAGCATTGTTGTTGGTAAAGGGTCAAACATAGACAAAAATAAAGGATGGGACGAAGACAATGGGGACAACGCAGGTTCCGAAACAACTTCTGGTTGTTGAGATGAATCGAGATATAGCCCTCGCTTTTTGAAGTTGTTTTAGAGCCCACCCCACCTTCCCATCCCTTCCCCATTGGGTCCCCCCTCACCTCAATCCTCTCCCACAGGGGGGAGAGGAGGTATCTCTGGAGTGATTTTCTTGAGCAGGTCTACAGCCAATGAATGACGAAGAAGAGCATCGGAAGAACAATGACGAGAAGAGCCGTTGTGAAGAGCCAGCAGGAGTTGGCGAGATCGATGTCGAGGTCATAGAGGGTCGGAGGAATCAATGCCATAAAGGCTACGGGCATCGAGGAAAGAACCATTACCACTTTCAGGACGAGGCCTTCCCCGATGTGGCGATAGCCGAGGAGTAATCCCAGTCCCGTCGCGACCCCTGGAACGATGATGAACTTGATCAGAGAAATCCCAAAGCATTCCTTGAGATAGTGCCGAATCACCTTGACCTTCATGGCCAACCCGATGGGGAAAAGGAAAGCGATGGTGGTCATTGGGATGAGGATGGCGTTGACGGTCCGGTAGAATTCCGGCCTTGGAAAACCGGACAGATTTAATATCCCGCCCACCGCGAGACTCGAGACAGACACAATGACGAACGGATCGGAAACGAGTTTCTTTAGCCGATTGATCACGGTTTCTCTCTCTTCAACCCCGGGTCCGGGGCTGAAGAGCCTGGCAATGGGAAACCCTATGACGTAATAGATCACTTCTTCGAACAACCTGTACAGGGGCACCAGTCCGAAGGCCGTTTCGCCAAGAAAGACATAACAGATCAATCCTCCGATCGCGCCGATGTTGGTGAACGAGCCGCAAACGAACATGGAACCTGTCTGCGGAGCAGTCAAATTCAGCATCTTCGAAAGCCCAAAGGCCAACACTCCACCTGACAGAAGGGCAAAAGCTCCGAGAAAAGGCAAAGTCACAACCCTTGGATCATTGATCTTCATCGACCAGACCGCCCCAATTACCGTCACCGGCAAAAAGAGAAGAAGGACGGATTGGAGGATTAACTTTCGAAGCCGGTCGGTCTCTACCTGCAAATGGACGATTTCTTTCCGGATAAGGACCTGGAGGGCATATCCGGACGATAATCCGAACGCAATCACACCGAAGGTAAACAAGAACTTGGACATAGGTTACGTTCCTGTTGCGAGACCATTCTCTTTGTTTTTCCTCGGGAGTTCAGGCCAAGGAAGTGAAATGGGACTTTCACAGATTAACCAGAAAGCCATAGAATGGCAACCCTTGTTCCCTTCGGCACCTCCGTATCCCCTTACTTATTCGTGGGAGTAGAGGCTTTAGCCGGAGTTCTTCCGCCTGAAGGCTCGATTCCAGAGAAAAGATTCCAAGCGTAAATAGCGGAGTTCTATCTGAGCTCATGAGGCGACCAAAGCCCCCCCTCCCCGGAAAAGTGAGGAGATACGGACCTCCCTTAAAAAAGGTTGACGATAGGAAGGGATTGAATTTATAATGAATAGAAAAAGCGGGGGTTTATCCTATGTGGGATTATACAGAGAAGGTGAAGGACCATTTTTTGAATCCGAGGAATGTAGGAGAGATCGAGGAGCCCGACGGGGTTGGTGAGGTAGGTTCCCTGGCATGCGGAGATGCCTTGAGGCTTACCTTTAAGCTCGATGAGAGTAAGCGCATCAAGGAGGCGAAATTCAAAACCTTTGGCTGTGCCAGTGCCATCGCCTCTTCTTCTGCCCTGACTGAGATTATCAAAGGGAAAACGCTTGAAGAGGCCCAGAAGGTCAGCAATCGCGATATCGCCGATTATCTCGGAGGCCTTCCAGAGGAAAAGATGCACTGTTCGGTTATGGGAAGGGAGGCCCTTGATGCGGCCATTGCGAATTACCGCGGACAGGAAGTGACGAAAGAGGATTTCGAGGTCGTCTGCAAATGCTTTGGGGTGACGGACAGGGAGATTGAGAAGGCGATTCGTGAGAACGACCTGAGGACGGTCGAACAGGTCACCTATTACACAAAGGCAGGGGGGGGATGCGGCGGATGTCATCCGAAGATTGAGGCCATCATCGAACGGGTCAGGAAGGAGATGGAGAAGCAGGCTCCGCCAGCAAAGCCGGAAAAGAGGAAGTTGACGAACATCCAGAAACTGAAGTTGATCGAGGAGACCCTGGGCCGGGAGATCATCCCGGCGTTGAAGGCCGACGGCGGAGATCTTGATCTGATCGATGTCGAGGGAAATAAGGTGATGGTGGCGTTACGGGGAAAGTGTTCGTTCTGCCCGAGTTCTGAGGTGACGCTTAAGCAGTATGTCGAAACGAAGCTTCGTGAATTTGTCAGCGACGAGATTGAAGTGGAGGAGGTCAGAGCGTGAAGACCGTTTACGTAGACAATAATGCGACGACGAGAGTGGCTCCTGAGGTCCTGGAGGCAATGCTGCCTTATTTCTCGGAATACTATGGAAATCCCTCCAGTATGCATTTCTTCGGGGGACAGGTGGAAAAGAAGATCAACGAGGCCAGGGAACGGGTGGCCGATTTTCTGGGCGCCGACCCCTCGGAGATCGTCTTCACCAGTTGCGGCACCGAGAGCGATAATGCAGCGATCCTGGGCACCCTTGATTCCTACCCTGAAAAGAGACACTTCATCACAACCCGGGTGGAGCATCCTGCCGTGGGTAACGTTTCAACCTACCTCGGCAGAAAGGGTTACCGGGTCAGTGAGCTTTCGGTCGACCGGGAGGGGAGGCTGGACCTCGATGAGCTGAAGGAGACGGTCACAGACGGTACGGTCCTGGTCTCGATCATGTACGCCAATAACGAGACAGGGGTGATCTTTCCCATCGAAGAGATAAGTGCGATCCTCAAGGAGAAGGGGGTCCCTTTTCACACGGATGCCGTTCAGGCAGCAGGGAAGATCCCGCTCAACATGAAGAAGTCGACGATTGACATGCTTTCCATCTCAGGCCATAAAATCCACGCACCCAAGGGAATCGGCGTGCTTTATATCCGAAAGGGGGCCAAGTTCTCTCCATTCATGATTGGTGGTCACCAGGAGAAGGGAAGGCGAGGGGGGACGGAGAACGTTCCCTATATCATCGGTCTTGGAAAGGCGTGTGAACTGGCGAAAAGCCATCTCAATGAGGAGAATACCCGGATCAGGGCTCTGAAGGACTATCTGGAGGCGAAGCTAATTGAAAAGATCCCGAATACCCTGGTGAACGGCGATCGGGTGAACCGGCTTCCCAACACGGTGAGCGTCAGTTTCGAATACGTAGAAGGAGAGTCCATTCTCCTTCTCCTCTCCGACCTCGGGATCTGCGCCTCTTCAGGCTCTGCATGCACGTCCGGTTCGCTGGAACCCTCCCATGTGCTGAGGGCCATGGGTGTTCCATTCACGGCAGCCCACGGGTCGATTCGTTTCAGCCTCTCGATCTATAATACGAAGCAGGAAATGGACTACATCATTGAGCATGTTCCCCCGATTATTCAGAGGCTGAGGGATATTTCACCCTTCTGGAAGGACTTTCTGAAGTCCCAGGGCAAGGCTTAGCAGGTTGCTGAAAAACGGCCATCTGCGGCGTTTTTCTCATCTTTCCCCGTGTTAAGCACGGGGCAGGCTTATTGCGGCGTACGCCCGTGTAGGGGCAATTCATGAATTGCCCCTACGGTGGGATTTCGGGTGCCTTGCATCTGGCCATTTTTGAGCAACCCGGAAAAGATGGCTTTTTCATTCGATCTTGAAGCCCCCGTTTACAGGCGTCCCCAGACCACAGCCCCCAATGCTGCAAGGCTCGCGGTAGCGACCAACCAATCCATCCACCTGAAACGGGGGGAGTAGCGGAATCGTCTGTCGGGAGCCCCGAACCCACGTGCTTCCATCGCCTCGGCCAGTTCGTCTGCCAATTTAAAGGCCTGGATGAGAAGAGGTCCGGCCAGGGCCGGGAAGTGGCGGACCGTTCGTAGTGCACCCTCCAACGGGATGCCGCGGGCCCGCTGGGCGTCCCGGATGCTTGCAGCTCGCTTCACCAGGACCGGGACAAACTGCATGGATGCGCTGAGGACAAATGCGAAAGGATAGGGAACACCCATCTTGATCAGCGCATTCGAGAGAGACTCTGGCGGGGTGATTTGAAAGAAAAGGAAGAAAACCATTCCGATCGTCAGAAGGCGCAGGGCCGCCACCAGGGCAGTCACTAAATCGAAGGCAAGAAAGGCAATGACAAAGAAGCTGACGACGGCGAATCCCAGGCCCTTCAGGAAGGCGAGCCAGGGGCGGAAGAGGGAGAGTAGAAGAACCAGAATCATCAGCACCGCAAATGAAGCAGTGAGAGGTGGCCACGAATGGAAAAACATCAGGATCACAGCGGTGGAAACGGCTGCCAAAAGTTTGGACCGGGGATCAAGGGGTGAGGCCATAAACGTCTTCATTGCAAAATGCAAATTGTAAAATGCAAAATTTAAAATGGAATAATCTACGCCTTATATCATAAAAGCCGAAAAGTTACGATCTTTTCAGGGCTTCGATTAATTGAAAGCGCTGCGTAGGGCGGAGCCCAGCCTTCCTCATCGCTTCCCCATTGGCCATCACGGCATCCGGCGGACCATCGGCGACTATCTGACCACTGGCCAGGGCGATCCAGCGGCTGGCATGTTCAGCGGCGAATTCGAGATCATGGGTCACCAGGGCAACTGTCCTTCCCTGGGAGCGGAGATCCCTGATCAAGGCCCCCAGCTCCCGGCGGAAGGGTTCATCCTGGCCGGCAGTCGGCTCATCGAGAACAACCAGTTCCGGTTTGACGGCCAAGGCGGCTGCAAAAGAGACGCGCTTCTTCTGCCCTTCACTCAGTCGAAACGGAGAACGGTCGAGCAGGGGGCCCAACTCGAACCGTTCGAAAAGCGCGTTACACCAGACCGGATCATACGCGCGTAACGCCCGGGGTCCGGTCAGGACCTCGTCCCGTACCGCAGGCTGAAAGAGCTGGTCATTGGCGTTCTGCCAGGCGAAGCCAACGTGTCGGGCCATCCCTGCCACAGGGGTTTCTCTCGTGTTATATCCCAGAACTTTAACGTTCCCATGCTCTGGCTTGAGAAGTCCGTTGAGATGCTTGATGAGAGTGGTCTTCCCGGCTCCATTTCGACCAATGAGGGCAACACACTCGCCCCTCAGTAAGATTAGATTTACATCACTAAGAGCTGGCTGCCCATTGTAGCTGAACGAGACTCCGCTCATTTCCACGATAAGGTCCCTATTCCCCAACCCGGTGGAATGGGACTTACTCTCCGAAGTGCCCAACTCCAAAGCAACAGGTGGAGAGAGATTTTTGGCCGTCAACCAATGAAGGGCCTCATCCACGGTAAGGGGGGTCCCATCCCAACGTAAAGTACGGAAGAGCCGGACAAGGGGAGGCAAGTTGAGGCCATAAGAAGAGATGTCCTGATCTATAACGCGACGGGGCGAGTCGTCTGCGACGATTTCTCCCTGATGGAGCACAACAAGGCGTTCGAAGTCGGCAATGACCTCGTGGAGTCTGTGTTCAATGACAACAACGGCAATGCCCTCGGATCGAATCGTCCGGAGGGCTGCGCGAAGCATTTCAGAACCTTCCGGGTCAAGATGAGTAAAGGGTTCGTCGAGCAGAAGAAGCCTGGGCCGGAGAGCAAGGATGGCTGCGAGAGCCACACGCTGTTTCTCGCCGCCGGATAGGGTTTGGGGTTGCCGGTTGAGCAATGGATCCAGTCCAACCAGGTTGCTTGCCCAGTATAGGCGTCTTTCGATCTCAGCGGAAGGTAATCCCAGGCTCTCAAGCCCGTAGGCCAGTTCCGTTTCAACGGTCCGGTTGAACAGTTGGGCATCCGGGTTCTGGAAGACAAGTCCTGCATGGCTGAACAATTGGTGAATGGGATGGTGTCGTGTGTCAAGCCCGTCGACAATGACCGAGCCGATAAGCTCACCACCGTGAAAGTGTGGAATGAGACCTATGACAATACGGCAGAGGGTTGATTTGCCGCTCCCGCTGGCACCACCAACGAGCACCCCCTGGCCTGGACGGACTGTCAGGAATAGCTTCTTCAGTGCCCATGCGTCTGCACCAGGATAGCGGTAGGAGACTCCTTCGAAGGAGAGTATCATCAGGATCTTACTTCCTGCCTGGTTCCGATCTGACGAAGCCAGCCCGTTCGAGAAGTCGAAGGGCCAGTACACCGAGAAAGGAACCGAGAATGGTGCTTCCAGAAAAGGCGATGATCAGGCCGCCCACTGCCATTGTCTTGCTCATAAGAACGGGCGCTACGATCAGGGCGCTCACGATCGCTCCAAGAAGCCCTGTACCAATGATCTCTCCCAACGCCCCGAGATAAATGTTGCGCGTGAGCAGGTACGCGTAGCCTGCAATGAATGCGCCGATCATGCCTCCGGGAAAAGCGAGGAGTGTACCGGTCCCCAGGGCGTTACGAAGGATGCCGATGATCAGGGCGACCCCCGCAGCCCACCATGGACCGAGAAGGACAGCACCAATGACGTTAATAAAGTGTTGGGTGGGGTTTATCCTGGCTATCCCAATCGGGATGCTCGTAAAAGGTGAAATGGCTACCCCTATGGCAACCAGAATGACTGCCCGTGCCACTGTCCTCGTTCTCATCGTGACCTCCATGGCAGGTTGGCCTCCCACTCCCCCTCACCTCGCGCCGCGCTGTCGCGCTGGCCCGCTGCGACGGAGCGACAGCGCGGCGAGCGCAGCGGGCAATCTTCTCCCCCGGCCGGCGGAGAGGAGGTATCTATGGATTCTGCTCTTTCACCTTCACGCCGATTTGAAAATCCTCTGGTGTTAACGAATAGATCGCATCGAGTAAAGCTGCCTTAAAGGTACCGGGCCCCTCCGCCCGGAGGCCGGCCCGTTCACCGGCCAGACCGAAGAATCCGACTGCTCCAGCGGCTGCAACGATTGGATCGGGTTCAACCGCTGCAAACGCTCCGATCAATGCTGTTAACATGCAGCCCGTGCCCGTTACCTGACTCATCATCGGATGACCATTTTCCACGATCACCATCTTTCCGCTTCTGACCACTAGGTCCTGTGGTCCGGTAACTGCCACCACTGCCCCTGTTTTAAGGGAGAGAGCTTCAGCAGCAGCACGGAGGTCGGGTGGGGCGGCGACAGCATCGATTCCACGAAGCTTTCCCCCCATGCCCGCAAGCGCTCCGATTTCGGCCCTGTTGCCCCTGATCACGGCAATGCGAAGGTCAGAGAGAACTTTTTCGGCAGCCTCAGAGCGGAACCGGGAAGCGCCCACCCCCACAGGGTCGAAGATCACCGGCCGGCCCAGATCATTCGCGTGACGGCCTGCCTGCAACATAACCTTTACACGCATTGGATCAGGGGTTCCAAGATTGAGCACCAGGGCATTTGCGCCAGAAACGATATCGTCGACCTCTTCGGCAGCAAAAGCCATGATGGGCCGCGCGCCCGCAGCATGAAGAGCACCGGCCACGTCACCGGCTGTCACCCAGTTCGTGATGACATGGACTACCGGTTTCTTTTCCCTCACCCGTATGAGCGTTCGGGTCAGCGCATCAACCTTAAGCGACATGAGTAGCTCCAGTAAAATAAGACCCCAAAAAAATACCGACCCCGAAGGGGTCGGCAACCTTTTCCAAAATCTACGTCGATCCCTCCGCTGGCATTATCCAGGTCAGGTTCGGCGGGTCGGCGACATACCAGTCGCCCTCTCAGCCAGACGGACTCCAGCTCCCCGCGACAATCTTAAGACTACAACCTGAAGTATAGGATAGCCCCTGTGGGAAGTCAACCCGTCAGGATATCCTTGTGGTAGATTGCAGGTTCCTCTTCATAAAGGCAGGGATTTATACGAGACGTGAGAATTTGAGCTTAAAGTCAGGGTAAGGATGCCGGTTTTGTGAAGAGATTAGGTCGGGGGGATCCAAATCATTCGGCACCCCCTGTAGGGAACGGTTTGAAACCGTTCCCTACGGACTCGTGTGAGATATCCCTATTGAAAAGCACCGTGATCCTGTGCTAAAGAACAGAATCAGCCGTGGTGCGGTATAGCATCCGACCGGCGGGATCCTTTAAGAAGAAGATGGAGGGATTGCGATGGAAGAAGTTGAACTTCCGAACACTGAGGAACTCGAGGAAATAAAAGGAAAGACCTTCACAAAGCACGTCGCCCTGACCACTGCCATTTACGCAGTGGTTCTGGCCATCAGCTCCCTGGGAGGGAATAACGCGATGAAGGAAATGCTCCTTGCCCAGCAGCAGTCTTCTGATCAGTGGGCTTTCTACCAGGCCAAGGTGATCCGGGAACATCTTTACCGGAGCCAGAAGGTGAGGCTCGAAATCGACCTCCTGGAACGGTCCAATTCGATGAGACCCGACGTGAAGGAGAAACTTGAATCTCTTCTGCAGAAGACGGCCGAAGAGGAGGCACGGTACAACAAAGAGAAGAAAGAGATCGAGCAGGAGGCTAAGAAGCTTGAGCATGAGCGTGACGTGAACCGGGGCAAAGATCCCTATTTCGATTATGCTGAAGTTCTGCTTCAGATCGCTATCGTGATGTCTTCCGTTTCAATTCTTTCCTCTTCACGCCCTGTATTCGGGTTTTCGATCGTGGCGGCCATCCTGGGTGCGATCTTATCGTGTAATGGGTATCTGCTGATCTTCAAGATTCCCTTCTTGCATTAGCATTAGGTCCTGTTATGCAGAAAATAGCCCTAAGTGCAAAATCTGATTTCGTAGGGGAGCCCCACCGTGGGCTTCCAGACCGGGCGGCCACGGTGGGCCGCCCCTACAAGGACACAGGGGTTCAAATTTCTTGTGATTACCCCGTAGGGAACGGTTTGAAACCGTTCCCTACGGACTGAACCGGCTTCCTAACCTTTACTCTAACCGAGAGCTATTTCGATTCTCTGACTTTGACCAGTTCCGGATAGGGGTCGATTGGTTTCGGATATCCATCTCCAGATTGATGAATGGTGAAATGAAGATGAGTGGGAGATCGCGTCCGGTAGGCATTCACTCCAGTCCTTCCGACAGTGCCCAGTCGGTTCCCTATCGAGACGATCTGACCGACTCTGACGAATACTTCATTTAAATGGGCATAGTAAAAATATCGACTTTTGACGGGTTCATAAATCCAGATGTAGTTCCCACCCCGGATCGGGCTTGAAGGGGCCCACGCGATGTTTACCGATACTACGATGCCCGAAGAGGAGGAGACCACCATGACCGGTTCTCCTGTGACGTCATCGAGACCATCCTGATTCCTGTCCCGTATGAAGATATCGTGACCCGGATGGCCTTTGTGCCCGCTGCCATCGAAAAAATCATACCCCTGGGCCTGATATCCATTTCCTCTTTTCCCTCCGATGGAGGTGGCGTCGTATCCCTTCAGAGGAAAGAGAAGGGGCTCCTCTTTCCTGTCCCGGGTTCTCAGATAAAAATCTCCCAAGGCCCTCTCCAGTTCTTTGAGTTTGACCCCGGCCTCATCTTTGGGGACAAGGCGATCTCGAATCTTCGGATAGAGGAGATGCCAATCCTCTGCAGGGTGCATTTCTTCCGTCCATCCGAAAGCAGGGAGGGCCAGGAACAGCATCAGAATTAGACAAAACGAAGGGAGTGGGTAATCCCTGAACGCACCGCCGTCACGGCGTAATCGGGGATTACGCCCTACAAGGTCGCAATGGGACATGCTGGTTTCACACATGGTACGTTGACAAGACGCTGATTCAAGGCTGAAGCCTTGAGTTACATTTCGGAGAGGGCCTGTAAATAAACTCTCTTGCATTTTCTCCCTAATCCCCTATCTCCCCATCTTCCCAATTCTTTTGTTTCAGTCCGCAATCCGCAATCTAAGATTACGGAAGGCAGGTATGCCAAAGGCTCCCTCCCGGATCCTCCAGATCGAAGATGACGCCATGGAGTTTAGAGCCTCCATCGCCTGTCAGGCTGAACTGGCCCGGATTGACGCAGATGGTATTTCCTATCCGGTCACGGTACGTGCCCGAAAGGTCAGGGGATTCGTGGATATGGCCATGAAGTGTTAAAAGAGGCTGCGTTTCGGCGATGAAGGACGTGATGGAGCGGCTTCCCGTGTGCATTCCTCCCTGGATCAAATCGAGCGCGGTTCCGAAGGGCGGGGAATGCATGATATAGATGGTTTGCCTGAGATGGAGAGGCTTTGGGAGCTTAGGGAGATCGTCTCGGATTGTTTCTCTCTGCCTTAGATAAAGATGAGGGTCAACCATTGTGAGCTGGTCTGTGTGATCGGAACCCCTGATATAGGACGGGTTCTTCTGGGGAGGCCAGGGTGATTCCGGGTCATCCATCTTCTCGAAGTCTTTGGGCCGGAATGGCGTGGGGGGGACGAATGGATACCCGATCATCTCATATCCGTTCTTCAGGCGATAGGCCTTTTGGTTCAGATCAACGATCCCTTCCGCCGGAACTTTGAAAAGATAGGAATAACGCAGGTCCCAGTTTCCGGCGATGAGGAAGATCTGCTTGACGGACGTGGTTTCATTGACTTGCCTGAAGAAGGGAATTAGAAATCCATCGGCAAAGGTCCGCTGGTTCGGGGGCATGTCTTCATAGCGTTTTGTTGGAGGAAAAGAAGGAAGTAGATCGCCACCCAGAATAATGATCTCTGTGGAGGAAGAATTCGCCAGTTCCAGAAGCTCGTGATAAAGATGGATTTCACCGTGGAGATCGGATGTGAAAAGGACTTTCACGCTACTCCTCGAAGTCCTCAACCAGAATCACTTTATCCATCTTCTGGAGGATTTTGAACGTCACCTTGCAATAAGAACACATGACGAGATCGCCTGGCTTATCATCGGATTCAAAGGGGATCTCGGCCTCGCAGATGGGACACTCTATTTCCTTTATCATAGTTCACCTCCGGAACGATCAATTGCAAAGCGCATAGAGCATGGCGCAAAGCGCCCAACGTTCAAATCCAATTCAGACCCATCCATCCTATTATTTTCTTCTACCCCTTCCATATTTGAAAATCGGCAAAAAATCAAGAGGTTTCTTTCGAAGACTGAACTTTTTTCTTGCGTCCCGGTCTAATATCATATAAAGATTATATTAGACCGAGGAGGAGGGATGCTCATGAGCAGAAGAAGTGCTTTGGTTTGCCTGTTTCTGATGGTGGGCGGGGTCCTTCTTACTCTTTTTGGATGCTATCCGGTCGTTGTCAGGGTGAGTCCGCCTCCGCCGAGAGTTGAAGTCTACGGATCGTCTCCCTACCCGGACGCTGTGTGGAGACCCGGACATTGGGCCTACCAGGGGGGGGAGTGGATATGGGTTCCAGGCCACTGGGCAAGAGTTCCGAGGCCGGGGGCGGTTTGGATCCCTGGTCACTGGGAACGCAGGGGCGACGGCTGGGTCTGGCATGATGGACACTGGGAGTACCGCTAAGAGTTCGGGGTTCGGAGAGAAAGAAAGGTTAATATAGGTTCATCCGCCTTTGACTCCGACTCCCGACTGAAAGGGGTTTGCCGATGTTTGGCTTGGGCTTGCAGGAAATCCTGGTTATTTTTCTCATCTTATTTTTCCTCTTCGGAGCGAAGAAGCTTCCCGAGATCGGAGAAGGTCTGGGCAAGACCGTGAGAGAGATCCGAAAGATCAAGAGTGAAAAGAAGGCGGACAAAGAAAAGGGAAAAAAAGATGAGAAGGGAAACATCGTATCGGATTTGAAGAAAGAGGTCGAGGAAATCCCCGGCGTCAAGGAGGTCAAAGAGGTTAAGGAGACGATCGACAAAGTAAAGGACGTCGCAAAGATAACGAAGCTTTTGAAGTAGGTACCCCGCCGGTGGAGAGCCGTTAAGCACCAAATTGCAGGCACCAAATTCCAAATAATTCCATAATGATGAAGTCGTAAAAAGTCGAAAAGGGCTGATGACCGTCATTCCGGCCCCGGTTTTCACCGGGATAAACTCCAGCCGGAATCCAGTGACCTTAAATAATTGGTATCGTTCAAAAGGTGAGGCATTTCAACAAACCACTCAAAGCAACTCCGGCCCCAAGCAATTTCCCCTCCCCCTTCGATGGGGGAGGGTGAGGGTGGGGGTGAGAATGTTACAAACTTTATTAATAATTTCAGCAACTTCCCCCCTC